>Ga0207754_100679_pt1 | contig 11245 bp, 8 predicted proteins | sample A23E1SouthBayCA_FD_187728 | JGI IMG/M metagenome (GOLD analysis project Ga0207754, IMG submission 187728) | Aerobic enrichment media microbial communities from Eden Landing Ponds, California, USA - A23 E1 (SPAdes) | ecosystem: Environmental > Aquatic > Marine > Unclassified | place: Emeryville, CA... | reverse complement strand
CCGAGCGGCTTCGATGTTCGCGTTAAGCGCGAGCATGTTCGTCTGTTCCGCGATTTCGTCGATGAGCGTCGTGACCTCGCCGATGCGCTCCATCTCTTCCGCGAGTGACTCCACCTGTTCGATAGCTTCGGTGGACTTCCGTTCGAGCGCCTCAATTTCGGCGGCGGCCTGCTCGGCGTACTCGCGGCCGGATTCGCCGTCGTTGACGGCCTGCTGGGACTTCGACGCGACTTCGTCGGTCGACGAGGTGATTTCCTCGACGGTCGCCGACAGGTCGGTCATCTCGTCGCTCACCTGCTGGATGTTCCGATTTTGCTCGTCAGCGCCTTCGGCGATCTGTTGCACCGACTCGCTCACCGACTCGCTGGCCGACCGCACTTCCTGTGCGCTCGCCGAAATGGTCTCCGTTGAACTGTCAACGGTTCCAGCGAACCCTTCGATGCGGTTGACCGTCCGTTCGAGTTCCGCGATCATCTCGTTGAAGCTCTCCGCGATATCGACCATCGCGTCGTAGTCGCTGTCGGTGGCCATCCGCTGGGTGAGGTCCCCGTCCGCCGACTTGTCCATCACGTTGCTGAACTCGGCTGCCTTCGCTTCGAGGGCAGACGCCATCGACTCGGCGTCTTCTTTTGCCGCCTCCGCCTCGTCTCTGGCGGCCTCGACGTCGGTAATCAACGTCTGGATATCCTCGCCCATCTCCTCCAGCGCCGCACCGAACTCTCCGGGGATGCTTTCGTCGAGCGATGGGTCGTCGAACCGCTTTTCGGCGAGCGCGTCAGCCTGGTCCGCGGCGGTCGTCAGGTACGCCTGCATCGACGCGAATGAGTCGTACAACTGTCCCATTTCGTCGACGCGCGTGGTCTCCGGGAGGGTACTGTTGATCTCACCGGCGGCGATGTCTTCGGCGCTTTCGGCCACGCGGGAGAGTGCGTTTGCGGTTCCGCGCCCAATTGTCACGCCGACGACGAACAGTGCCCCAACAGCAAGCGCCACCAGGAGTGCGATATTTTGCGAGACAGCCGACTGCAGCGCGAATGCGCGGTCCTGGGGCACGTGATACAGCAACGCCCAGTCAGTGCCGGTCACCGGCGTGTACGCCATCACGTACTGCCCGTCTTCCATCCCCGTTCTGGCGGAGACGGACTTGTAGCCGGTTTCGCCGTTCAGTGCCGAGTCAACACTGGTATCGGTCGCGTCCCCGGTTGCCGCATACTCTTCGAGAATCGAACTCTTTCGATTGTCGAGGATGATCTGCCCGCTCGACCCGACGACCTTCACGTCGCCGGTCGCAAATGGTGATGTGAACTCGTGGGAGCGCGCCTCGAGCGACGCCGTCAGCACGATGTATTCGTCGCTGCCGGAGACGGGCTGGATGAATGCGATGACCGATTCGTTCCCGCTCTGGTACGCTTCGGACGTGCCCGTCGGTCCCGACGAGACGACTGCACCACTCGCGTCGGTCCACGGGTCGTCAACGTTGCTCAGTGCGACGCCGTTGAGTTCGTCGTCAGTGCTGGCGGTGACTGTGCCGTCAGCGGCATCGACGTAATGCAGCGCCCGGACATCTCCGGGGAGCCCGATAAGCTTCTGTTCGAGCCACTGCTGCTGTTCTCTGTCCGATGTCGATTCGGACCGGTCACCGATAGACGCTGCAAGGAACGTCGCCGTCGACTGCTTGTTCGAGACCCAGCTCGACACGGAACTCGACTGGGACTCCGCAACACCGATGATCTGTTCTTCGGTCTGTGACTCGACCAGCGACCCCGTATCGAGGTGGATCGCCGCGCCGCCCAGCGCGAGAACGACGACCACGCCGAGCAGCAGGACGCCGAACTTCGCCGCGTACCGCCGCCGAATAACGTCAGGGAGCGCACGTTCCGTCGCCTGAACCATCCGGCTCGGGAGTGAACTCATTGATTCCCTCCCGATTCGAAGAACTGTGGCTGCAATAGCTCTAGCGACTCGACTGACCCATTATTGACTTGTTCGATCAGGTACGAACTCAGCGGTTCGAGGTCCGCAGTCAGGTCGACGCCTCCGGACGCGCCCTGGTAGTTCACTGATCGGCCTGCGTCAGTGAGTGACCGAACACGACCGAAGTCACCGACTGAAACAGTGTGCCCAGACCCGCCGGAAACCGACTGAATGGTTTCGGCGATTGCCGGACCGCTGGCTTCACCGGCCTGTTCGGCGGCACATGCCATCAAAAACAGCGCGTCGTAGGCGTTAACCGAGTACGCTCTGGGCTGATCGATATCCGGGAGTCGGCGGACGAGTTCGAAGTACGCTTGCGTTCGCGCGGAAGACAGACTGGCGCTGTAGAACCCTTCAAAGTATGATGGGAGGTCGCCGCCGAACATTCCCGCTGACAACACCCATGGAACGTCGTACTCCGACTGGCTGTACGCATCAAGGATACCGCGTTCCTGACCGGAGACGCTGGTGAAACTGACGGCATCAGGGTCGTTCTGGAACACTTCTGCGAGCGTGTCGTCGAACGATTCCGACGATGGGTCGTACCGAACATCGGCGACAACCTCGGCGTCCAGCGCCTCACGCTGTGCCTCGGCCAGTCCAGCACCGAACGAGTTGTCGAGGCTCAGTAATGCGACGGAGTCCGCATCGATGTACAGCGAGTCATCGACGACTTTCGCCATCACCAGTGCTTGCGTCCCGTCGCTTGGCACCGTTCGACCGAAGAATTTCCGCCCGTTGGCCTGGCCGGCCGTCGATAGTTGCGGGGCGGTGCTGGCTGGGCTGACTTCCATGATCTCGTCGCTGGCCGCCTCCGGTGCGAGGGCGAGCGACGCGTCACTGACGAGGCCACCGACGAAGCCGATGACACCACGGTCGACAAGCGTCCCGTACTGCTCGACAGCGGTTTCGGCGTTCGCTTCGGTATCGAGGATGGTCACTTCGACATCGTTACCGCCGATACCACCGGCCGCGTTGACGTCGCTCGCTGCCTGCTCGACCATGCGCTTGCCGTGTTGCCCGAGCGGCGCGAGCGCACCACTGAGTGGGAGAACCGCACCAAACTGGACGGTGTCACCGCTCCCGCCCAGGGTACCAAGGCAGCCAGACGAGAGGCCCAAGCTCCCAGCTGCGATACATTTTTTGAGAACACCACGCCTCGAGTCAGAGTACATAAAGAAAGAGTCTGAATTTCCGGATAAACGCTTTTCGGCGAGAATATCATTTATGATAGAGAAAATGTAGATAGGGCGGCACGTAACGGCGATTACGGGGAAATAGAAAACTGAGACAGCGAGGCAGTTTAGTCGACGTAGTCGATGTCTTCGCCGAGCTGCTGGGCGGCCTTCTCCTGCTCGGCCTCGCTCTGGCCGTAGATTTGCGGGCTTTCGACGCCAGTGACGACGATCATCGTCTCCATCTTGCCCTCGAACTCGTTGTTGACCGACGCACCCCAGATGATACGGGCGTCGGGGTCGATACGGTCGTAGATCTCCTCGACGACACCCTCGGCCTCCTCGATGCTCATGTCGGGGCCGCCAACGACGTTGACGAGCGCGGAGTTCGCGCCGTCGAATTCCACGTCGAGCAGCGGGGAGCGAAGCGCCGAGCGGATGGAGTCCTGTGCCTTGTTCTCGGAGTCAGATTCGCCGAGGCCAATCATCGCGACGCCGCCGTTCTCCATAATGGTCCGAACGTCGGCGAAGTCCACGTTGACGAGGCCGGGTTTGGTAATCAGTTCGGTCATGCCCTTGACCGAGCGCATCAGCACGCGGTCACAGATCTTGAACGCGTCCTGCAGCGGCATCGACGGCGCATAGTCCAGCAGGCGGTCGTTCGGCACGACGATGACCGTATCGGAGACCGAACGGAGTCGTTCGAGGCCAGCGTCGGCGTTGGCACGGCGGCGTTCACCCTCCGCGGTAAACGGAATCGTGACGATAGAAATGGTGAGTGCGCCGGCTTCCTGCGCGGCCTGTGCGACGACCGGGGCCGCGCCGGTGCCGGTTCCGCCGCCCAGACCCGCGGTGACAAACACCATATCCGAGCCGTCGATGGACTGCTGGATGTCCTCGATGTCCTCCTGAGCGGCCTCCTCGCCGATTTTCGGGACCGAACCCGCACCGCGGCCACCGGTACGCTTGCGGCCGATGAGAATCTTGGTGTCGGCGGCCACCTCGTCGGCGAGGTGCTGTGCGTCAGTGTTTGCGGCGACAAGTTTGGCCCCGTGGATGCCCTCCTCCATCATCCGGGTGACCGTGTTTCCGCCAGCGCCACCACAGCCGACGACCGTAATCTTCGTCTCCAGGTCTTTGACGACGCTTGCCAGTTCCTCGTCGGACATCGTCCCCGATGTGGACATGTCCTGCGACGGCGTCGATGTCGTTTCGTCGACAGTCCCGCCAGCCGCGTCCTCCCCGTCTTGTTCTGCCTCGTCGATAGCGTCGTCAATTATCGAATCCATAATTTAAAGCGTCCTTGCAGACGAATAGTTATTAGTTTTCCCCCTGTGTCTGACGCCCGTCTGACGTGTTGAGTGCCAGCTTTGGCGGCTAACGCGCCAGTGTTCACAGCGTATATCGACGTATACGCTCGCGCTGGAACCGCTCCGGGTCGATTTCTTCGCCGTCGATTTCGACTGATTCGCCAGAGGCGAGTTTCCCGAACTTCGGTCCTTCAGGGATATCAGCAGTTCGCGCGAGGTCCGGATCGAACGCTGTCTCGCGGGCAACGAGTTCGTCCGCGTTTCGCTCGACACTGTCGAAGCGTTGTTTGAGGATTTCGACGAGTGGGTCGACGACCGCTTCCAGTTCCGTCGTCGCCGGACAGACAATCGGTCCGGTGACCACGGTCCCGTTTTGCTCGGTTGCGTACGCAATGGACTGACGCTCAATAGTGTCACGTAGTGCCTCGCTATCAACGCCGCGCACGTCCGAGATAAGTTCCCTCGGGAGGTCGAGTACGGTCCACTCGCCGTCGTATCCAGGTGCAAGTGCTCCGAATCGAAGGCCCTCGTCAACTGGCCTGACAGCGTCTTCTAGCGCCTCGACGAGGCCAAGGTCGACACCGGTTGTTTCCTGAACGAACGTCTCACTGACGACGCGGTAGCCCAGCGACTCGATGGCGGCCGTGAGGTCCGGCCGGTCGCCCTCCATGAGAGCGTAGTCGGCCGCGCTGGCCCGGAAGGCGCGGTCGAGCACTGTGTCGCGCTCCTCGTCGCTGTCGGCCCACTCCGCCAGCGCGTCCAACGACCAGTTGGCGGCGATGTGGCCGACCGCCCAGTCCGTCTCACGAACAACTCGCTCGAACCGCGGGGCGTAGTGGCCGCCGCCGACCCCGAGGAGGTGGCGGCGCGTCCCGTTCTCACGCGGCCTGTCAGCCGGTTCGTCGGCGAGGTCCAGTATCGCTCTGGCAGCGGCCTCGGCGGCGTCGGGGTCCTCCCACTGTGGCTCCGCACTGCCGACCTCGACAAACATCGACGGGACACCGACTGCTGTCGGGCCGTGGTGCGTACACTCCATCCCGACTTCGTAGTCCGGCGGAGCGTGGCGCTGGAGTGCCGACACCACGGCCTTGTGAGCCCCGGGACAGGCGCGGGCGAACTGCCCGTCTTCGCCGCCGTACTCCGCGACACCGAAGTTTCCGGTATGGTGGGCCGTCAGGAGCTCGTCCGTCTCGCCGGCGTGTTTTGAGGCGAACACCAGCAGGTCCGGATCGTCGAACGCTGCCGCGACGTTTTCGATGTCCAGATGTAACGCCTCGAACTCGCGGAGTTCCACGCTGTCAATCTGGTACACCGTACCGCCACCTTCGTCGTCGGGCCGCGTTTCGTCGACGCTCGTTTCCCAGTCCCGCAATGAGCGCAGGTGCTCTCCGATGTGCATCGATGCCGCGTCGGCGTGTGAGACAACGATTCCGAGCATCAATCGGCGTTCTCCAGATGGACCGGTTCACGACCCACCGCGGACCGGACGGCGTCACCGGCCAGCCCAAGCAGGTGTTTCAGCGCCTCGCGGCGCTGGACGAACAGTCCGACCCCGAGGAGGACGTACAGCCCTGTATACGCCAGCAGAAGGTCGTGACTCGATATCGGCAGAGCGAGAAGGTCCCTGATGATGGCGAACTCCAGAACCACCTGCGAGATGAACAGCGCGAACAGCCCGATTGCTTCCCGGATACTGATCTCGAAGTTGACCAGAATGGCGAGCGCAAAGAAGGACTGGGCCGCCGTAATCCAGATCTCCGCGCCCTGTCTGGCGTCGAACGGCAGGACGCCGTACCCGCCGAGTGCGATGGAGTACACCACTGCGATGGTCCCGATGAGCAGCGTCCACTGATTGAGTTTCGAGGAAATGAGGGCGTTGAACCCCGCCGTCGAGCGGGCCTTGTTGACCAGCACGGCGACGACAATGAGCTCAGGTGACTCACTGGCCAGCGGGGCGACCCACTGGATCATGAAGAACTCGGGGATGCCGTTCGCGACGCCGATCTCTTCGAGGCCGTGGGCGAACGGCTCAACCGCGGTGAAAATCATTGCGCCGGAGTAGCCAAACAACGCCAAGACGACGAGTGGCCGCCACGGCAGCGACCACTCCTGGAAGTACTTTGGGACGCCGACGGTGTGCTCGCTGTGTTCGATATCGGACTTGAGCACGAGGCCGATGTACGCGACGTAGAGGCCCACCAGAAACAGCGTATCGAAGATACCGATACCGCCGCCGAGAGGGACAAGAAACGCCCACAGCGTCGCCAGAAAGAGGAAGGAGATCTCGGTTGCGATGTCGGTGTCCAGCTGGACGGCGTCTTTCAGGAAGCCGTCGCGTTTCGTGACTGCGGGGTCCCGTGTCTTTGCGGCGCGCCAGACGGTGAACACGGCGATACCCGCCCAGCCGATACCGATGAGGATGCGGTTCGCGCCGGTCATGTTCGCAATCGCGAGGTTCGCGTCGTGACAGGCGCGAGCGAGCCCCCCGCTTGCGGACTCGATTTCTGCCGCCGTGAACTGGCGACAGGCCTCCGTCGTCGCCCCACCAGCCCCGGCGTTCCAGGCGTACAGCGCGTCAACGGCGTACTCGGGAGCCACGGCGAGAATGGCGAGGACGGCGATAGCGAACGCCCTCGGTACGTCTTTCTCGGCGGTTTCAGCGCCCCAGGCCAAGAGGAACGACGCCCCGAGGACGGCGAGCCCACTGACCGCGACGGTGGTCACGTTCCCGACCTCAATGCCGGAGATAAATAGGTAAATCCAGCCGACAGTCAGGGCCAGCGCGACTGCGACTTGCATCAGTGGATGGCGAAAACGACTCACTGTCGGAAGTGTGGCTGGGTCTGGCTGAAAAGCTTGCGAAAGTGTCGGCTGCAGACCGTGCTTCCCACAGAGCGTGGCGTTCATACGACCGGGGCGCGCTGGCGTTGGTATGGACGTTTACGGACTCATCGGCAACCCGGTCGGGCACTCGCTGTCGCCCCCGATGCACGAGGCGGGCTACGAGGCACTGGGACTTGATGCACGCTACGTCACGTTTGAACCACCAGCGGATGCTGGTGCCGAAGCCATCGAAGCGGCAGAGACGCTCGGAGTCGACGGCCTCAACGTCACAATCCCGTTCAAGCAGGACGTGCTAGACGCCGTTGACCCCGCACCGCTCGCCGAGCGCATCGGCGCGGTCAACACCGTCGATTTCACCGGTGAGACGCCGACGGGCTACAACACCGACGCGGTCGGTGCGGTCCGAGCGCTGGACCATCACGACGTGTCGCTGTCGGGTACGGCGGTCGTCGTTGGGGCCGGCGGTGCGGGGCGAGCGGTCGCGTTCGGTCTCGCCGACGAGGGGCTGTCGGTGCGGATCGCGAACCGGACCGAGTCTAAAGCCGACGCGCTCGCCGATGAAGTCCCGGACGCCTCCGGCCACGGGCTCGATTCGCTCTCCGACCTGCTCGCAAACGCCGACATCCTCGTCAACTGCACCAGCGTCGGCATGGAGGAGGACAAGACGCCGGTCCCCGCCGACGCGTTACACAGCGACCTCGCGGTGCTCGATGCGGTGTACACGCCAATCGAGACCCGTCTGCTACAGGACGCGGCGGCCGCGGGCGCAACGACCGTTGACGGCGCGTGGATGCTCCTGTATCAGGGGGTTGAAGCGTTTGAACGCTGGACTGGCGAGGACGCACCTGTAGACAGGATGAACGGCCGATTGCGCGAACACTTGTAACGGAGCGGTCACCAGCAAGAGATTTGTGTTGGGGATAAATACGTTCATGTATGGGTCTGCTTCAGAAATTGAAATCTGCCCTCGGGCTTGACGGGACTGGGTCATCCACGTCGGGAACCAATCGCGACGTGGACGTGACCGTCGAGCGAGAGCCTTCTACTGAAGACGAAGACGCTGTGAAGGGGACGAACACCGCGACGACTACCGAGACCCACACATCCGATACCGCGGACGGGGCCGGGACTGAATCAGGGGATGGGAGTGCAACATCTGCTCAGACGGCCGAGTCGGAGACTGCGGCGTCACCGACTGCGACCGACGACGAATCGACATCTGCGACCGATGCTTCTCCAGCAGGGTCCGAGCAAGAACCAGTGGTCGACGACGAAGCCAGCGACTCGGAGGCCACCGCTGACGAAGAACCGGCCGAGGCTGATGCCGAGACTGAGGACGAGGAAAGTACTGCCCCAGTCACGGAAATAAAGGGTATCGGTCCCGCCTACGCCGACCGACTCGCCGATATCGGTATCGAGACGGTGGGCGAACTGGCCGCTGCGGATGCAGCGGACATCGCCGCAGACACCGACCTCTCAGAGAGCCGCGTTTCGGGCTGGATCGAGCGGGCCGAAGACTTCTGAAACCGTTGACGTTCCGTCTTTTTGCGCCGAACCGCAAGGGAATTAGTCGCCGCACTGTTTTCGTTCGGTAATGCAATCGGTCGAAACCGACCGGACCACGTTCACCGACCTTGCGGCCGACGCGCATCCAGCGGCGCGCGTCCCTGTCGAGGTTCGAGTGGACGTCGATGACCCGTTTCTCGCCTATCGCCGGGCGCGCGACGAAACTGGCGGCGTGTATCTGGCGACGACCGGCGGCCAGTCGGGGTGGGGTTACTTCGGGACCGCTCCGGCGGACTTCCGCGAGGTCGACCCCCGAGCTGGCGGGACCCTCGCCGCACTGACTGAGTTTCTCGACGGCGAGCGGCTGGTCCGTGGTGACTGCGACGTGCCGTATCCCTGCGGAGCCGTTGGATGGCTCTCCTACGACGTGGCGCGGGAACTGGAGTCACTGCCCGACAGCGCCGATGCCGACCGCGCGCTCCCAAACCTGCAGGTGGCCCGCTACGACCGCTTCGCCGCTTGGGAGGAACCCCGCGGTGAGTCGGTGACGCTGCGCGTGACAGCCTGCCCGCGGGTCGACGACTTTGAGACGCCCGAACTGGCCTACGAGTTCGGCAAGCAGCACGCGCTGGACTTGGCGCGGGCAGCGGCACAGGGCGACCCCAGTGTCGAGGATCCGCCGGTCGAGACCGATGAAGCAACCTTCGAGAGTGACTGCACGCGCGAGTCATTTGCTGACCGAGTCCAAACGGTCAAGCAGTACATCCGCGACGGCGACACGTTTCAGGCGAACGTCTCACAGCGTCTCCGCGCACCCGCCGCAGTCCATCCCGTCGAGGCTTTCGACGCGCTTCGAACTGTGAACCCCGCACCGTACTCTGCCCTGCTTGAGTTCCCTGGCGTTGACCTCGTCAGCGCCAGCCCGGAACTCCTCTTGCACCGCGACGGCGACCGTATCGAGACCGAACCCATCGCTGGCACCCGCCCGCGGGGCGAGACGCCCGACGCTGACGACCGACTGGAAACGGACCTGCTCGACGACGAGAAGGAGCGCGCCGAACACGCGATGCTCGTCGACCTGGAGCGCAACGACCTGGGGAAAGTGAGCAAATTCGGGAGCGTGGAAGTGTCTGACTACCGCCGCGTCGACCGCTACTCCGAGGTAATGCACCTCGTCTCGGTTGTCGAGGGCCGACTCCGCGACGGCGCGTCTCTGCAGGACGCCATCGCTGCGGTGTTCCCGGGCGGCACCATTACCGGCGCGCCGAAACCCCGGACGATGGAGATTATCGACGAGGTCGAGGCCACGCGACGAGGACCGTACACCGGCTCCATCGGCCTGTTCGGCTTCGATGGCCGGGCGACGCTGAACATCGTCATCAGAACGCTGGTCCGGTACGCCGAGGAGTACCACCTCCGCGTCGGTGCCGGGGTGGTTCACGATTCGGACCCGGACCGCGAGTATCAGGAGACGCTGGACAAGGGCCGCGCGCTCGTTAACGCCGTCGACGAGGCGCTGGGCCGGCGTGTCGACCTTGCCATGGAGGACCAGCAATGAGCGGCCACCGTGGCGGCGACGATAGCGGCAACAACACTGCGGGCGGCCCGGCGACGGACTCGCTGGCTCCGACCGTACTGGTCATCGACAACTACGATTCCTTCGCGTACAACCTCGTCCAGTACGTCGGCGAGGTGGTTCTCCGACTGGGCGGGACCGAGGACGATGTGGTCGTTCGGCGCAACGACGCCATTGCTGTCGAAGGTATCCGGGAGATGGACCCCGATGGCATCGTCGTCTCGCCGGGGCCAGGGACGCCCGAGGATGCCGGCGTCTCGATGCCGATATTCGAGGAATTGGAATACCCGACGCTAGGGGTTTGTCTCGGCCACCAGGCACTGTGTGCGGCCAACGGCGCGCCAGTCGGCCACGCCGAGGCGGTTGTCCACGGCAAGTCTTCGTCGGTTACCCACGACGGCACAGGTGTGTTCGAAGACATCTCGGACCCGTTCGAGGTCGGGCGCTACCACTCGCTGGCGGTCGACCGCGAGAACCTCCCCGACGTACTGACCGAGACGGCATACACTGTCAGCGACGACGCTGAGGCCGCTGCGGTACCGGAGTCAGCCGACGCTGCCACCGCCGACGGCACGGACGAGTCGCAGGTCGTCATGGGCGTCCGCCACAGCGACCGCCCGCATATCGGCGTGCAGTTCCACCCCGAGAGCATCCTGACAGACCACGGCAAGACCATGATCGAGAACTTCTGCCTACTATGCAATACCACGTAAACGGGACGCTCGTCCCCGAGAACGAGGCAACGGTGTCGGTGCGCGACCGCGGGTTCATGTACGGCGACGCGGCGTTCGAAACGCTCCGGGCCTACGGCGGCGAGCCGTTCCGGTGGGACGCCCACCACGAGCGCCTGCAGCGGACGG
>Ga0207754_100678_pt1 | contig 11249 bp, 7 predicted proteins | sample A23E1SouthBayCA_FD_187728 | JGI IMG/M metagenome (GOLD analysis project Ga0207754, IMG submission 187728) | Aerobic enrichment media microbial communities from Eden Landing Ponds, California, USA - A23 E1 (SPAdes) | ecosystem: Environmental > Aquatic > Marine > Unclassified | place: Emeryville, CA... | reverse complement strand
CTCGATACGATATTCGTACGCTGATAGTTCGGAAAAATCCCGAGCAAAGGGGAACAACGAAAGATACGGAACATCGTCTTGCAGTGAATCAAAAAGCTGCGTCTCGTCTTTATTGTGGTTCTTCGCCTGTGGGGGATCTACAACCTCAGCTTTGAGATTATATGAACCGTTAAGGCTCTTTTTATCGTGGTACTCATTCCCCCTCGCATTTTCAAGTTGATACCAGCGACCAATTTCCCACGTGAAATCGGCGAGGGAATTGTTCTTCCAAATGGCCATCGGGAACTCATTCCCAGCCGTATCCTGCAGCAGCAGGCGGTCTGCCATCTTCTCCGTTGTGCAGTCTAATTTAGACAGGACTTTCACACGGATATCGATCCGCTCCTCATCCTCGATATCATTTCGCGTCGGCATCTACATGTCGCAACGTCAGCCATCATCAAATAACTTTCCACTAGAGACATTAAGAATACGCAAACTCAAATTTAGACACTCCAACCTTCAGATATATCTGCGACTAAAATGGGTCATTCAGTATCACGTGCTGTTTATTCCTGTCGCTGTCGACAATAATGCGTAAATAACGTGCATACGAAGTTATCACCTGGATATTCTTACCAAATAGTGACATTGGAATGGGCGAATTTTTTAGCCTAGAGGAAAAGAGGATATACTATGTCCGAGGTGAATCATGGAGAGGATTTTATTGCTGATGCAGAGCAGCACAATGAGTGGTGGAGTGAGGACCCTTCTCCAAAATTAGACAAAGTTACTGGCCTCACACCTCGATCAGATTTCTATCAAATTCTCAAAACTGTCGATGAGCACGATAAATCCGATGCCGAAAGCTTAGTTTACAGTATCTATGGCCAGACTGGCATTGGAAAAACTACGGTCCTCTATCAACTCATTGCAGCCTTACTGGAGACAACGTCTTTCCCTGAGCGAAGCACTGATATCGATATCGTATCCTCCGTATCCCCACGACAAATACTGTATATACCTCTTGAAGATTCACTGTATCATTTAGAACGACCCGGGGATGGGGTTCAACGCCTAACGCAAGTTATCGACTACTTCCAATCTCGTATTGCTTCCCGTGAGGACCGCAAATATGTAGTTCTCGACGATATCAACACCCTGGAACTGGATGACGAAGCCAAGTCTACACTTATCGATGCCCTCGACTCAGAAACATACGCGTTTCTGACGGGAGTGGTCCCTCAGCCACTCGAACTAGATGATGTGCACAATGCCGAGGAGATCTCTAAATTTGAAGGTCCAACCCCACTCCTTCCGATGAAATTCATTGACACGCTTGAAACACAGGGTGTCAGAAATAGTGAGGTCGAATCCGAACTTGCTGAGAAATTGGAAGGGTTCCAGTCAAAAGACTTGTCTGGCCCATCGCCGATTAAAATCGTCCGAGAAGGCCTCAAACCAGTCGAATCCGAGGTGACTATTCACGATGCCGTTAATTCACTCAACGAACTCTATTTTGAACATCTTGGTACGGCTGAAAGAGATGATCTAAACGCGGCAGCACGTGATTATTTGCGGAAAGGCGGAGTGCTACACCAATCAAGAAAGCCTTCAATACGGAATGAACTGACCAAATCGCATTTCCTCCTGTTTCTGTATAAAGAGTTGGCAAAATACGGCTCAGTTCAGAACCCTGAAAATTTACACCGGATCAGCTCCATTGCTGCTAGTCGCGCTGGTGAGGAACTCCAGTATACTGATATAAGCGATCAAATCGGTGTTGACCGACGGACGATTGATGAGTACTTAAAAGTGCTTGATCACGGTATCGCAGTATCCGAGTCCCATGACTACTCACTACGACGGTACCGTCGTACTCGGTTATACCTCAGAAACCCTCGACATCTTGTCCTCCTATCCCAAAGACAGGAACATTACGGCTTCGAGAATGATGAGCACCAAAATACGCTGAATCACGAATTCGAATACAAACTAGCTAGAACAGTAGCGTTTGACCATGCGAAACGGCTCGCATACTACACTCGCACGTGGGATGTTGAATACACTGAGACGAGTACTGGTCTCATCGATTATATTCTACACTGTGACGGGACAGTACTACCATTTGTACTTTCGTATCACCCACACACGGAGAACACCGCACAAGTAGCCGCCTCTTTTGACCCGGACACGGGACAACACACCAAACAAGGAACTGAAGAATTGGAAGATATCGAGTACGACGCTCCATACCGGTTCATAATCACGGACAGCCTGCCGAAGCAAATTACCGAAGACAACGATCTTGTCACAGAGAACGACGGGGCGCAACTCTGCTATCTTCCATATTGGCTATTTCTTCTCATTTGCTGAGACACTCGTTTAATCCACCTACAAAAATAGACTTGTCTTGATTGTCATAGTAGGACGAATTCAGAATATAAGTGCTGAGAATCAAAGCCGCACATAGGGGGTATGACACGGCTTCTATGACATGCTGACCTGTAGTACATGCTCAACGAGGTCGAGGAGCGCGACTGTCATAATCGACTCCTCGGCCTCATTCTCTCATACTCATTACGGAGTTATCCGGCTGCCCTCTGCTGTTTTCAATAGAGGACGAATATCAGGTTATATATTTTTTACTAGTGATATACATAATCTCAGATGACACTGCAATCAGAACTGCATTTCGAAGTTCATGCCGAGTGGTCCGGCGCGTCAATGGCTGCGGTCTCTGGATCCGTCGGCCCCTCAGGGAGTTGTTCAACCGTTGTCGTATCTGTAATGACGAGCTCTTTCTCGCTCTTGTACTCGTCGACCAACGCGTTCTCGACCCAGTACCAGCTCCCGCGTTCGAGTGTTGGCGGCAGGTCGCTCGCCCACGAAATAAACCGAGCAGTGCCCCCGTACTTGTCGGCGAGCTTTCCTCGTTGGTGTTGCTTCGACCACGGGTCTGACAGTTCTTCTACATGGACTTCGACTGACATCCGCTCGCCAACATCCTCCAGTGGCTGCACCTGTCCCGTGTCGACGCGGGTGGCATGGTCATCAATCTCTTCGAGGAATTGTGATTCATGATCGGCCCGCGTCAACAGATCCAGACTCCGCTCCGCTCGTGTTACGGCCACGTAGAACAGCCGACGCTCCTCTTCGAGCCCACCTAATTCGATCGGTTGGACGGGGTCAAGAAGCTCGTTCTCCCTATCGTCCGCAGGGAAGCTAAGAGAGCCGTCGGCTGCGTGGACGAGGATCACGTGGTCGGCCTCTCGGCCCTTCGCTTGGTGGATCGAGTACACCCGAATGCCTTCTTGCTGCCCGTCGGGCCCGCGGTATTGGTCGCTGTCGTCGCTCCCGGTGTATGGAATCTCTTGGGATCGTAACCCACGTTTTATTTCGTCGAGATAGTTGACGGCCGCGTCGTACCGACAGAGGATCATGATATCGGACGGATCGGCGCCGGCGGCTAGGTACTCCTCCACGAGTCCGATCGTGTAGCGACGTACTCGCCGCACGTAGTCGTGGAACTTTCCACGGTATCCACGTAGAGTGTGTACCTGTGGCGTCGTCTCGACATCCATAGTGGCCCGCACGGTCTTTTCTAACTGCTCTGAGTTGTGCTCGATCAGGTGGTTGCCCGTCTCGATGATCGCCGGCGGCGAGCGGAAGTTCGCCGTCAGGTCCGTCCGCACCGGTGGACCGAAGTAGTCCTCAAAGCGAGTGAAGTTGTCGACGGCAGCTCCCTGGAACGAGTAGATGCTTTGCCAGTCGTCGCCGACGGCAAAGAGCTTCGGACCGTCGGGGCCCGTTAGCGCTTGGATTAATTCACGCTTGCCCGCTCCGATGTCTTGGAACTCGTCGACAAGAAGGTGGTCGTACTGGCTCTGATATCGCTCCGGGTTTTCTTCGATGATGGAGCGTGGCTCGTTGATCTGGTCGATAAAATCGATAAGTTGGTTGCGCGCCAGATAGTCAGCATACTGCTCCCGGATGCGGATCCCACACTGTCCGAAGTGGTACTGCCGAGGATTCCCCGATGCGAGGTTTGATTCTATCTCCTCAACGGTAACGTTGAACCGCTTCGCATTCTCGAGAAACTTTTTGAATTCGTCTTTGATCTGATTCTCCTTGTGATTGTCCTCGAAGACTATCTCAACCAGTTCGTCGAAATCAATACGGTCAAGATCGACACCGTGGTGCTCAAGACGATGGCGGAGTGCGCGGTCGAGCCTATTCGTGTTATACTCGAACTGGTAGGTCCCGATTAGGTCGAACTCAGCATCTGCGAACTGCCGACGGGCCCAGCCCATTTTGTCTCGGTACTCCTGCGAACTCTGTGAGAACCAAGGTGCGACAGAAGCAGCCTCGTCGATTCCCCAGTGCTCGATGTAGATATCGTACTCCGGCAGGTAGAAATCAGGCGTATAGCCGGCTTTGTCGGCCGCTGTGTCTGCCCACGTCGCCCGGGCCTCGTACCGATAGCCGACCCGGTGGATGTACAGGAAGTCTGCGATTGCCTTCTCTGCTCTAGATTTGACGCGAGTCCCTCCGAGGGTGACGTAGTCCGCGTCGCGGCGTGCTGCGACGTAGTCTTCTTTGGTTTCGAAATCCACCTCGTCAAGATATTGAGTGTCAAAGTGAGCAAGGAATTGATAGTAGTGTTTTAGAAACTCACTCTTTTCGACTTCGCGCGCCGACTGGATCGCATCGTCGATCACATGCTGTTTCTCTTGGGGGTCGATGGTCTCGACACTGCCATCGCTCGCCGCCTGGAGAAGTTTGTTGCCAAATGCATTGAGCGTCCGAACCTCGACGCCAGTGATCCCGAATTGATCGGCGAGTCGCTCCTGCATCTCTTGGGTCGCATTCTTTGTGTACGTCACGACTAGGATCCGGTCGGGTGGAATATCCTGAACCCTGACCAGATAGGCGACTCTGGTCGTCAGAGTGAGCGTCTTCCCGGTTCCCGCAGCGGCGATTACCTGATTGTAGATGCCGTTTCGGATCACCGCTTGCTGCTGTTCGACCGTTAGATCTAGGTTCGCTGACCCGATATCGCTGAAGAACTCTGCATACGCTTCCCGTTGCTGGCTGACGAACCTGGGGTTATACCCCTCCAGATGCACCTCGATAGCGGTGATCGCCTCTTCAAGATCGGTACAGCGTTCCCGGTCGGCTTGGCTCAAGCGATCAAACTGAGTCTCCGCTGCGAACTCGTCGATAGTGTCGGTGAGGTTCTCAAGACGAGCGGTGAGATCCTGACGGGTGGGGCGGGTCAGATACTGTTCATACCTGAGATACGGAGCCGCGTCCGCACGAACCTCTCGAAACTGGCCTGCGTGCGTCTCATACCGGGTGTCGAAGCGGACCTTCTCTTCGACGAACCGCTCGATAGCATCCAGCTGGGATTCGTATTCTGGGAGTTCTGAAAGAGCGGTTGGCGGTAGTTCAGGCCGCCATGGCGCCGCACGGAAGTCGTGGATCCTGTCTTGAAGATCAGCAATCCGTGTGACTACCTCATCTGGAGATTGGATCAACTCGCCATCTTCACGCGCGGGTTCGAGCCTGGTATGCAGGTCGTCGATTCCTGTCTCGACGGTCTCTTGGAGCTTTTCGAGCTGCAGTTCAGCATATTTCCTTCGGGAAGCCACGAGATTATCTTGGAGCGACCCGACGCGGGCTTCGATGCGCTCAATCTGTTCGGACAGTGGATGTGAGAGGAGTTCGATCCGGTGGGTTTCTCGTAGGGTCGAAAGCGCTGCGTCGATCGACTTCAGGGCGTCTAATATGTCGTCCGAGTCGAGATATGCTTCCAAGTTGAGATATGGCTGGGCTTGAGTCGCCGCCCGGTCAAGGTCTGTTGCCAACTCTGCAAGTTGTCGATCGAGTGTCTCGATCGTCTCACGGCGCTCCCGTGCGACGGCGTGTCGTCTCGCTTGCCCCTGCTTGACCGAATACTCTAACAGTGTCTTTGCTGCCTCAATCCGGTCGCACTCTGCCTCCCGAAGGAAAGCCGCCGCGGGCTCGGCGAGCAATCTACCACTGGTCTTGGCCGTCACACGTTCTCTGGCCAGCGCCGTCGCCACGTCGTCGAAATAAGTCGCAAACGAATCGTGATCATCCAGCGGTCTGGCCGAAGCGGGGAATCTGCACTGGTCAAGATCGGCCAGTCGTTCGGTGATCCGATCGGGACGATCAAGCAGTTCTTCGGGGCTGTTCGCTGCCAACCCATCCAGCGCATCCTCGGTCACGTCGATGACTACACGGTAGCGAGCGACAATTTCGATACGGTCGGACTCCAGTGCTTCCGGAGTCGCTGTAGAGGGGGCAAACCAGTAGTCCCACGCCCAGTTGGGCAGGACTCGCGCAAGCAGTCCGGTTCTGCCCTGTGATGCGTACACTTCGATCTCATCGAATGTCTCCCAGTCGGGTTCGTCAGTCGACAAATTCGGGGGGCGGGAGCAACGTGACGCCGTTTGTTGCACTACCTGTATTCCCATCAGAGTAACCTAAAATAAGTTCGGGGATGGCGGTGGTCTATGACGAGAACTGCTATGCGGCCGGTGGGCGGTGCAGCCTCTGCGCAGTAGATGTGCGAACCTATCGAGCCAAAATCCTTGTAATAGTCTGTATTAGATCTGATTCGTATGTAGAACAGATTGGTTCCTTGCCCTCATCACATTTTTACTGGCTATAACCGCCCTCGAAACAGTATCAGACGCGACAAGCAACATCTTCCGCGACATCAGCGGTGGTGCCTCTATATTGGTGATTATCGGATTACCACTGTATCTGCTTGCGAACGTCTTTCTGGAACAGATTGGTGCGTAAGTCTCCTATATCCGTTTCAGCGCGGTCACACAGTTGCCGACGTGTTCATAACGGTCGACCGCAAGATCCAGCGAACACTATCATAAAACGCAAAACCATCCACAAGACCGCGACTACACTCTTGTCAAGTATGAGACGCCAACTGGCATCACAGGTAACGAGGCTCAAGAACCCCCCTGAAGATCAGGATCTATAGCCGGGTCCCGACCCTGGTCCTTTGCACGCTTTTTGACTTCACCAATAATGGACTCATCATCCTCCCCCTGCTCGATTGTCAGGTCTTCATCGCCGATTTTCTCTTCAGCTATCTTATCCAGCGAGTCGTTGCTTTTTGACCGACTTCTCGATTTGCTGCTCGAAGATCGACTTGGCCTATTTAATCCGACAAGCCTGCTTTTCCGGCAGCCGCTGCCACACAGGTTCGACATCGAGATTCGCTTCGATTTCTCCCCAGTCATCTTGCAGCGTTTCAAATATCGCCTCGTTGTTCTCTTTGTCCGAAGTCGAAATATACAGCTCAATCGAGAACTCGGGCCCTTGATCGAACACCCAGGCCAAACTGACTCCAGAGATCCCCGCGCTGAATGTCATCTGCCCGAATCCCACGTTGTCACTCCACTTCCTGGTACTCTACCTGTCCCGTCACTAAAGTAGTTGAAACATCATACGACTACCGCCAGCAAACGACTGCAGGGGCGGGAATGCCCTGGGACCGTCAGTAACGGGTTAGAGCTCTGCTCGGAGAGCGCTTAACGCGTTGATAGCCTGCTTGACGTGGTTTTCAAGACTGGCGTTGTCACCACCGTCTGTTGCCGTTGCTTGCACCTCGGCGGGTCTAGTTCCGACGTCAACGTCGTCACTGCTCGCCTCGTCGTCCACGGATACGTCTGCGAGTTGCTGCTGCCCATCTTGATCGTCGGTCCCGTCGCTGGCGACGGCGTCGTCTAGTGGCTCCGCAGCGTCAGGGTGGGGTTCGTCGCTTGTGTCTGAGTCCCCGCGGTGACTTTCAAGCGCTGCGAGCGGGAAGTCGTAGGCTCGTGCACGTTTCTCTTTGTGCCGCGTGGTTCGATCAGTCACGCCCATGACGGCGGCGACCGTTTGCCGGTCACAGCCACGGTCAAGCGCCATCCGGACCCGTTCTTCTTCGGCTCGCTGCAAGAGTTTCTGCGTGTCATCAGGGATCCTGCCTCGTGTCGACGTCGAGATTTGACTGGTTAGACCCCATTTCCCGGAATCAGCATCCTGGTCGACGATTTGTCGCTCACGCTCGTCGACGATATTGTCAAGCGCCATCAACTGCCAGAGCCGCTCCCGGACCGTCAGGATCGTCACATCGACGCTCAACGCCGCTTGGATCTCGCCGGTCGTTGCTGGCCCGATCCGGTCCAGTATCTCCAGGATTTCGATGTCGTGTTTCAACACTTCGTCACGGTCAGCGGCAGTAATCGTCACCGGCAGGTCATCACCGGTCGCCTGCTGATGATGCCAGTGATGACATCCGCGGCACAGCGTCACCAGATTCGCCATGTCGTGTTCGTCCATCCCGTCAGGGTCACGCGTCGCGTGATGGATCTGGAGTTCTGCAGTCCCACCACCCGTCGGCCCGACGCGATTACACATCCGGCACCGATGATTATCACGGTCCAAAACCGCTTCACGTTTCGCCGGGGCAACAGTCTCGTGTTCGTCGTCCGGCCCGTGACACGACTCCCCCGTCACCGTCGACCCCCGGACGGCAGGGCCAACTGCCTCGTTGCCGCGTTGCTGGTAGTCAGTCGCTCACTACGTTCTCGTACGTGTATCAACGTCAGTTGCATTATTCTCGTATCTACTGCATCGTGTGGTTCGGTGCCGACGCGGTGATGTGTCCCTGTGGTGTATCGCTTCAATCATGCATGGACAGGTACCGCCACCATCACGCTCGCCGTCTCCGTCGCGTCTCCCGTCACCCCGACGTGCCCGCTCCACCCCCGATCGTCGGTGTCAATGACTTCACCTGGAAGTCCGATTTACTGCAGTACCGCTGTGCTAACCGGCCGAGCGCCTGCGTGCGCAGGATGTCAGCGACGTTGTGCACGACGACATCAGCCACGCGCCCGGCCTCAAACGCCGTGACCGCCTCGGCACTGTCATCGAACGGGTCAACCGTACCATACCCCGTCCCGTCCTCAACCAACAGGTCATACACCGTGACGAGATCTGACGGTGAACTCTCCTCTATCGATGTGTTGAACAAGTCCCGGTACACCGGGAGTAAATCCGCGTACGGCACGTCATCGAACGGCCACGCAGCGTCGTGACTCGCAAACCTGGTTCGAAGGAACGGTAAGTCGAACCCACCACGCCACGTTTCACCATTGTACGCCACGAGCAGCACTTCATCATCACACAACCGCATTCTGACGAACTCGTTCACCGCGTCCAACACCGCCGCCTCGGACTCATGCACCGACAGCATCACTTCCGTATCGACACGGTCCTCGACAACCGCTTCAATACTACCAGCACCGTCACCATCGCACTCAGGTACCTGTGCGAACACGCGGCAGCCAAGCGGCACGGCAAACCCGAGAACCGTCACTTCGTCGTCAACCGCGAACCCCGTCGTTTCGATATCGAACGCGACCAAGTTCAACACATTACTCATCACGCCTCACCTCGCTGGACAGCCGGGACACGGGCAGGCACACGATCCTGTGCCGCCGGTCGCAACCGGAATTCACCAAACCCGAACCTGGAATGCGTCCCGACACGGCGCACGCCGTTCTTCGCCGTCCGCACCGCGTCGGTCCCTACGAACTCTACGACTTGCCCGTGGTCCACAGTCTCCACCGTGTACACGTCCCCGCCGTTCACGAGCCGCGTCCCGCGACGCCGTACCTGTGAGTCCGTCTCCCACCACCACGGCACGTCTTGCCCGTCCGCACCCGGGTACTCACTCGACAGGACGAACGGTGACACGAGCTCCAACTGCAGCGACGTGTCCTCAACCCGACTATAGTCCAATTCATCCAATTCAACGAGTTGCATGTCAACTACAGATAGTTCACCGAACCCGTAGTTCCGCGCCGCACCAACACGCAACCCCTCTAACACGTCCTCACCGATCGGTAACACATCATCGCCGCGGCCCGTGTGCAGGTAGCACTGCATGAACCACTGGACAGACCGCTTCGAATTCCGCACCTCGGCCGGCCGTCCAAACCAACACGACGGGGCGAACGCGAGTTGTCCACCGTGCCGAGTCACATCAAACGTGTTGTGTGCATCTCGCGGCCGGGAATCCAGCAACCATCGCTGCGCTGCATCCCGGTACAGGAACAAGTCCGCGTACGTCTCAACGCTTGGAAGTGACTTGCCGAGCACCCCGGCGTACCCGGACTCGGAATGCGCCGCCGGGTACTCCCCGTACTCTCCCGGCACGAACACGCCGTGACTCACATGCAACTGCTTGCGAATCCGAGCATCCACGCGACGCGCAATCGCATTGTACACCGCGTTCCCCGTCACGTGATACGGATACCCGCCGTAGTCTGACTCCAGTCGGAACAGGACTTGCTGGATACGAGTCACACTCCCACACCCCCTGCATTTCCAGTCCAACAGCCGACATGTTTCATGCAACACCACCGTCCCCGTACACCGCGACGTAATCCTCGATGTACGCGAGCGCCGTCGACCACGACCGGATACGACGTAGCTGCGCGTCTAGCCGCCGCCACCGGCGATCACCCGCATCAAACGGATGCTGTGAGAGCCGCGACCATGTATCCGCAAACGACCTGGCCGGACACGACCCGAGCGGCGCCGACGGCCGGTCACCCGGCTCACCCGTCACATGCAACGCACACACCGGCGACCACAACACCGTTCGATGCGGCTCAACTTCCTCGGACTCCCGTGCCGCTTCGGTCGTCCACTCCTGGTCCGGCATCGCGGCTGACGGCGTCGCCACGAGGTGCAAGTCCTCGAAGGCATGCCCGGCCCGGTAATTATCCAGCAACGCCGCCACGAGCAGCACGTGGAACTGCAGCGACGAGTACGGGTAATACACTGACTCGTTGAACGCCGCCGCACCCTGACTCGTCACCCACCGCGAATGCAGCACCTCGGCATCCGTTGACAACACCAACCGATCGAACGGAGTGTCATCCGTCGCTGGAATCCGGTCCGACGACACGGCAGTCCAGCCCGTCACCATCGACAACCGACGCGGCGACCCGTGATTCGCTACCGTCTCACTAGGTGCACCGTCCGGCCGCGATAACCGCGCCGCATCCCCATCCGCACCCATCGGCACCGACTTATTCACCCGCGCCCCACGGAACACTTCTTCCGCCGCCGCATGCGACCGGCCCCGCAACTTATGCACATCATGCCGATACGCCGCCACCAACGGATCCTCGTCGGACTCAGGCGCATCACCCGGCGCCTCA
>Ga0207754_100677_pt1 | contig 11270 bp, 10 predicted proteins | sample A23E1SouthBayCA_FD_187728 | JGI IMG/M metagenome (GOLD analysis project Ga0207754, IMG submission 187728) | Aerobic enrichment media microbial communities from Eden Landing Ponds, California, USA - A23 E1 (SPAdes) | ecosystem: Environmental > Aquatic > Marine > Unclassified | place: Emeryville... | reverse complement strand
CGGCGACGAGCCGGTATCGTCGCTGATGGCTCACCGCTACGAGCGGGCCGGCGCGCTGGCGGAGGCTTCCGTCGCGCCCGAGGTCGCCCGCGAGGAGACCAGCGCCGCCAACGCCGACCTCGCCGCGGCGCTGAATCCGCGGTTCGCAAAAACGATGCGCGCCCGGTACGACACCCCGCGCGCCGCCGCCGAGGCTGTCTCCGTGGGACGCGTCACCGTCGTCGTCAGGACGTGGTCGCCGTGAGACTCGCCGCCGACGACCGGGGCCGGGTTCCGTTCGCCCTGCTCGGCGTGTTACTGCTCGTCGGGAGCGCGACGTTCTCCGGCGCGCTCTCGGCCCACGACCCCGTGGCCGACCGCCGCGTCGACGACGCGATGGACCGCGCGACCGCGCAGGCCGACGCTGCCGTCCGCGCGGCTGTGGGCGACGCGGCGCGCGAGGCCGCGGCGAACCCCGTCACCTCGCCCGCGAACACGACCGCCGGGCGACTGCTCTCCGACGAGCACACCTTTCGCGACTATCTTCGGCTCCGCATCGCGCTGGCCGCGACGGAGCGGCTCCGCGCCGTCTCCGTCGGCCGCGGCGACGTGAACGCGACCGCGACCCTGCCGCGACCGACGAACGAGTCGAGCCTGCGAGACGCGATGGACCGCGTCTCCATATCGAGTCGCGAGAACGGAACCGTCCTCGTCGCGACCGTCGAGAACGTCTCGGTCGAAGTCGCCCGCGGCGGCCGCACCGTCGCCGCCGACTCCGTCACCACGACGGTCGGCGTCCGGACGCCGGTTCTCGCGCTCCACGACCGGACCGAATCCTTCGAGCGCCGCCTCGACGCGAACGCGCTGGACGGCGGGACGCTCGACGCGACGGTGACGACCGCGATGTGGGCCTCGGCGTGGACCCGCGGCTGGAGCCAGTACGCCGGCGCGCCCGTTGACAACGTCGTCTCGAACGACCACGCCGCGCTGGCGACGAACGCCGGCGTCCTCCTCGCCGAACAGCAGGCGTTCGGGGCGACGGACGCCGACGCCCGCGGTGCGACCGGCCGCGCCGCGGTCAAAACCGGTGCCAAGAGCCTGCTGTCGCAGACCGGCGTCTCGGCCGCGCCCGAACTGGCGAACGCGCTCCCCGCACCGAACCCGGACGCGGAGTCGCCCGCGAGCGAGGTCCCGACGAACCGGACCATCAACGCCTCCGTCGGCTCCGCCGCCGACCACGCGCTTGTCGGCCTCCTCGACGGCCGCGGCGACGCGCCGGCCTACGACGACGTGGTCGCGGACGCCCACCGCGCCGGGGTCGAAATCGACGCCGAAACGGACGTCCTCTCTCGGACCGAAGACCCGCCGGAGAACTCCGGACGCGGATGGACACTCGTCAGCATCTCGACCGACACGTCGTCGTCGGCCGAAACGGTGCCGACGCGAACTCCGGCGGTCGCCGCCGACACCGTCGTCGTCGACGCCGGCTCCCGCATCGTGACGACGGTCGAGACGACCACTCGAACGTTCCGCCGGGGCAACGAAACGCTCCAGACCGAAGCGCGAACGGAGACGAGGACGCGCGTCGACCTCGCGGCCGTCGTCGACCCGGCCGCCGTCTCAGCCCCCGTTCGACCCATCGACCCCGCGGTCACCTCCGGCGGCGCGCTCGACGGCGAAAACTTCGCCGCGGCCGCCGACGCGGCCGCCGACGTGGTTGTGACGCGCGGCGGCTTCGACGACATCGCCTGCGATGTTGTGACCGGCACCCCGCCGGAACCGCGACAGACGACCGCACCGATGGCAGGCGGCCTCGACCGCTGGGTTCGCTCGGACCTCATCGAGCTCGCTGACCGGGTCAGAGACCGGCGCGTGACGGTGTCTGCGCGGCGAGTCGCCGCGGGTGAGGTGAACCCCGCCGCAGAGCTCGCGTCCGACCTCCGCGCCGACCGCAGCGACCTCGTGGACGCGCCGGCCGCCTACGACGGCGTCGCGGACCGGGCGCGCGTCGCGGTTCGCGCGACCTACCTCGACCGCGTGCTGGCGACGCTCGACCACCGGGCGAACCAGACCGCGGCGGCGAGCGACGCGGCCAACAACGAGAGCAAGGACGCGGAGTTCGGCTCGCTCTCGGAGGCGGTCCGCGCCGAGGAGGTCGCCCGCGCGGCGCTCGGTGACTCGCGAGCCGACGGCGCGAACGGAACTGCCAACGAAAGCGGCGTCAGATTCGTCCCCGACGCGGAGCCGATGTACCTCTCGCTCGGCGGCCTCGATGGCGCTGCGGTCCCGACAGTCGCCCGGGGCGGCACGTATCACCCGCTCGTCGCCCGCAACACGAACCTGTTTACGCTCCCCTACGGCGACGCCGCCGACACGGTCCTCGAACCGCTGTTCGGCGCGAACCGCCGCGTTCCCCTCCGCGTCGCGGCCCGCACGCTCCTCGCGGCCGACTCGACGCTCGAAAACACGAACGCAACGAACGAGACGCTTGCCGACCGCCGCGACAGGCTCGAAACCGCGGTCGACCGGTCGGTCGTTCCCGCGGAGGAGGCCGCCCGCCACACGCTTCGCGACCACACCAACCACTCCGTGACGGAGCGCCAGCGAATCTTGGAGCGCTCGCTCGGCGCGTGGGACGACCCGGCTCATCGGGCACTGGCGATTACGAACGGCTCCGCGGCGCGCGCAATCGCCGTCGAGGCCGCGGCTCCGGGAACCGTCGAGGCCGACCTCCTCGAACTCCGCCTCGACGATGCGTTCCGAGCCGTTCGTAGCGACCGCTCGACGACGGTCCCACAGCGGCTGACGAACCGGACCGTCGAGACGACGCGGACCGCCCGCCAGCAGGCCGTCTCCGACACCGCGACCGATGCGGCGATGAGCGCGACCGAGGACGCGGTCGCAGACCGCCTGAACGACACGCTCGACTCGCGGTTCGACACGTCGTTCAAGCGCATCCCCGCCGGAATGCCGGTCGCGCCCGTCCCCGGCTCCTGGTACGCCACGGTCAACGTCTGGGACGTGGCGGTCGCCGGCGAGTTCGCGCAGTTCCGCGTCCACGCCCGCGGCGACGCCGAGTCGCTGACGTACGCCCGCGACGGCTCGACGGTTACCCTCGACTGGGACGACGACGGCACCGCCGAGACGGTCGGCCGCGGCGACCGCGTCTCGTTCGACGTGGAGACGACGATCGTCGTCGCGGTGCCGCCGTCGGGCGTCGGCGTCGGTGACATCGACGGCAACGCGGACGAGCGCTCCGAGGGGTGGCAGGGCGGCCCCGGCTGTACCGTCGCGGCCGACTGCCCTCTCGACGAGTAGCCGCCAATACGACCCGAGTGGCAACCGTTTTGCCGCCGGAACGCCGAACCCGCGGTGTATGTTGCACGACGCCGCCGCGGAGCCCGGAACCCTCTCGGCCGACGAGTTGCGGGCCGCCTACGAGGACGAGATTCGCCGCGCAGTCGACGCCGCCGGACCGGAGACGGCCGCCGAGGCCGCGGGCGTCTCGGAAGCCGCGCTCTCGAACGGCGTGTTGGACCTCACGCTCGAACAGGCCGCCGCCGTCCTCGAACTCGCCGACGGCAACCCCGACGCCGACGCCATCGTCTGGGAGTTCCGCGACCACCTCCTCATGGGCATGACCAGCGGCATCCTCGACGTGGACACGCTCGCGTCCGAGGTCGACCTCGACCTCTCCGGACAGGAGATTCAGCAGGCCATCGAGGGTCGAACCGCCGCCACGCTGAACGAACTGGCCGCCATCCACCACGTCATCGCCGTCCGAAACGAACGATGAGGGTCGCCGTCCTCGGCTGCGGCTACGTCGGCCTCGAACTCGCCCGCACGCTCGTCGCCGACGACCACGACGTGTGGGGCGTCCGCCGCTCCGACGACGGTCTCGACGCCGTCGAAGCCACCGGCGCGGACGCGGTTCGCGCCGACGTGACCGACGCCGACTCCCTCGGAGCGGTCCCCGACGTGGACCACGTCGTCTTCGCCGCGAGCTCCGGCGGCCGCGGGGCCGACGCCGCCCGGACCGTCTTCGTCGACGGCCTCCGGACGGCAATCGACCAGTTCGCCGCCCGCGACTCGCCGCCCGAGCGCCTCGTCTACACGTCGAGCACGGGGGTCTACGGCGACCACGGCGGCGACTTCGTCGACGAATCGACGCCGCTGGACCCGACGACCGACAAGACGCGCGTCCTCGCGGAGGCCGAGCGCGTCGCCCGCGAGCACGCCGCCGAGCGGGGAATCGAGGGGACCGTCACCCGGTTCGCCGGCCTCTACGGCCCCGGCCGCTACCGACTCGACCGCTATCTGACCGGCCCGGTCACGGCGGGTTATCTCAACATGGTCCACCGGGACGACGCCGCGGGCGTCGTCGCGCACCTCCTCGAAACCGACCGCGCCCGCGACGACACCGTCCTCGTCGTGGACGACGAACCCGTCTCGAAACACGAGTTCGCGGATTGGCTGGCCGACGAGTGCGGCGTCCCGCGCCCCGAAAAGCGCACGAAGGAAGAGCGCCTCGATGCGGGCGACCTCTCGGCGGCCGCTCGCCGCCGCATTCTGACGAGCAAGCGCTGCTCGAACGACTACCTCCGCGAACTCGGCTATTCGTTCGCGTATCCGACGTATCGGGAGGGGTACCGGGCGGCAATCGACGCCTACCGAGCCGACGGCGACTGACCGTATTCGGGGGACGACAGGTTCGAACCGCCGAAATTCTGTCACTCAGGACAACTCGATTAGGGGGAATATTCATACGGTAGGCCCCGGTCGTGTTGTGTATGTTCGGTCCGGTGGGGCAGTTTGACACGGGTGCTATCTTCGAGTCTCTCGACTCGTTCGTGCGGACCCACCCCGAAATCGCGGCGGCGCTCGTCGTCGCGCTCGGTGCCCTCGCGCTCGTCGTCTACGCCGCGATTCGGTTCAAGCGGTCGATGGGCACGCGCTTCGCTGAGGCGCTGGAGGGCGTCGACGAAATCGCCGTCCTCATGCACCCGAACCCGGACCCCGACGCCATGGCCGCGGCAATCGGCGTGGCCTGTCTCGCAGAACAGGTCGGCACCACACCGACCATCCAGTTCGCCGGCCAGATTCGACACCAAGAAAATCGCGCGTTCCGAACCGTTCTCGACCTCGACTTAGACCCAATCGACCACGTGAGCGACCTCGCCGCCGAAGCGGTCGTCCTCGTCGACCACAACGAACCCCGCGGCTTCGCGGGCGCGGAGGGCGTCCTCCCCTACGCAGTCGTCGACCACCACCCCGGCGACGGCACCGGCGAGGCCTTCACCGACGTGCGGACCGACTACGGCGCGTGTTCGAGCATCGTCGCCGAGTACTTCCGCGACGTGGGCGCGAAACCCGTCCCGCCGGACATGCACGCAAGCGAGGTGAACGCCTCGTACACCGTCCCCTCGCAGGTCGCGACGGGCCTCGTTTACGGGATTCTCACGGACACCAAACACCTCACTGCGGGCTGTTCGGCCGCGGATTTCGACGCCGCGGGCTTCCTGTTTCCCGGCGTCAACGAGGACCACCTCGACCGCATCGCCAACCCCGAGGTCTCCCGCGAGGTGCTGGAGGCGAAAGCCCGCGCCATCGCCGGCCGCGACGTGCGCGGTCCTTTCGCCGTCGCCGACATCGGCACCATCTCGAACGTCGACGCCATCCCGCAGGCGGCCGACGAACTCATCCAACTGGAGGGCGTCACCGCCGCGGTCGTCTGCGGCGAACGCGAGAGCAACGTCTACCTCTCGGGGCGCTCCCGCGACGACCGGGTCCACATGGGCCGGACGCTGGAATCCGCCCTCGACCACTACCGCGGGGCGAGCGCCGGCGGTCACGCCCGGATGGGCGGCGGCCAGATAATCCGGCCCGACGCCGTCACCGACGGCGGCAACGGCGAGTCCGTCCCCCGCGACGAACTCGTCGAACATATCTTCGAGGCGCTGTCGGGCGATATCTGACTCTCGGACCGAACCGAACCGGGACCACTATCGCGGACCCGGACCGGTGGCCCTTAACGGCCGGCCGCCGTAGCCCCGCCCATGGCAACAGGACGGGCGACGTGGGCCTACCGCGACCGGTTCGGCGACAGTTTCGGCCGCACCTTCTACCGCCGGTTCGGTCCCGGCGTCGTCTCCAGTATCGGCATCGGAACCTACCTCGGCGAGCCGACGGACGCGGTCGACGACCGCTACCGCGAGTCGCTCGTCTCCGCGCTCGAACACGGCGTCAACCTCGTCGATACCGCGTCGAACTACCGCCACGGGCGCGCAGAGCGGGTCGTCGGCGACGCGGTCCGCGGGGCCGACGTCGACCGCGACGCCGTCGTCGTCGCCTCGAAGGCCGGGTTCGTCCCCTTCGACCGCGAGCGCCCGGACGACCCCGGCGCGTACGTCCGCGAGACGGTCCTCGACGCCGGCCTCGCTGACCCCGACGAACTCGCACACGGCAGTCACACCATCGCGCCCGCCTTCGTCGACGAGATGGTCGACCGCTCGCTTGACCTGACGGGACTGGACCACGTCGACTGCTACTACCTCCACAACCCCGAGACGCAGTTGGCCGTCACCGACCGCGAGACGGTGTACGACCGCGTCGAGGCCGCCTTCGAGGTGCTCGAACGCCGGGTCGCCGCCGACGACATCGGTCGGTACGGCGTCGCAACGTGGGAGGCGCTCCGGGTCGCGCCCGACCACGACGCCTACCTGTCGCTGCCCGAACTCGTCCGTCGGGCGGAGCGCGCGGCCGAGACCGTCGGCAACGACGACCACTCGCTCGAAGCGATTCAGCTCCCGTTCAACGTCGTGATGGCCGACGCGTTCACCGTCGAGGCCCACGACACCGACGCGGGCGAGGCGATGAGCGCGCTCCGGTACGCCCACGAACACGGCTTGCACGCCTTCACGAGCGCCAGCCTCGCGCAGGGCGACCTCGCCGCCGAGATTCCGGCGTCGGTGAACTCGGTGCTCGCGGGCGACACGGCGGCTCAGCGGGCGCTCAACTTCTCGCGGAGCGCGCCCGGCGTGACCGCGGCGCTCGTCGGCGCATCGTCGGTAGAACACGTCGCGGAGAACGTCGCGGCCGGCACGTTCGACCCCCTCGGGGCGCGGACGTTCGATTCGGTCTTCGAGTGAGCAGTCGCCCCAGTTCTCGGACGGCCGCTTTCGGTCGACTCGCGGTTATCTGAGCTCTTTCCACTCGCGCCCGCAGTCGGCGCAGATACGGACCGAGAACACCTCGTCGGGGTCGTTTTTCTTCTTCAGCGACTCGCCGCACTCGGAGCAGGTCAGCCGTCCGTAGGTGTCTTTTTCCAACTCCCCGTCTCGAAGCCCCTTCCGCGTTGTCTTCATACGCTCCCGTTTGTGCAACGAACATAAAAACCCGACGACAATCCCCGTTTTCGACCCGCACAACACCCCCGTTTTCGACCCGCACAACACCCCCGTTTTCGACCCGCACGACGCCCCGCGGTCTCGTTCAGTCGAAACTGTTGTCACCTCGCGGCGCGCGGTTCCGTCCGTGTCACGTGGTCGCCTCTTCGGAACGCTCTGCGGGATGGTGTTACTCGTCAATCTCGCTCGGGTCGTCTTCGCACCGCTTCTCGGGGAGTTCATTCTCTTTTTCGAGGTCGACCGGGCCACCGTCGGCATCGTCGCCACACTCGTCTGGCTCGGGAGCGCCGCCCTCCGCGTCCCGACCGGCTGGCTGCTCACCCGCGTGCCGAGACATCGCGTGGTGCTCGGGACCGGCGTCGTCCTCGTCGTCGCCTCGGGCGTGACCGCCAGCGCGACCACCATCGAGGCGCTGATGGTCGGCGCGGTCTCGATGGGGCTGGCCTCGGGCGCGTACTTCGTCGCCGCCAACCCGCTCGTGAGCGAGCTGTTTCCCGACCGCGTCGGCCGCGCGATGGGCATCCACGGCACCGCCAGCCAGCTCGCGGCCGTCGGCGTCGCCCCCTTCGTCACGCTCGTCCTCGCGGTCGGTCCCGACCTCGTCCCGCGGCTCCCGTTCGTCTCCGCGGCGTGGCAGCTCGTCTTCGTCTGCGTCGGCCTCGCGGCCGCCGTCGTGACGCTCGCACTGTTCGTCACGGCCCGCTCGACGGACCTCCCGGACGCGGGCGCGGCCGACCGCGACCTCCTCGGCGCGGCCCGCACGGAGTGGCGGGTCATCCTCACCGGCATCGTCATCCTCGGCTTCACCGGCTTCGTCTGGCAGGGGCTGTTCAACTTCTACGAGCTGTACATGGTGTCGAAGGGCCTGCCGGCGACGACGGCGCGAAACATGCTGACGGTCGTCTTCGGCGCGGGCGTGCCGGCGTTTTTCCTCTCGGGACGACTCGCGGACAAGCTTCCGCGCATCCCCTACATCCTCGGCGTGCTCGTCTCCTTCGTCGTCTCGGTGTTCGTCCTCACGATGACGACGAGTCTCGTCGGTCTCATCGTCGTCACCGCGGTCGTCGGCTACGTCATCCACAGCCTCTTTCCGGCGCTCGACGCCTACCTGCTCGACACGCTCCCCGACGAGAGCCGCGGGAGCGCCTACTCGGTGTACTCGTTCGGCATGATGATATTCCAGGCCAGCGGGTCGGGCGCGGTCGGCACCCTGACCGACTTCGGCTACGCGTTCGACGAGGTGTTCTTCTGGTTCTCGGTCGGGCTGGCGGTCGTCGTCGCGGGCCTCATCGCGCTCCAACACGCCGGGCGCATCCCGAACTGAACGGGTCGGCTGCGGTCGCGCGAAGTCGGCAGCCGACTCGGCTCTCGCCGCACTTTTGCTCGCCCGGTCCCACGGCCGACACGATGGAGTACGTACAAGAGCGGGTCACGACGCTCCACGACCTCTCCGGCTCGGTTCCCGACGCCCCGACCGACCGCGCGGCCGTGGTCGTGCCGATGACGGAGCGGGAGTACGCCGGCCTCGCCGCCGAGCGGGTGCTGTCGACGCTGGAGTCGCTCTCGCCGGCGCGAGTCGTCGTCCCCCTCCGCGCGCCCGCCGACCGGGTCGCCCCCTTTACCGACTGGCTCGACGAGTACGACCTGCCGCTCGACGTGCTGTGGTGCGACGGCCCCCGCGTTGCCGACGTGCTGGACTCCCACGGTCTCGACGGCGAGCGCGGCAAGGGCCGCGACGTGTGGCTCGCGCTCGGCTGTGCCGCCAGCGAGGAGTACGTCGTCGTCCACGACGCGGACACGAAGACCTACGACGAGCGCTACGTCCCGCGACTTCTGTTCCCACTCGCCCACGGCCACGACTTCTCGAAAGGCTACTACGCCCGCGTCGAGGAAGAGCGGCTCTACGGCCGGCTGTTCAGGCTGTTTTACGCCCCGCTCGTCCGCGCGCTCGAAGCCGAGACCGACGCCCCAATCGTCCGATATCTCGACTCGTTCCGGTACGCGCTGGCCGGGGAGTTCGCCGCCACGTCCGACCTCGCGGTGCGGATGCGGTCGCCGCGGAAGTGGGGCCTCGAAGTCGGAACCCTCGGCGACGCCTTCGCTCACGCCGGCTTCGACCGGAGCGCGCAGGTCGACCTCGGTGAGTACGAACACGACCACCGCTCGGTGAGCGGGCCGACCGGCCTCTCGGACATGAGCGAGTCGGTCGGGCGGACGCTCCTCAGAGCGGTCGTCGAACACGGAGGGAGCGTCGAGTTCGACACGCTCGCGGAGCGCTACCGTGAGGCCGGACACCGGCTGGTCGAGCAGTACGCGGCCGACGCGGCGTTCAACGGCTTCGACTACGACCGCGGCGACGAGCGCGAGCAGGTCGCCACCTACGCCGATGCCATCTCGAAACCCGGCGAGGACACGCGGCTCCCGGCGTGGAACGACACGTCGCTGTCGCCCGACGAGGTGCTTGCCGCCGCGGGCGCCGACCTTGACGACGTTCGGGAGGGCGCGGGCCGATGACCGAGGCGACCTACGACGACCTCGCGGGCGTCGTCGACCTCTTCGGCGCGCTCACCCGCGAGGAACTGGAGACCGCGCTGGACGAACTCGCGTTCAAGCAGGGCCGCGAAACCGACGGTGACGCCCTCTCGGGCGCGATTTCCGACGCGGTCGACGCCTACTACCTCGTCCCCTACGAGGACGACGAGACGGAGGCGGAACTCCTGACGGTCGGCCCGATGGCGTTTCCGACGCTCCCCGACCGGGCGGAGGACCTGCCGCACATCCTCGACTACCCGACCCGCGAGGTGCCGCGGGACGAACTCGCGACGCAGGTCGAATCCCGCCTCCGAGCGGCGGCCGCGAGCGCGGTGCAGACGGGCGACGCCGACGAAATCGAGCGACTGCTGGACGTGACGTACGACCTCGAAGCGTGGGCCGACACCGACGTGGGGTCGATTCGCGAGCGCCTCGACGCCGCGCTGGACGCGGAGGGGCAGGCCTAAGTCGCGGCATCGCTTTACGAACCGTGACGATGGACCTCGCGGGCGTCACTCGACACGAACCGGTGACCGTCGACGCGGGCCGGCGGGCGGCCGTCATCGCCCCCGTCGTGTTCCGCGACGAGCGGCCGCACATCCTGTTTACCAAGCGCGCCGACCATCTCGGCGAGCATCCGGGCCAGATGAGTTTTCCCGGCGGCGGCCGCGAACCGAGCGACGCCGACCTGCGGGCGACCGCGCTCCGCGAGTCCAACGAGGAAATCGGACTTCGACCCGAGGAGGCGGCGTTTCACGGCCGCCTCGACGATATCCGCACCGTGACCGACTACGCCGTCTCGCCGTTCGTCGCCACGGTTCCCGACCGCGCGTACGAACCCGACCAGCGCGAGGTGGCCGAAATCGCGGTGCTCGCGGTTGGCGACCTCATCGACCGCGCGAACTACGAGTCGGAACGCCGCGACCACCCGCAGTACGGCGAGATTCGGCTCCACTTCTTCCACGTCGACGGCTACACCGTCTGGGGCGCGACCGGGCGGATGCTCGTGCAACTGCTCGAACTCACGACCGACTGGCGCGTCCCCGAGGAGGTCGACCGCGTCGTCGACCCCGACGCCGACTACCCGGTGTAGTGCCCCTCGGCGCGTGCCGACCCGGCGCGGTCGCTCGCGGCGTCCGAATCAGTGCCGAAAAACAAAACAGCGTCACGGACGTCGATTCCGTCACTCTCTGCCCCTCTCAGTCCCGTGCCCGGCCCGCTTGTACCCCCTCAGCCGAGGAGGTACTTGAGCGCGGGGCGCTGGCGGACGAACTCCATCTTCTCGATGATGGCGTCGAGGCCGAGGATGCGGCCCGCCGCGAGCGTCCCGACGATGACGAACATCATCAGCCC
>Ga0207754_100674_pt1 | contig 11315 bp, 14 predicted proteins | sample A23E1SouthBayCA_FD_187728 | JGI IMG/M metagenome (GOLD analysis project Ga0207754, IMG submission 187728) | Aerobic enrichment media microbial communities from Eden Landing Ponds, California, USA - A23 E1 (SPAdes) | ecosystem: Environmental > Aquatic > Marine > Unclassified | place: Emeryville... | reverse complement strand
CGATCGGGGGCTGTCGACAGATATTGGGTCGGCTGAGGGTTCAGATATCTCGTCGAGACGGCGTCGACGGCTTGCTCGCCAGCGACAACTCCACGGTCGGTCGAAGTTCGACAGCAAGCGCGACCGGAACCTCGCACATGGACTCGGAGAAATCCGACGGATTGGAAGTGCGCTATCTGAGAGCAAAGCGGTCAAAGAGCAGGCATCGACGTTTTTCCGGGAAGCGCAGAAGGCAGACCTGCTTATCGGGCGGTCGATTGAGGGCGGTGCAGCGGCCGCCGTGTACGCTGCCTGCCGATGCAACGGCCTCGTGAGGATGGCAACGGTCGCCGACGTTGCCCGGTGTTCCACGTCGCACATCTGGACCTGTTACCGGACCTTCTTGACCGAGCTTGAACTGCCAATCCCGGTTTCGCTGCCGGTGGACTGGGTGGCGAGGATCTGTTCGGACCTTCCGCTGGATGTTACTCCGAAGAGTCGCCAGCGGGCGCTGGCACTGGCTGAGGAGGCGACCAGATCGACGGACATCAACGGGCGACCAGACGGTGTCGCCGCGGGTGCGCTTTATGTCGCTGGTCAGGAGTCAGATCTCCGGTTGACACAGGCGACCATCAGCGAGACGGCGAACCTCGATATCACGACGATCCGACGGTGGTACCAGCAGATCGGGGAGAAGATCGTTGAGTGAGCGGTCGCGACGGATTACTTTGTGTGTCCCAGTCGGGTGCAGGACGGGCCAGCAAGCGCGTCCTGAGAAGATCCATGTCAGTTACCAGGACTCCTAAGACAGTCGCACAGCACGACTCTGGGACCGTTTTTGACTTACCGCCAGCGCTCCGGTCGCCAGCTAAGGTCGCGTCGTTCGTTGAACAGGTCCTCGTCGAACTTCGCCACGAGGCAGTGGCTGCTCGGTACGTGACTGATCTAGACCAGACTGGAGCGAAGACGATCTGGTGTCGGGTCGAGCACACGGCGCTGGATGTCAACGCCGCGTATGTCCAGATTCGAGACGATCCACGGTTAGGCGTTGGTATCGAACCGTGCTCGCAGGCGACGGTTCGAGAACGACTGTGCCAGTGTCTCGATCACGATCGGACCGGACGTGTCGACGTGCGACCGCTGGCTGGTGTCGAGTTTGAGAGCGACTGATCTCCCTCAATTACTACGCCTTTCTTGGCAGGTCAAGTTTGTTGAGAGCAGCGTGCTGGCGAAGAACACAGAGATGCGGGCAGACGGTCGTCGCCTGGAAGACGTCGCAGCTGCACCAGCCGGCGTGGGTCCCGTTGGGCTGCTCGGCCAGCGAGCAGTTAACAGGATAGTCGTCGTCGACGGAGACGAGGAACAGGTCTGGACGGCCGCCCTTCGTGACCTCGACAGTGGCATCGAGGGCAGCGTTCCACGTTGCCGACCGCTCATCTCGGATCTGCCGGAAGTCAAGTTCACGGGTGCCGCTGGGCTGGCGGGAAACCCGCTGATCTGGGAGCAAGCATTCGCTGATCGTGGTGGGGGACTCGGCTGTTTTCATGATGAGTCCTCGTACTAACACGTATACACTCAAACAGCAAAAAAGTTGGCTTAGAGGTGATATAAGGCAGATTTTGTGTTTCTCTGATGGCTGAGAGAATCCAATCATGAGCAGTAAATACCGACGTGGCAACACTGGTCCGAAAAAGTTGAAGTGGCGCTGGAAAGACGAGACTGACAATCGGTCGCTGCCCCAGTCGTGGGCCGACAACGGTCGCACAGAATCTCCCGAAGAGGGTTCGGTGCAACTGTACGCAATCCAGTGCCGGGCTGGACTCTTACTCGAGTGGTTGGTCAATACACGGACTGGAAAGTTGATCAGGGGGCCGCTGAGCGAGAAGCCGGGAATCCGCGTGCTGTACGTCACTGCTGACGGTGAGCACGCAGTCCTGAAAGAGTTGGAGGCCCGCGAAGTTGATGATAGTTGGAAGCCACCCAAGCAGTTTGCCAGCATTATCGCGAAGCACCCGGACGAGGCCGATCCAGTCCCAGACTCCAGTCAGGACTGCTACCGGCGCTCGGTCAAAGACCTCTACGACCAATCGTAGCTACGAACCCCCTTCGATGATAAGTACGACAGAATCAGGTGTGTCGAGTCGGAGTACTGGTAGGGATGAGTGAGAGTGAATACGCTGAGGCGGCAATATGTCCACATTGCGATGCCTCAAACGGAATGGACCCGATTCATAATGGGGAAATCCGACGCGGAACCACCTGTACCGAGTGTCGCAAGTGGTTCCTTGTTTTCCCCAGTGAGGGTTGACGATTCAAGCATCTGGCAGGCAACCATTCTAGAGTAGCGCTCTCCAGCAGGCCAGATTTTGTGACTCTCTGGTAGCTGAGAGAGTATGGCTTCGCCACAGATTGACGTCGACGAAATCATCAAGACACTTGCACAGATTCGCCAGCGCGGGCACAGCGCCCACACGGTCTTCCGAGACTGGGTCAACCTCATGCTCTATGCACTCCAACGGCGGGACGAACCGTACCTGGAGATCGTCGACGATTATCGAGAGCGCGGTGACATGGACCACCCCGACGGGCAGCGGTCGGTCGACCTCTTCTCGAAAGCGTTCGGCCAGGTGCAAGAGCGGATGGCAGCCACGGATGCTGACGTTCTTGGAGCGGTCTACGAGGAGTATGGGATGTCTAGCGATGCGTTCGGCCAACACTTCACGCCTCACTCTGTTTGTGAGACGATGGTAGAGATTGCTGGTGTCGTCGACGAGAACGATACCGACGACCGACAGACTGTCCTTGACCCAGCCTGCGGGAGCGGTCGAATGCTCTTGACTGCCGGTCGGAACCAGCCAGACGCGCTGTTTGTCGGGCAAGACAAGGACCCACTGTGTGCCCGCATGACCGCGCTGAACTGCTGTTTCCTGAATCTGGATGCCTACATCGTGCAAGGTGACTCGCTGACTGTCGAGTTCCAGCGAGCGTGGGAAACCTCGTACTCTCCGATAGGCGGGAGCGTTCGTGAACTCGACGAGGCAGCGGTCGAGGATCTTCACGAGTGGATGACCGACGCCTTCGAGAACACGGTCGAGGAGGAGAGCCGGTCTAGTCCAGCACAGCAGACAGAGACGGAGTCGGGTGACCGGACGCCGCCGGTCGCGACATCCGTTCCGAGTGAACAGGCCAGTCTGGGCGCGTTCGAGAGCAGCGATTGACGGCTGTTTTGTGTGCCCCAGTCGGGTGCGGGGCGTTCCAGTAAGAGCGTCCTGAGAAGACCCATGTCAACAGAACAAGACACGGAGCCAGACGCAGCTCCAGATTCAGTTGAAAAGGTCGAACGAACAGACTTTGGGTGCAGCATGGAAGCACGGTTGGATCGAGGCACTGGCACCCGCGATCAAGACAGAGTCACGATCAAGTCGAAGGGTGAGACTGCTGCGGAGACGATCGAGGAGTTCTACAAGCTCATGTCGGAGTACGACACGGAGATCAGTGATCGGCTTCGAGATATCCAGCCTGAGCGAGGCGCAGACGCCGAGTAGGTCATCTCACTCCCCTCCGCTGGTCAATCTGTGAAACCGCCAACTTGGTGATCAAACGCTCGGACGGCCCTGCGGTTCGAGCTCGAGCAAGGTACGTCGATTTTGAGAGAGCTCCCTCGCTGCCGCAATCTACAACGTCGAACAAGTCGTCAAACAGTGATTTTGTTATGTATCACTTTGCAAAAGAGGTGATATCGGTCGTCTGCCAGAGTTTTTCTTGACTTGACCGATACCCCCCGGGGGACCCCCCTGTCCGCATAATTAGTTGAGGAAGTTAATCGCATCTCCTAAGCGGTCGTTTTCTTGAAACGCTCTTATTGGAGGATATCTTCGGGAGAGTTGACGCTTTCTAACTTCTGGAGTCGCGGGTCCTCAGCGAGTGTTGCTGCCAGCACGATAGATGGGCGATGGTTTAGTTCGTGGTCTTTCTTGATGCCACGACTGTTGCCACGGCCTTTCCGTTCGCTGATGGTCACGCCGAGGAACTCGAGTTCGTCAAGGAGGTCCGAGACACGCTGGTAGCCGAGGACGTTCGATTCGACATCCTTTGCGACAGTCTGGTAGCGGTCGTAAATCTGGGACGTCGAGACCGTCAACGCCCTCCCGTCGAGCAACTTCGTGAGCGTATAGAGCACGAGTTTCGCCTGATCCGGGAGTGTACTGATGCTTTTCGAGAGAAGGTCTGCTTCGACTAGGTCCCGCGCTTCGGTGACGTGTTCTTCGCTGACGGTCTCGTCCATGTTCCGACGAGCCATCATCCCAGCTTTGTTTAGGAGTTCAATCGCTTTCCGAGCGTCCCCGTGTTCGTCAGCAGCGAGCTCTGCGGCAGTCGGGATCGTGTTTTCGCTCAGGACACCGTCATCGAAAGCATCGCGACGGGCTTCGAGAATGTTCTCCAGCTGTTCGGCGTTGTACGCAGAGAACACGAGCTCAGACCCGCCCATTGAGCTTTTGACGCGCTGGTTGACATCGTTTTTGAACTGCGTCGTCTTATTCGAGATCAGGATGATGGATATGTAGGTATCAATCTCCTCGTTTTCACGTGCGCGGGAGAGGGCGTGGAGCAGGTTGTTGAAGTCCTCGAGCAGGTCGATTTCGTCGAGGATGATGATGAGCCCGTCGTAGAAGTCATCGACGATTTCCCAGAGGTCTTCGGTGTACGTTTTCCAGCCAACTCCGCGTTTCGGTGGAGGGGATATACTGGATTGATTCTCCAGGCCGTACTTTTCGTTCAGTTCGTCGTAGATGGAGAAGTAGAGTGTTCGCGAGGCTCGTGTGATGGTGTTGTTCGCGTTACAGTCGATGTAGACGTTGGTTGCGTGGATTCCATCGTCTTGGGCGCGTTCAGCGATTTTCGAGGAAACGTGCCGTGAGACGAGGGATTTCCCGGTGCCAGTTTTCCCATAGATCTGGATGTTGTCCGGCACGTCGTTGTAGATGATGTCCTCGAGGCTGAGTGCGACGTTCGTGATCTCTTCTTGGCGACCGACGATCCGGTCTTCGTCAGGGACGGTACCGACTGAGACCAGTGACTTATCTCTGAAGATTCGTGGAGAGTTCCCGATGACTTGGTCCACCGAGAATCCACTTTCGTCCGCGTCGTTCATACTCCGATGTTGAACGTGGGGGAGATAAATTTACTGGGACCCAGTTTGGAGTGAGTTCGGGCACTATATAAACTGTTGTCCGGAGAATTAGGGTTATAGAATGGGGGTACAACACCCCCGGTTTGGAGTGAATAGGTGTTCCTCCCCACCCCCAGTTTGGAGTGAGCTAGGAAGTTAACTGATCCAACTCCTGTTAGCTCGTAAGTTATCTCAGAACAATATTGTCACAATCTGATGGTGGCGTGGCGGATACCCCACCCCCAGTTTGGAGTGAGCTAGGAAGTTAACTGATCCAACTCCTGTTAGCTCGTAAGTTATCTCAGAACAATATTGTCACAATCTGATGGTGGCGTGGCGGATACCCCACCCCCCGTTTGGAGTGAGCTATTAGGGATCAAGATGAGGTATTAAACAACTTAACAAAGGTGTACCTGTCCCTCAGCCGTTTCCGGATGTTCTCGGATTGCCGCATTCAATTGCGGAACCAACACCCCCACCCCTAGTTTGGAGTGAGCGTCGTTACTGTCTATACCACATTGTGGAGTGAGAGTTTCCAGTAGAACGAAGCGAAAAAGCCGGGTGGGGCCGTGGTTGGGCTGTTGGACGTTTTCTCTAGTCGCTGTTTCGGGTCGAGATGTTGTACTACTACTACTACCTTATAAGAGTTATATATAGTTAATGGTAGCGGTAAGATATAGGGGCGGCAGAAAGCCGGTAGAAGCAGTTTTTAGACTTCTTCCCGCTATTATTGTGAATTCACTTCAGGTAAAGGATAATCACCGTATTAAATCAATCTCACCTCGGCAGTGGTGTTCCCGCAGACAATATTCTGATTAGCCTCATTGTAGGCCCATCAAAACGCTCACTCCAAACGAGGGGTCCCCGTGTTGGGGTGAGATGGCGAGATGATCTCACGATCTTCGTGATTTTATTCTATTTCCGCTCCTGCTCGCTGCTAACAATCTCATTCGCTTCGTCGCGGGTGCGTTTCGCGGCTTCCTGAGCGTAACCCTCGTGGGTTGTCTCGATAGACTTGTGACGGAGTACGTCCTGTGCAAGCTGTGGATTCTCGCGATAGATTTCCCGACCGAGGCCACGGCGAGCACCGTGTGGTTTCAGCGGTTCTTCGAACACATAGTCGGACCACTCACAGAGGTCAGCGAGGATATTTCGTGCTGACTGGGTTGTGATCGACGGCGTCGGTTCCAACGCTTTCGCAGCGTTGTCGAGTCTGGGGAACACAGCCTCGTCATCATCGGGCTCCCGAAGTTGCTTCCAGCGCCGGAGTGGATGGATAGCATCGTCGAGGATTGGCGCGGACTCACGAGTGCGATTCTTGCCGAACACTTGCATCGTACCGGCGTTGAGATCGACGTGTCGCCATCGGAGACCGTTGCGGTCTTGATCGTCGGAGACGGCGACGAGTTCCGCGCTGCGAGCACCAGAGTAGGCGAGAAGGAAGACAAGTGCTTGATCGCGGTAGGCTGCTGTCCGGTCGATGTCATCGCTCTCGCCGGCCTTGTCGACGCGGGCAGTGGCAGTCGCACAGATGGCTTCTCGGTCGCGTGTCGTCCAGTACTGTTGGTCACTCTCTGTCTCGTCGGTTGGAAGCGGGTCTTCGGCGTGGTTGGTCTTGGCTGGATTTGTTTGAATCAGACCCTCGTAGACGGCCCAGGTGAGAAACGAGCGCAGATAGGCGAAGTAGCGGCGGGCTGTCTCTGGGGAGATTGCGTCTCGGTCCTCGGCACGGGCGAGGTTACGAGCGTATTGCCGACAGAGGTCGTCGTCGATATGCTCTGGACCCGCGATACCGTGCTGGTCCCGACTCCATGCTGCGAACTTTCGGAGGACGCTGGCGACGTTGGTTCGGTAGCGCCCGGAGTCGATATCGACTAATCGTTTGTCGATGGCCCTTTTGAGGGCATCATCCCCGGGAGTAGCGTCGTACTCAGGCGGAAGACGATCCATGCTTCCCGTACAGCGGCCTCCCGCCTAAAACTGATGGTGCTTACTGCAATAATACAAACCTCTGGCAGAAAACTGAATATTGCCATTTCAGGCAGTCTCATCGTACTTGGGCGGCATTTCTCCGAGTTGTAAATCATATGTTGATATATCAAAATCGTGCAAGTTCTGACCTTTAGAAAACAACATATTATAATATCGCTCGCGACCGGCTCTACAATCATCGTCAGACGTGTGCATGACGATGTGGGTTAATCTTAACACTAAGACTAATGTTAAATCGGATGTGAGATGACCGATACATTCACTGAAGCACTTGACGCGGCAGAAAGTGCCCAAGCCTCTTACGGGAGCCAGCTTGGATTCACCAGGGAACGGACTCCATTTGCTGCGGAGTCGTTACCTGATACTAGCATTGCTGTGGACGTCAATCAAGACTTGCTCAAAGAGGTTGCCAGCCACATCATCAACCGGGCAGGCCACGTCTCAGTGATTGACAAACGTGGGGCTGGGAAGACTCACTTTCGAGAACTCGTGTATGATGCGCTTCGCGATGGCCCCCGTAGCGAGGAGTTCGCCATCGCGAGGATTAAAGAAGTTGAGTCAATTACGACTCGGCGCTTCTATACTCGACTATTGGATGAACTCCAGCGCTACGACTACTTGGAGGTTCCAGACTCATACCCACACGCGACTGACGAAGTGCGGTCTGTCGTCGAGGATGTGGCTGACCAACTGGAAACACAAGAACGCTGTTGTATCATCCAAGTGGACCAGCTCGAAGACGCCGCCAGACGAAAGAGTACGTTCGAGCAATTGCTTGCGGGCCTACAGAGTGTCGGAGACCTCGGAGAATCCGAGCCAGTGTTCTTGCTGTTCCTGTTTGGAACACCAACTGCCGGAGATCGCATCGACGAACTTCGCGAGACGTTATCTTCTAGGCTGGTCGCGAAGCATCGGTCTCTGGAGCGTTTCGAGTTTGCCGAGACTGAGGAACTAATCGGTCGGTGGCTTGCGTGGGCACGAGATGAGGAGTTCACTGAAGGGTATCCAGCTGACCCATTCAGCGCTGGCGCGATCCGAGAGGTTGTACACCGATCCGACGGTACGCCCCGGGATGTCCGGCAGCAGTGCTACCACGGCTTCCGTGGTGGAGCAGAACAGTACGCCGACACCGAAGAAACCCGCATTACAGAAGAAACGTTTGAGAACTACGTTTAATATTAACATTAAGATTAACCCATGGGAGACAACGCATTCGGCGACGCACTTGATGACGCAGTGGAGGAACAGACAACAGATGCGACTGACAGCAGTGATGCAACTGAGAAATTTATCGAGGCCATGGCCGGGGACGGCACGAAATCGGAAACGATCGGTTTCGCAGTCGGGCCAGAGATGAAGTACTTCTACGACGAGCTTCGTGCGAGTGGTGACGTTGACATCAACCCAGGCAACGAGTTCCGCGACCAATTGGAGCGGCTAGCAAATCGGCATCCAGAGGTCGCTGACAAGGCACGACGGAAGTTTGAGATAGATTCAGAGTAGAAGTTAATATTAAGATTAGTATTAAATCTTCGCTTGAGTGAAATCAGCTATTTCTGGAAAGGTTCCTATTCCTACTTGCACCACTACGTAGATAACTCGTCAATCGGAGCCAGATACTGATTCTCCCATTCTCGGTGCGCCTGCAGGTCTCGCACCCCACGCTTTGTCAGGTGGTACTCGTTTGCTAGTCCGTTTTTATCTTCTTTCCTGATGAGCCCCTTTTCGATCATCGCGTCCAGTTGCGGGTAGATACGCCCCGCTGTGACTTCTGTATCGTAGTACTCTTCGAGTTCGGCAGTGATCTCCGTTCCCATCGGAGCATCTAAGCCTGCAATCACTGTCAGCATATCCCGTTCTGTATTGTTCAGGTCGTTCATCACTTGGCAAAATCTAGACAGACCATTGATAATCTTATGGTCTGACAGCTACCCAAATCTGGCCTAATCGGCCTCCTCAAGAGTTGTACTGACACTTGCCTTACTCTCAATGTCAGTTTATGTAGCCCTCCCGACTGAGGGTTCCAAACAATGCACAACCTGACTGACAGCCAAAACAAAGCATTGCTGACCGAACTCGCAACCTACCAGAACCGAAGGCTCCTGCTCTGGCAACTCGCAACCGACGGCCGTTCGTTCTGCGGTGTCCGATTCGTTGCTCGGGAACGCGACCTGCAGACCGCGCCCGTTGACGAACAGGTCCAAGCGTTCGTCGACGACATGCTCTCGGACGGTGAAATCCGGCCAGAGTACGATACGATGGCTGACTGGGACGCCCTGGAAGCGGCCCATGGCGACACTGCCGACCAGTTCCTCTAGATCGGACTCCCTCCCGTAGCGATTTTGTGCGGCCTCCGTGGCTGGAGGCTTTCCAGTATGTTGCCTACAGCCGAAGTCCCGTTCGAACCGATCTTCGTCGAAGAACCACTGCTTATCCCAAACTACCGAGAGACAATTATCAGCAAAGTCGGCTTACCGTTCTACGCCGACGTTGAGCGCCCTGATGAGGTTCCCGCAGACGAGCAAGAACGCACAATCGACCTTGCAGAACGTATTCTGCGCGCCGGCGGCGTCCGAACCGGCTTCGGCCATCACGAAGAGGTCCGAACCTCGATGGAGTCGTGGGCTCCCGATGCCGACGAGGACCGTGACGCCGATCCGGGCTACTGGCGGTCGTCAGTTCTCTTGATGTCGCCCCGCGAGATGAACTTCGGGCAGCTAGACGGTGAACCAGACGAGAAGCACAAGAAAGCCAAGACCGTGCTTGCTTGGGCCGGAGACTGTATCGACACCGACGTCCTTCAGGAGATCGAGCAGTCACAAGCAGAGGATATCAAACAGGCGTGGCGAGATGCAGCGGAAGCCGGACTAACTCAGCGCAAGATCGAACAGTTCGCCGAGGAGCCGCCGGAACAACTCGATGGCTGGCAGAGACTTGACGCCGGCCACGACGCCGTTGAAGTGGCCTACGTCGCTGACAACCACGGGACCCCGTCGGTTGCGGCCGTCTTTGAAGCCGCTGACGGTGAGCTGAAGGCCCACGAGTTCACGCTGGAAGCGTGGGACGAGAACGATGGGAATCCTCGCGAGGCCCGGCTGAACCGGTACTGCGTCACCACTGACGGCGACGGGGCCTTCGCCCGTCTTCGATCACATCTGCTGACCTTCGAGGTCAAGCCCATGGAGCAACTCGAAGTGTGAGTTGATTTCGCGCTGAATTAGGCGGCCCAATCCCAGACTCGACACACCGTATTTCGAGTGAAAATACCATTGCTGTCTGGTGGTTTTCTCCGGAAACAGTGGTGTGTGCCAATTCTTCAGCAATTGCTCGCCCAGACTGAGAGTTTTTTGAACCCCCAGCCGGGTGAGGGGTGCTCCAGCGAGAGCGTCCTGAAAAGAACTATGGCTTCGAAGACTACCAACAGCGGTCAGACCGGAGAACAGGCAGAACCCAATGAATCGCAGTCGTTCCCAGAGTTGACCGTCCAAGCTGAAGGGACCGCAGACCGACTGCGGCGCGTGAATGAAACTGGGAAGGCCGATTGTCTCGAAACAATCGAAGTTGAGCTTGCTGTCGAGCACGATATCGACTCCTCCGACGAGTGGCGCAATCTCGTCGACCCGGAGTACATCAAACACGGACGGACCGTTGAGAAGGGCACGGTCATCGACGACTTGCTCGACGGACTCGAAGGACACTACCGCCGGCAGTCGTCCTCAAGCTACGAGGCCCCGGACTGGAATCTCACTGTGACTGGCTCGGCGACCGCCTGGCGACGCCTCTTCATAGAGTGTACGCAACTGCGTGGTTCAGATTCCGACCGGGCCGACAAAGCCGCCATCCGTCTCAAGCAGTTGCTCGCGACCGATCTTGCAGACACAGGCGCAGCGCTGGCTGCCCTCGAACTCATCGACCAGCACGACCTCGATAGGTCACCAGATCCATTCATCAAAGAGGTCGCGGACGGCACGGACGGCGAGTAGCCAGCTCACGCTCTATCTCGGCTGCATTCGTTTTCTGTGACCCTCGGGGCCGGAGTTTAAATACGATGACGAACGCAACCAAGCGTGTGACTGACCGAAATCCTGAGTACGACCCCGCGGATATCCTCGGTGCAGCGAGTTCTGACCCTGAAACAAGGGGGAACGGACGGGAACGGGTCCTCGAATCCACC
>Ga0207754_100669_pt1 | contig 11371 bp, 14 predicted proteins | sample A23E1SouthBayCA_FD_187728 | JGI IMG/M metagenome (GOLD analysis project Ga0207754, IMG submission 187728) | Aerobic enrichment media microbial communities from Eden Landing Ponds, California, USA - A23 E1 (SPAdes) | ecosystem: Environmental > Aquatic > Marine > Unclassified | place: Emeryville... | reverse complement strand
GGTCGACCGGCGCGTGTTCACCCAGCGACTCCTAGAGGAGTTCGACGCGCTCCGTCGCGATCTCGACGCGGTCGTGCCGGCGTGGCGAGCGGACGCGACGACGCTTGGCAAACGGGTTCGCGTCGAGACGCCCGGCGGCACCGTCGAGGGCGAGGCCGTCGACATCTCCTTTCCGGGCGCGCTGGTCGTCGACACGGGCGAGGAGCGGGTGACGATCACGGCCGGCGACTGCGAGCACCTCCGGCCGGCCTGATACTGCCGGCTGTCACTGTTGCAAGCGATTCGCGACCACGGGGTCGCGGAATGCGTCACAGACTGACAGCCGGTAGTATGAGACGGTTGCTCGGCGATGCGTCCGGCGATCGTCGCCACCCTTGCTTTGGCCTGCGAGCTGGCGCTTCAGGCGGCGGTCAGCGCCTCGTCGACGTGGACCGTCAGGACCGGGACGGGCGAGCGCCGCACCACGTGTTCGGCGACGCTCCCCAGCAGGAGGCGGTCGATACCGCCGCGTCCGTGGGTCCCCATCACGATCAGGTCGGCACCGTTCTCGGCCGCGTGAGCGACGATCTCCCGTTCCGGGTCCCCTTCGAGAATCGTGTGTTCGACGGTGGTCTCCGGCGAGCAGATCCGCTCTGCGGCCTCGATAGCCATCTCGCCTTCGTCGCTGAGCAGGCCTCGAATCCCCTCGACGGAAGCGCCGGTCGGCATCGTCGTCATGTGAGAGGTGTCGACGACGTAGACGACCTCGACCGCGGCACCGTGTCGTCGCGCGATCTCGTCGGCGTGTTCGATGACCCGCTCCATGCCGGCCGAGCCGTCCGTCGGCAGGAGCACGCGGTCGTACATTGTCTCGTGGTAACAGTTCACTGGGTAGGTGCTTAAGCCTTGCCTGCGTAGTGGACGCGTTCGACGTCGTCGACGCCGGCACGCCGGACGATCGCGCGGACCGGGTCCTGCGCGCCCGAGAGGTTGTCGGAGTCCCCGTCCAGCACCAGCAGATCGGCGTCGCGACCCTCGGCGACGAGCCCGCAGTTCAGCCCCGCGATCTCGGCTCCGTTGACCGTCGCCATCCGGAGGACCTCGGCCGCCGGAACGTCGGCGAGCTTCGCCGCCCAGGCCATCTCGCGGAACATCGACGGGCTGTTGGTCATCACGTTGTCCGTCCCCAGCGCGACCGTCGTTCGCTCGACGAGGTCGGCGACTGGCGGGACGCCGACGTTCGTCACGACGTTCGAGCGAGGGCAGACGACGACGGGGACCTCGCTGTCGGCCACGCGGTCGAGGTGCAACTCCTCGGCGTGGACCATGTGGACGAGAAAGTCCGGATCGAGGTCCAGCGCGGGGTTGATGTCGCTGGCGTCGACCTCCCCGGCGTGGATGCCGAACAGTTTCCCCGCCTCGGCGGTCGCGGTCCGTTCGTGGCTGAAGTCGCCGTCGGCGGCCCCGCTCGCACCGAACCCGTCGCTTCGCTCCATCGCCGCGACCGTCTCCCGTCCGAGCACGACGCCGTCGATCGGCGAGTTCCGCAGTGCCGCCTCGATCGCCGCGACGCCGTCGACCCCGCCCTCGCGGAACTCGACGAACGCGGCCGTTCCCGCGCGCTGCATGAACGAGATCGTCCGGGACATCGCGTCGACGAGTGCCTCGCGGCTGGCCTGTCTGAGCAGCCTGTGTTTGAGACCGTCGGGCGGCGCGACGAGTTCTTCCAGCGTGAGGCCGCCGCCGGCCTCCTTGGCGATGGAGTCGCCGATGTGGGTGTGGGCGTTGACGAACGCCGGGAGGATCCACGAGGAGGGGTCGACCGTGGTTTCCTCGACGGCCGCGATCTCGCCGTCCTCGATCACGACGCGGCCCTCGATCGGTTCGAACTCGCGGCCGCGGAAGATCGTGCCGGCGAGAATGGTCTGGTCGCTCATGGGAACACGTGGTGGCTCCGGTCAGTTGAACTCGTCGAGTGTCGCGTGGACGCCCGGCCGCGCGTCCCGGACCATCGCTCCGTCGGGTTCCAGGCCGAGCACGCGGATCGCACTCTCGCCCACGCGGTCGGCGACGGCCTCGGGCGCGTAGACACCCAGCCGCCACTGATCTCGCTGGGCCGCTCGGAGGGCGGTGACCAGCGTCGACTGGTCGCCCAGCCCGCGGACCTCGCCGTTGACGACGACCCGACTCGACGACTCGGGCATCGACGGTTCGCCGGGCACGTCCAGGAGGACGGCGTCGGCGTCGACGTTGGCCGCGTCGGCGATCGCCCGCTCCTCCTCGCGGATCTCGGCGTGATCCATCGCCAGCAGTTCGTCGGGCACGGCCCTCATCTCGGCCCAGATCGCTCGCTTATACAGGCGACGCTCCGTGAGACGGTGGGCGTACCCCGCCGTCGCGTCGGTCCGACGCAGCGAGACGAGCAGGTCGCTGTCGTCCCAGCGGCGCAGTTCGGCGGGGTCGGTGTCGGTGGCTTCGAGGAGTCGCTCGGTCCCGCGCCGGAGCATCGTCTTGGCGATCCGGGCGACGTGGTGCCTGTAGACGGTCGGGTTCATCAGCGCACGGGCCAACAGCAGCGACTCCGCGGTCTGGACGTTGCCCTCGTCCAGCACGAGGTCGCCGTCGACGAAACGCAGCTCCCGGATCAGCCGCTCGTGGTCGATCGTGCCGTAGGGGACGCCGGTGTGGTGGGCGTCCCGCACGAGATAGTCCATCCGGTCGACGTCGAGTTCGCCGGAAACGAGCTGTCCGAGTTCGCCGTCCCCGGCGACGAGGTCGGCGACCGCGTCGTGATCGAGGTCGTGGTCGGCCAGCACGCGCGCCACCTCGCCGCGGTCGAGCAGATCGTGGACGTCGTCGTGGTACTTCCCGGTCTCGCGGTAGATCACCGCCTCGACGTTGTGACTGTATGGCGAGTGGCCCACGTCGTGCAACAGCGCCGCCGCCCGGACGCGTTCGGCCTGCCGGCCCTCGATCCCGAGGTGGCTAAGCGCCTCGTCGGCGAGGTGATAGACGCCAAGAGAGTGCTCGAAGCGGGTGTGGTTGGCCGACGGGTAGACGAGCGTCACCGTCCCGAGCTGGGCGATCCGGCGGAGCCGCTGGACGGGCGGCGTGTCCAGCAGCGCCTCGGCCACGCCGTCGACGGCGATGTGGTCGTGGACGCTGTCCTTGATCGTGGTCATCAAGTAGTGCTTGGTCCGGTCCGAGGATAAGCGTGGTTCCGACAGTGTCAGGCAAACGTCGAGAGCAGCTCGTGGAGTTCACCGCGGCGGGCGTGTCCGGCGTCGACGGCCTCACCGGGTGATCGCCCCAGCTCGCCGACCGTCTCGATGGCGTCGACGGGATCGTACCCGCGACCGTACACGAGCCAGGCGGCGAGGACGTGGCCGGTCCTGCCGATGCCGGCCAGACAGTGTACGACGACCGGCTTCTCGGCCTCGACGGACTCCTCGATGAACGGGAGGATCTCCCTGTCGAGCGTCTCGGCCTCGGCCAGGTGGTGATCGGCGATCGGGACGTGTTCGACGTTCTCGCCGCCGAAAGCCCGGACGTACCGTCCGGTACTGGCCTCCGTCTGGTCGAGCTGGGTCCCCGAGAGCAGACAGAGCACGCGCTCGATGCCTCGTTCCTGCATGAACGCGATCCACTCTTCGACGGCGTCGTCGGGGGTCGCAGTCGAGTGCCAGCCGGGACAGCACGCACCGTAGACGTACTCCTCGTCGGGACCAGCGGGGGCGAACCGGTGGGCGTCGACCCGGTCCAGGCGTCGGGATTCGGACATTGTCTTCCCTAGACGGCCCGCGAGACTTGAATCAATCCCCGCAGTTCTCAATGTTGACAATCGGCCGCCGGGCCGGCCCGCGACGCCCCCCGAGAGAGACGATGTTTTATCAACTCCGTCCCCTCTACAGGTGGTATGGTGACGTTTCTCTCCGGCGGCACCGGGACGCCGAAGCTGCTCGCCGGGGCCGACGCCGTCTTCCCGCCCGAAGCGACGACCGTCGTCGGCAACACCGGCGACGACGTGGTCCTGGGTGGGCATCTGGTCTGTCCGGACGTGGACACGGTGCTGTTCCTCGACGGCGGCGTCCTCGACCGCGAGACCTGGTGGGGTATCGATGCCGACACCGCCGAGACACACGACGAACTGCACCGACTCGCCGAGCGGGCGGACCTCGCGGACGGGCCGCGATATCTCCCCGCATCCGCACAGACTGGCGGCCGCGAGATCGGGCGCTGGCGGCGCTTCTCCGGCGTCGCGGAGTTCATGCACATCGGCGACCGCGACCGGGCCGTCCACGTGACCCGGACGAGCCTGCTCGACGAGGGGCACTCGCTGACCGAGGTGACGGCGACGCTCGCCGACGCGTTCGGGCTCGACCGCACGCTCGTGCCGATGAGCGACGATCCGGTGGCGACGCTGATCCACACGCCCGACGGCGTCCAGCACTTCCAGGAGTGGTGGGTCGCGAACGGCGGCGATCCGGCGATCGAGCGCGTCGAGTTCCGCGGGAGCGAGGGCGCGACGACCACACCGGCCGTCGACGCAGCGCTTTCCGAGCCGGTCGTGATCGGTCCCTCGAACCCGGTCACGAGCATCGGCCCGATGCGTGCCGTCACGGGGTTCGAGTCGGCGCTGGAACGCACGCCGGTCGTGGCCGTCTCGCCGTTCGTCGGCGAGGAGGTGTTCTCCGGTCCCGCCGGGACGCTCATGACGGCGACGGGGTACGAGGCCAGTACGGCCGGTGTCGCGGACGCGTACCCGTTCGCGGACGCGTTCGTCCTCGACGAGGACGATCCGACGACGCTCGACCGGCCGACCGTCAGAACGGACACGCGAATCGACGACGACGCGGACGCCGAACGCGTCGCCCGCGCGGTCGACGAGGCGCTGGAGGTGGTCGCGTGAACTCGGATCGGGGTGGGGCGCTGTTCGATCCCCCCGTCGCGCTGGCGAGTCTCAGCGGCCGCTCGGACGCCGAGTGGGCCGAGGGTGGCGGTCCCTTCGCCGGCTGTGCCTTCCTCGGTGGGATCGCGCTGGACGACGCCACCCGGCGCGCGGCCCGGTCGATGGTCGAACGGGACCGCTCGGAGTTCCTGCCGTCCGACCCGCTGGCCTTCGTCCAGCGACAGCTGCGAGCGATGGACGAACTGCCGATCAGAGCCGGCGTCAACGTTCGCAGCGCCGCGCTCGCGCCCATCGAGGACGCCGCCGGGCGCTGTCAGGACCACGACGCGATCCTGGAGATCAACGCCCACTGTCGACAGGAGGAGATGTGCGAGGCCGGAGCCGGGCAGGCCCTGCTCGATAGACCCGAGAAGCTCTGTCGACAGGTCGAGGCGGCGACCGCGACCGGTGCGACCGTCAGCGTGAAAGTCCGCGCGGAAGTCGACGGCGTGGACCTGCCGACCCTCGCCGCGAAACTGGAGCGGGCCGGCGCGGACGCGGTCCACGTCGACGCGATGGACTCCGAGCACGTCGTCGGCGAGATCGCGGACGCGACCGGCCTGTTCGTGATCGCGAACAACGAGGTCAGAGACGCCGAGAGCGCCCACGAGTACTTCCGGTACGGTGCCGACGCGGTCAGCGTCGGCCGGGCGAGCGACGACCCGGACGTGCTGGCGGCGGTCCGGCACGCGACCCACGAGTGGTTCCAGACGGGGGCGAAGCCGTGAGAACGACCGCCCAGAATGCCGAGTTGGCGCTGCTGCTCGAAGTCGCCGGGACGCCGAAGCCCGGCAACGTCGACCGGGAACACGAGTACGAGGATCTCCGATTCGAGCACTTCCTCGCCGGTGCGGTCGGTGCTCGACCCGGCTTCGAGCGCGCAGCAGCAGGCGACCCGATCGGTGACGCGTTCGAGCACGCAGTCGAGGGGATGGCCCAGCAGCGCGGGGGCAACACGCAGTTCGGCGCACTCCTCGTGGTGACGCCGCTGGTCGCGACGGCGGCCAGCGGTGCGCTCTCGCGAGAGCACGCGCGGGCGGTCGTCGCCGAGACGACCGTCGACGACGCGGCGGGCTTCTACCGCGCGTTCGAACACGTCGACGTGGCCGTCGACGAGCCCCCGGAGGGCATGGAACCGCTGGACGTTCGCTGCGGAGCCGACGCCGTCCCGACGCTGCGCGAGCGCGGGCTGACGCTGGCGGACGTGATGGAACGGAGTGCCGACGTGGACGACGTGGCCGCCGAGTGGACCGACGGCTTCGAATGCGTCTTCGACGCGGCCGACCGCATCGAGAGCGCGTCTGGGCCGGTCGCTGATCGCGCGGCGACGGTTTTCCTCGAACTGCTGGCGGCCCGACCCGACACCTTCGTGAGCACGCGACAGGACCGAGAGACGGCCCTGGCGGTCCAGCGACGAGCGCAGGCCGTTCTCGACGGCGAGGACGACGTCGACGAGTTCGCAGCGGCTCTCGTCGAACGAGACATCAACCCCGGAACGACGGCGGACCTGATCGCCGGGGGGCTGTTCGTCGCGCTGGAACGGGGGCTGTCCGTGTGACGGCGTCCTGGCCCGTCGATCTGGACGGCGTGACCGAGTCGGTCGTGACGACGCTTGGACCAAACGACCGCTGGAACGTCGCCGCGCTGGGGTTGCACACACCGGCGAGCAGAGATATTGTCTCCGCGCGCACGTGGGGTCGAACCCGAACGTGGCGGAACTTCCGCGAGCGCGGCGAGGGGTACGTCCAGTTTACGGCCGATCCCGTCGACTTCGCCGAGGCCGCGATGACGGTCCGCGAGGAGGACGAACCGGTCCTTTCGAGCGCTGACGCGTGGGCCCGCGTCGAAGTCGAAGAACGCGCGAGTGGCACCGACGGGGGCACCGAGTGGGTCGAGTGGGCGCTCACGCCGATCGAGTCGGCGGTCGAGCACCGCACCGTTCCGACGACGAACCGCGCCTACTACGCCGTCGTGGAGGCGACCGTCGCGGCCTCTCGGCTCGACGTGCCCGAGTACGACACCCAGACGCTCCGCGATCGGATCGACTACTTCGAGAGCGTCGTCGAGCGCTGTGGCGGCGAGCGCGAACGGGAGGCCTTCGCCGTCGTCCGGGAGCGCGTCGACGGCGACTAATACTGCCGGCTGCAACTGTTGCAAGATATTCGCGACTCCGTGGTCGCGACATTCTTCACAGACGTACAGCCGGCAGTATAAGTGGCGTGTCACACCCCACCAACCGACCGTCGTTCCGAATCCTTTTAGAGGGCCACTCCGGTAAGTGGCCGTATGGCAATCAAGCCCGCCTACGTCAAGAAGACAGGGACGCTCCTGATGGAACGGTATCCGGACGCTTTCGGTGCGGACTTCGAGCACAACAAGGACGTCGTCACCGAGCTCACCAACATCGAGTCCAAGGGCGTTCGCAACCGCATCGCCGGCTACATCGCACGCAAGCAGTCCGCCCAGACCGCCGAAGCGTAACGCGGCTCTTCTCTCTGCTCTCACGACGACCGAACAGTCGCGACTGGATCCTCTCGGACGGAGTATCGTCGATCGGTACCAGAGCAACCGCAGGCTGTCGTGCGGTCGACTGGAAAAACGGCGACGATACTTCGTCTCATACTGCCGGCTGTGTTTCGAGATGTTCGCGACCACGGGGTCGCAAAACTCTTTACAGACTGATAGCCGGCAGTGTCACTCCGACTCGGAGTCAACGTCGTCGGTCGTCGCGACGACGTCGAGCTCGGAAACGTCGGCGGTACACCAGTGGCAGAACTCGATCTCGGGATCGAGTTCGCGACCGCAGTTCGGACAGTGCGTGAGCTGTCCGTCGCCGGTGACCGACAGCTGAGCGACCGCGTTGTGGACGTGTGCGAGAGCGTACGCGTCGAGGACGCTGAGCGTGGCGACTAACAGGAGCGGCGCGAGTGCCAGCGGGTCGACGTTACCCTGGCCCGCCGCTTCGAAGGCCGCGGGGTCGACGAACAGGACCGACACGGCGAACAGCGCTACGAGCCACCCGAGGGCCCGACGCCACCGCCGGAGATAGAGGTGACCGAGTCCCGTCGCGAGCGCGCCCAGCAACGCGGCGAGCAAGGGTCGTTTGCGGGATTGCGATCGTTCCATACGTGGACTTACTCGTTAGTCAGCCATAAACCTTCTCTCGATCATCGGCCGAGCGCGACCACAGGCCAGTGTCAGCTGTCTTACGGGCGTATATCGGTCTGGAAGACCGAAACAGTAAAGCGGGTTACTAACTGTTCAATTAGTACAGTGGTGGACCGTCCGCGAGACGTTTCCCGCTCCGGCCGAGCCGTTCCGCGTCGACGTGGTGTCACACCGCGCTCTCACAGCGACGCGCGAACCCCACGCGGGCGACGCCGGGCGATCGACCGGCTCGCAGAGATCGGTGGGCTGATACTGCCGGCTGTCACTGTTGCAAGATATTCGCGACTACGGGGTCGCAAAATTCTGTACAGACTGACAGCCGGCAGTATGGGGAGGAACGATCGATGATGGTTCGATCCTCTCTCCGCGCGCTCGTCAGTGGCCCGCTGGCACCGCAACTGCGACGGTTCGTCGCCGTCGGCATCGTCGCGGCAACCGTCCAGATGCTCCTGCTGTGGCTCTTCGTCGACGTGGCCACGCTGAACTACCTGCTCGGGGCGCTCGTCGCGATCGAAGTGACGATCGTCCTCTCGTACGTCCTCAACAACGCCTGGACCTTCCGGTGTGCCCAGAAGACCGGCGTCAGAGAGTATCTGTACGGACTGCTCAAGACCAACGTCGTCCGTGGGTCTGCGATCCCGATCCAGCTCGCGCTCCTGTACGGACTCGTCGAGTGGAGCGCACTGACCCACCTGCCGGCCAACGCCGTCGCGATCCTCGTCAGCGGCGTGTATCGGTACGTACTCGACGCGCGCTGGACATGGAGGGGAGCGTGACGCCGACGCTGCTCGCCCTGTCGACGGCGGGGCTCGCAGAGTCACTGTGGGCCGGCACGGAGGCCCTCGTCGAGTCCGCGACCGGCTGGCCCGGAATGGGGATCGTCTTCACTTACTCGTTCCTGATCGCGTTCGCGCTCCCCGGGCCCAGCGAGGTCGTCTTGGCCGCGCCCCTCGACCTGGGACTCCCGCCCTGGGCGCGACTGAGTGCGATCATGCTGGTCAGCGCGTTCGGGAAGGCCGCCGGCAGCGTCTTCGCCTTCCACATCGGACAGGGAGTCAAAGAGGCGGGGCCGATCGTCCGGTGGCTGCGCCGCTCGCGGTGGGACGTACTGGAGTGGTCCGAAAAACGGTCCGTCCAGCTGGCTCGCCGATACGGGTACGGCGGCCTCGCGATCGCCCTGTCGGTTCCGTTCTTTCCCGACACGATCTCGATCTACGCGTTCGCGGTCCTCGAACGCGACTACGTCCGGTTCGCCGCGGCGACGTTCCTCGGGAGCCTGGGTCGGCTCGTGGTCACGCTCGGCCTGCTCGGCGGCGTGACCGCGGTGTTCTGATCGACCCGACGCCGTCTACTGGTCGGGAGCCATCCGGTCGGCGTGGCGTTTGCGGTGGACGATCCCCTGATTGATCGCAGTCCGGTGGACGAACTCGCGGAACGCCTCGCCGGTCTCGCTGTCCTCGTCCAGTACCATCGGTTCGCCGTCGTCGCCGCCCTCTCGGACCGCCGGGTCCAGAGGGATCTCGCCGAGGAAGGGGAGGTCGGTGTCCTCGGAGAACTCCCGGCCCCCGCCGGAGTCGAAGATGTCGTGTTGCCCACCGCAGTCCGGGCAGGTGAACGTCGACATGTTCTCGACGAGTCCCAGGACGGGAGTCTCGTGGCGGCCGAACATCTCCAGTCCCTTGCGGGCGTCGTCCAGCGCGACGGTCTGGGGGGTCGTGACGATCGTCGCGCCCGTGACGGGGATGTTCTGGAGCATCGTCAGCTGGGTGTCCCCGGTGCCCGGCGGCAGGTCGATCACCATGTAATCGAGGCTCCCCCAGACCACGTCCTCCCACAGCTGTGTGAGGACGCTGTCGACCATCGGCCCGCGCCAGATGACCGGGTCGTCCTCGCCGACGAGGAAGTCCATGCTCATGAGCTTGATCCCGTACTTCTCAGGCGGGATGATCTCGTCGTCCTCGGTCGCCTGCGGGTGCTGGTCCGCGTCGAGCATTCGGGGGACGTTCGGCCCGTACACGTCCGCGTCGAACAGCCCCACGTGGGCACCGAGCTCCGAGAGGCCGACGGCGAGGTTGACCGCGAGCGTGCTCTTGCCGACCCCGCCTTTCCCCGAAGCGACGGCGATGACGTTCTTGACGCCCGGCAAGACGTTGCCCTCCGCGTCCATGCCGCGGTCCACGTTGGCGGTCAACTCGATCTCCCGGTCCGCGTCGTCGAGCGCCTCGCGCACGTCGGCCGCGATGGCGGTCTCGTTGGGCGAGTACGGCGCGCCCAGCGCGAGGTCGACGGCGATCGACGCGTCGTCGATCTCGATCTCGTTGACCAGGCCGAGCGACACGATGTCGTCGCGGAGGTCCGGATCGTGGACCTCGCGGAGGCGCTCGCGTACGGCAGGTTCGTCCATACGCGTGCTACGCGTGGGACCGGCGATAAGGGTTGTGACGTACGGAGCAGCCCCAGTTCATACGACCGGCTGTACATCTGTGACCGATTTCGCCACCCCGGGGTGGCGAAGCTCGTCACGAAGTGACAGCCGGCAGTATCAGGGACGGCGAAAGGTGTAGACGGCCGCGTCGTCGCCGGTCTCGAACGTCACCTCGATCACGCCGTCCTCGTGGTCGAAAGCGAGTCGTTCGGCCGGCCCGGCGAAGTCGTGCAGGGGCATCCCCGCGTCGACGGTGCCGTCCGGCTCGACGGCAAAGTGTGCCGTCGAGCCGAACGTCGCGACCAGCGTGCCGTCGGATCGCTCGGCCACGTCGGGAGCGAACCGACCGAGTTCGGTTTCGAGGCGGTGGTGATCGTCGGGATCGACGACTGTCGGAGCCATAGCTACCGGTTCGTCCGGGGCGTGCAAATCGGTGACGACGGGGCGGGTGATTCGTTGCGTTTATGTACACCCGGCGTGGAAATCTGAGTAGACTCGTGCAGGGGCGCGGCGTCCCGAGTCCTCGTCGAGAGGGCGCGAGTACTATGAACGCGTGTCGTGGTAGCCAAGCCTGGCCCAAGGCGCAGGGTTGCTAACTCTGTGGCGTACAGCCTCCGGGGTTCGAATCCCCGCCACGACGCTCACACCCGACTAACCACACATGAGTGCAGAAGAACCAGAACTGGACGAAGACGTGGACGAGGAGGAACTCCGCTACTTCGTCCGTATCGGACAGACTGACCTCGACGGTACGAAGTCCGTCGAGCGTTCCCTGACAGACATGAACGGCATCGGCAAGCGCGCCGCGCGCATCATCGCCGAGAAGGCCGGTGTCGACCGCCAGGCGCTCT
>Ga0207754_100663_pt1 | contig 11419 bp, 10 predicted proteins | sample A23E1SouthBayCA_FD_187728 | JGI IMG/M metagenome (GOLD analysis project Ga0207754, IMG submission 187728) | Aerobic enrichment media microbial communities from Eden Landing Ponds, California, USA - A23 E1 (SPAdes) | ecosystem: Environmental > Aquatic > Marine > Unclassified | place: Emeryville... | reverse complement strand
TGGTGAGCGAGGCGAAGTCGCCGCCCCCGAAGGGGGTGGCGGCTTCGCCGAGTATGCGGTGGTGTCGCTGCACTGTCTGCGGGTTTACCTGGAAAAATCCTATCGAGAGGCACTCGATTTGCTGAGCGAGATGCCACAAATACTCGGGGAGATCGGCCTTGAGGCGGCCGATCTCCCCGACCACTCGACGCTAGTCAAGTGGTTTGACAGAATCAAGACCGCACTCTGGCGAGTGCTGCTGCGCCTGTCGGCGCAGCTGCACGACACGAGCGGTCACGCCGCCATCGATGCGACGTTCTTCGACCGCGAAAACGCTAGCAAACACTACTGTCGGCGGACGAATTATCGGGTTCAGACGCTCAAAGCGACAGCTCTCGTCGACACAGAAAGCCAAGCCATTCTGGACGTTCACTGTACGACTGAGAAACGCCACGACACGCACCTCGGCTGGCAGGTCGCCCTCCGCAACGCGGGCGACCTCGCCAGCCTCGCTGCTGACAAAGGCTACGATTGGATGGATTTACGCGAGAAACTCCGCGAAGAGGGCGTAAGACCGCTGATCAAACATCGTGAGTTCCGGCCCATCGATCACGCGCATAACGCGCGGATCGATGGGCCTCGATACCGCCAGAGAGCGACGTGTGAGACCGTCTTCTCGACAATCAAGCGCACGCTCGGCGACGCCGTGCGTGCGCGATCTTGGTACGGTGAATTTCGTGAACTCGTCTTGATGTGTGCGGTTCACAATATCAAGCAATCGCTAAAACAGTGAAATCAAGCTACGTCTGGCGATTCACCACGGCCATATAAATTGAAGACATCTCCTCGTAAGTCAAAATAAATCCTAAGCACTCGCGAGTTCGAGATCCACTCCGACTAGCATATAGTTGATGCGAATACATATGGCTGCCAACAGGCTATGCTGGCTGGTTTATCAAAATTATTATACCCCGAACTGATCAGGCCCTTACTCGCTAAACTGTCATTCAGACAGTGTTATAGGATATTCGTGACATAATTTTAGATATACTTATACGACTGATAATAAGACACATATTCTTTATGCTCGTATTATGCGTATGAAGGACCGATCAAAGGATAATAGTACAGCACAGGTTCAGGATGCTACAGATATTCTATCGTACAAGTGGTTTGCTGTGGTTATTGAAACTGTCCACACGCTGGACGGCGCGAGATATTCTGGAATCGAATCGCATATCGGACAGATTTCTTCTAAGATGCTTTCTGATGCCCTCTCTGATCTTTGTGAACGCCAGATATTAGTGAGAAACGAGGCGAATGGTGACAATAGCGGAGCTACTTATAACTTAACAATAAAGGGGGAGAACCTCGCACAGATATTAAGAGCACTAATACAGTGGAATAACCATTACAATGAGACGAAGCCATCTGTTTTAATTGTTGAAGACGACCTAATGGCCTCATCGGCACTGTCTGACTACTCTTCAGGTTCGTTTGATGTTCAATGTACCTCAAGCGGTGAGGACGCAATCGAGATGTACTCTGACGATGTGGATTTAGTAATTCTCGATCGTAAATTGGACTCCATTTCCGGCGGCACCGTTGCGACAGAAATCAAAGAAACACACCCACAAGCGCTGTTTCTGGTTGTATCTGGCATTGAGCCCGACGAGGATATATTGGACCTCCCTGTCGATGATTACATGAAGAAGCCGGTAGGTGAACGTGAGCTTAGAAATCGTATCAGCTTGCTTCTTAACCGGGCAAATATGGATGAGACGAATCGTGAGTACCTTGCCCTCCGGTCAAAGCAATTAGCTCTAGTAGAATCATATGGAGCATCTGCAATCGATCTCCAGACATACAAAAAGATTGAGAAGGATATCGGAGAGATTGCTCTTCCAGAGGCAGAAGGACAGCTGATGGAGGAATATCTTCCAACGTAACATCAGTACCTCACAAAGCATCGCCAGTTAGCCGGACCTGACACCTGTTGTGTCGTGATGAGTCGTCGATAGCGATTGAACAACACTAATCGAAGGCGGAGCTGTCGCTGTCGGCGGCGATCAGCAGTCGACGCGACAGCGTTACCACTTGTGAAGACGCTTGCTCGGTCAGTGACTACCGGTGGACCCGGTTGTCGGATGGGCGGTTCGCGGGGACGGCCCGACGCACTGCGAGGGCCGTCCACGCAGCCCGCTGAATCATATTGACAAACTCCTTCTACGGCCACCACCGGAGGCGACGCCCGCCTCGGCGGGGCGTCGCCAGTCTTGAACACACCATCAGCAAGCAGACGTTCTAACTAACCGGCTTTGTGAAGTACTGAATATACTCCTCCGCTATTTGGTTCAGCGAGAGAGTCCTGCTATTCACAGCGAGCGTGGATCGCGTAAGTCGGTGCTACAGTATATTCGGGCCCGCCCAGTGTAATATACAATGTGCACAGCGTGTCATATAATACGTCTCACGCCCTCTAACTGTCGGTTATACAGCCCCAACCTCGCGCTTAAGTCCGTGGTTTCGCCATCAACTAGTTCTGTTCAACACAGAAGATGTGAATTATATATGTTGAGAACTATTGTATGACAGGCTCTGCAAGCACTATTCAAATCGGGTGTGCTGTGCTGGATAAATAACGTATCACTTGCGATCAGGGTCACACGTCGTTTACGCGTTCAGGTAGAACTCTGTGGCCGTAAAAAAAGGACTGTCCTGACATCCTCAGCGATGGGGGGACGGACAACGTAATCGAAACCGGTTGCAAGATGGCAGAGAAATTCGATACCGACACCAAGAGCAGCAATCACAGCACTGATCGCGTCGACGTCCTGTTCACGATAAATCGATCACTGGCCTCACGAAACTCATCAATTTGCTCAAGGGCGTTACCTCGTGTCGAATTCATCAAGATAGCCCGAGGTGAGAGACCGCCTCGAAAATCCGATCTGGCAACCGTGATATTCCATTGCCGCAGCACGTAGACTAAAGATTCGGATGGGGTCAAACAATCATACATCTGTTATTTACTTCCTATACTTACACGAACTAAAGTATACGCTGTGGCCAGCGTTAGCATGGTGATATAAATGAGCACTCCCTTGTTAGCATATGCAAGAAGCGACGACAGGCCGACTCACTAACCAGAAATATAATGCCCCACTGGACCTGCTTATTGACTTAGCGGTTGAGCACACTGGTCGTGAGCCAAGTAGTCTTCCGAATTTACACGACTACATTGACGGTGATCTGGTCAACCAGTTTTTGCGACATCCGCCTGTAGTCGGTGAACTTCGGTTTAAATGGGACAGTATGGTCGTTACCATAACCGCAGATCAGCATATCAGAATTCGATCCTTCGGGGGGCCCGCTGGAGCTAAACGAGCACCCTGGCACAAAGATCCTCTAACAAAATACCGGCACACAAATATGCGAGGCGGTAACTCAGATGATAAAAATGATTGAGCCACTGCAGACACATACGCAGGAACACAGCACAACCCATACTCAGCCAGGCAGTTCACTGTTAAGTAGGTATCAAACGCAGGCGGGTGTATTAAACCACCAACCGGTTCTACAGCTACCGGCTCTTGTGAACACACAGTGTCCAGGCGGACGCAGCTGAGCTAGCGCATATCAAAGTGACCAAATCACATTCATGTCAAATTACCATCAATCAAAGAATCCGAGCCGGGTAAACAGAGCTTCAGGATGGCTCCACCGAAGCCAACGAGCAGTTGGAATTGGATCAGCAGTGATCGCTAAACTACTGGATATGACAGTTACAATCTATGGTCTAACACTATATAACGTCGCAGAATTGAATCCAGTTGCTGTCAGTGCCATGGATCTGCTCGGGATTCTGTGGGGTCTATTGTTTCTTTCGATTATAACTACTGGCGTAGTTATTTTAACAACGGAGTTTGCCGCTGTGCGCTACAGCACCCCTAGTCTTCCAGCACTATACATACGCTTGTTAGGATATTCACCGCTTACTGTTATCTCGCTCGGGGCAGCTGTACACAACGTAGCTCTGCTCAACAGCTTATGACCTCAAACACGAGCCGAGTGCTGCTGGTCGAAGACAGTGATAGCGACGCAGAGCTATACACGGCAATGTTACAGGAACTCCAAGCAGATACAGTCAATAATCCAACCGTAGCACCAACAGATGTTAACCGAGTCGCAGCGCTTGAGCCCGGTCTTGCAGAGCTCGCTGATGCGGAACAGACCTACGATGCTGTTCTGCTGGATCTGAATCTCCCAGATTCTGCCGGTCTAGAGACCGTTGAGCGCGTTGTCAGCGCTGACTCGGACACCGCTGTCGTAGTCCTCACCAGCGTTGGCGACCAGCAACTCGGTGCAAAAACTGTCGACAAAGGTGCACAGGACTTCCTAATAAAAGATCACGTCACACCTCGGGTGTTAGCTAAGACCATTACGTATGCACAGAAACGAAAAGCACAAACGAAACAGATCGAGCGCCAACGAAATGAACTAAGCGTGCTTAATTGGCTTATCCGTCATGAAATTCGAAACGACGCTTCGGTCATTTTCAGTTGGGTGAATTCATTGGAGGCTAGTTCTCCTAGCGAGCAGCGGTCGCTTGACCGAATTGAGGACGCCAGTAACCACATTGTGACGCTAACGAAGTCCGTGGGAGAGCTAGTGAGTACTCTCGAAAACGAGCAAACAGAACTTGATGCTGTTCCGCTCGGAGCAGTGTTAGACGCGGAGGTGGCTCGTCTCCGAGAGGACTACGAGTCGGTATCCGTCTCGTTCACTGATGAGGCGTATGAGGGAATCTCGGTGAAAGCCAACCAGTTCCTCGGGACAGTGTTGCGAAACATCTTGCTGAATGCTGTTGATCATAACGATACCGACGATCCGAATATCGAAATTGGTGTCAAGCTCCCAGCCGCCATTGATTCCGAGACTGAAACGGCTGCCGTTGTGGCTGAAACCAAACAAGAGTACGTATGGGTCGACATTGCCGATGACGGCCCAGGAATTCCTGCTAAGATGAAAGAGAGCGTGACGAAGAAAGCATATTCAGGTGATGCAGACGGGACAGGTATCGGCCTGTTCCTTGTGAAAAAATTCATGAACCAGTACGAGGGTGAGGTTCGAATTGAGAACAACTCACCTTGTGGGACCATTGTGAGACTTGGGTTCCTCCCTGCCTCATGATGTCTGCTTATACGAATGCAGAAAACTGCAGCTTTGACCAGAGAATATGGCTGCCTACTCACTACGTGTAGGCTCACGACAGCAGTGCTTGTCTGGAGGCCATGACGTATATGGCTGCCAGCACAACCGGGTGCAACGATCAAGACTACGTAAGGTTCCTGTGGTGAGAGCCTGTCATACAATAGTTCCATCTGTCTTTAGCTAAGAGACGAACCACGTGACAGCAGCGGCTTATCGAGGCTACTTTTCGAGAGGAATGAGGAGGAGTCCGCTGTGCACACTGACACCTCCTCGTCGAGAATCATGCGTCGGCTCACTACACTGTTTCCCTCCGAGTTCCTCGAAGAGCACGCCGAGGAACTCGGCGTGGTCGAGCGAGAGGGCAAGCTTCAGATTCCTGTCCTCGTGTGGGCGCTCGTGTTCGGCTTCGCCGCAGGCGAGAGCCGAACACTCGCTGGGTTTAGACGCTGCTACAACGCTACAGCTGACGAACCGATCTCTTCTGGCGGTTTCTATCACCGGTTGACGCCTACTCTTGCAGAGTATCTCCGCGACCTCGTCGAGGCCGCGCTCGACGAGGTCGCTGTCCCTGATGCTGTTGACGCTGATATCGACCGATTCAGGGACGTGATGATCGCTGATGGAACCGTGTTGCGGTTGCACGAGTTCCTCTCTGATGAGTTTCAAGCCCGCCACGAGGAGCAGGCTGGAGCGAAGCTCCACCTGCTCCACAACGCCACCGACCAGACGATTGAACGGATCGATGTGACTGATGAGAAAACGCACGACAGCGCGCTGTTCAAGACGGGATCGTGGCTGCAAGGACGACTGGTTCTGTTTGATCGGGCGTACTTCAAATACCGCCGCTTTGCGTTGATCGACGAGAACGACGGCTACTTTGTGAGTCGGCTGAAGCAGAACGCAAATCCGGTGATAACGGCGGAATTACGGGAATGGCGCGGCCGCGCCATTCCCTTGGAGGGCAAGCAGATCCACGACGTGGTCAATGATCTCTCGCGGAAGTACATCGACGTAGAGGTGGAAGCAGAATTCAAGCGCGGCCAGTACGAGGGAACTCGGTCGCTGGACACGAAGCGGTTTCGCGTCGTCGGCGTCCGCAACGAGGACGCCGACGACTACCACCTGTACATCACGAATCTGCCGAGAGAGGAGTTTCTCCCGGCGGATCTAGCGACGCTGTATCGGTGTCGATGGGAGGTAGAAACGTTGTTCCGTGAGTTGAAAACGCAGTACGAACTGGACGAATTCGACACGAACAACCCTGATGTCGTGAAAATTCTACTATACGCTGCGTTGCTGTCACTGCTGGTGAGCCGAGAGTTGTTGGATCTGGTCACCGAGCAGGCCGACGATGAGATCGTGTTTCCGCCGGAACGCTGGGCGGCGACCTTCCGGTCGCACGCCCAGCTCATCCTCCACGAACTCGGTGAGTACCTCGGCTACTCGCCACCGCCGTTGCTGGAGCGGCTGATCGAGGATGCTCAGAAGATCCACCAACAACGACCGATCTTACAAGAGACGCTCGCTACCGCTACACAACCGAGGTGTGAGTCTTAGCTAAAGACGAATGACAATAGTTCTCAACAGGTATAGTTCACAGCCTCGATTTTGAATAGAACCAGCAGATGGCGAAACTACGGGCTTAAGCGCGAATGTGGGGCTATATAATCGTCAGGTAGAGGCCGTGAGACGTATTCTATGACATCGCTGAGAGTCCCGCTATCTGAACAAACTACGTCGATGCTTTTAGATTTTCTGGCGGTCCTGCTGCTCGCCTCTCTTCGAGAGTAAAAACCCACAGCAGGCAGTCGAATCAGCCACCCTCACATCTGCCCTGCGGGGGCATCTTCACACGACACACCAGTCGCTCATCGTGCGCTGGCCCGCCTAAAGAGAGACGCTTCGCGTCTCTCAGGCGCTCACCCCCGGTGGATCGTACGGTTCGTTCTTTCTGAGCATGTTGAACAGTGCCACCAACAGCTTGCGTGCTGTTGCCACGATTGCTACCTTGTGCGGCTTGTTTCTCTTGTTCCGTAACCGCCAGTAGAACTGACTCAAGTACGGATCCTTTGCGTTGTGTACGGCGGTGTTCGCGCACTGGACCAGGATCCACCGCAAGTAGCCGTTTCCTTCCTTGCTAATCTGGCCCTCTCTCCGCGAGTCGCCAGACTCGCGGATTACCGGATCCAATCCAGCGTAACTCACTACTTCAGCTGCCCGGTCAAATCGCTCTACTTCACCGATTTCGCTGTAGATCATCAAGCCAGAAAACGCTGCAATGCCTGGCGCAGACATCAACGTATCCAGCTCGTCTATCTCAGCCGCTACCTCTTCGATCCGCTGCTGCATCCGTTTTACCTTCGCCGTGAATTCATCGATTGCTTCCAGCCATTGCTCCAACAACAACTCCGACGCGTCGTCGAGCGTGAGTTCACGCAGGAACTCACGCCCTTCCTCACTCCACAACGATCCATCGTAGGTGACGCCGTTCTGATCAAGCAGTGAGTTCACCTCGTTTTTGAAGTCTGAGCGCTTGTCTATCAACTTCTTGCGACCGCGCGCAAGCGCGCGGTAGCGCCGGAATTCCTCTGGCGGGACGTAGCTTTCTGGCACTTCGCCCAACCGAAGGAACCGTGCGAGGTTCTTGGCGTCCTTGCGGTCGTTTTTCTGTTTCTGATCTTCGAGCCAATCCGCCTTGGCCGGATTGGCGAGAGTCACGTCCAACTCTTCGTCGAGTCTGTCGTAGATCGTGAAGTAGTTGCTTCCCGCTTCGAGTACAGCGCTACTTCCAGCGTACTTCTGAGCAATCTCGTCGAGGTCCGCGTTGGCGACGCGGACCTCTTCAACGACTTCGCCTTCATCGTCAAGGACAGCAACTTGCGCTTGCCGTTTGTGGAGGTCAATGCTCAAGTAGTGATCAGTGGTTGCGGTCATGGTGTCCTCTGGAGTCCTGAATGCGTGAAGCGGAACGACATCGTTGCGGGCTTGCAGCCACGGCCGACCGAGGTCGGCCGGGCTGCGATCCCAATTCTCCTGTTCCTTCGCATCCGAGGTCCGTTAGGCTCCCGTACTCGGAGGTGCATGTCATAGATCGACCTTCGGGACTCCATGACGTACTTCACGCTCCAGGGGCTTTAGCGGGATTCTCATGGAGTCAGGCTCGTGGTGAAGAAAAGAAGGACACTGACGGGATTCGGAGGTCCCTAGCTATCATTTTAGCGCCACTTGGAGCTGGTGATGGAGTGGATATAAGGGGGATGATGGCTTATCGGCAGGAGATAGGCACAGCAAAGGTCTATGACGTTCCCTCAGTGGAACGCAAGCGCAGAACTTGTTCAGTATAAACGAGGCCGAAACCGGTAGTGGAACCATTGCAATATCTGGGAATCTGTTGTGGTCGTCCCGTGGTGAGCAGTGCCGATACTGGTTGACGGGGACGAGGGACCCGCAAATATGGGAGCGGCGTCTTTTTTCGCCCTTTGAAATCTATATTACATAGCCAATGCCGAGCGTGAAGCAATTAATAGAGTTCATAAACAAGTTCTCTCCGATCTCTCGGTCGAGTTGGATGCAGACTAGTAGACGAGGCTTGCTGACTTGCTTTGGCGTAATCGTCACGACTGTCGGTGGTGTTTTTTATTCGGGCGCGTTCAGGACAGTCGAAGCGGAGCGGACAGTCAGTATGGAGACTACTGGTGACGCGAGTGCGCTGCTGCAGTTCAGCGGAAACGAACCCGAGATCATTGCAACGGAGTCCACCGGGTCGGCCCCCAGTGGCGCGATCACTCTCGAACAAACGACGCTCAACGAAGAGGCCACGACCACGTACGACGCCGTACTCACGGTCACGAATCAGGGTGAAAAAAATGTCGCGTTGTCAGTGGATAAGAGTCAGGGAGCAGATCCGAACAGGCTGGTCGGCACTGCACTCGACATCAGAGACAGCACCGGTGATTCGATTGTCGATGACAACAGCACTGCTGTGGTTACTCTGGGTGCTAACGGCGGTTCCGAAACCTTCTCAGTGGTGATCGATCTTCGCAACTACCCTACTGCCGATATGAGTTCGATTGATTCAATCGTCTTTGCGGCCCGAATCGAAGACCTGCCAACGTATGTCTCATAGGGCGTGTCTAGGACCCCAGCCAAAGTTGGCTGTTCCTAGACGGGACAGGAATGGGCTCGAATGGATCTCGATGCTTCGCCGGCGAAAAATCCGAAGAGCAAGATGTTGGGCACAATGGCCGTAGCTGAGCCGTTCAAAATCTGTATTAAACAGCTAATGCCGAGTTTGAGGCCGCTAATAGCCCTCATAAACAATTAGCTATAGGTCTTAGACCATACGAATGCCAACGAATAGACGTAATCTATTGATTTACCTTGGGGGGGCCACCACGGCCGTCGGCGGTGTTTTCGGTTCGGGCGCATTTGGGACAGTTGAAGCGGAGCGGACAGTCAGTGTGGGAACGGCTGGTGATGCAAGTTCGCTGTTGCAGTTCAGCGGAAACGACCCCGAAATCGTCACGACGGAGTCTGTTGGGGCCAATTCCAATGACGTGGTCAAACTCGAACAGACAGCACTCAACGAAAAGACCGTGGCTATCTACAATGATGTGCTCACGGTCACGAACACGGGGAACAAACAGGTCGGACTGTCAGTGGACAGCAGCAAGGGAACGGATCCGAACGGGCTGGTCGGCACTGCGCTTGACATCAGAGACAGCGACGATAACTCGATTGTCGACGACAACGGCAGTGCTGCAGTTACACTGGCGGCGAGCGGCGGCTCGGAAACCCTCTCAGTAATCGTCAATCTCCGCAACTACCCCACTGCGGATATGAGCTCAATCGAGTCAATCGTCTTTGCAGCCAGAGTCAAAGACCCACTAATCGGCGTTATTGAGAACGCCCAGACGATAAACGCCGTGCGGAAGGTGAGAGCGGACAGTGGGAACTCAAAACTCCTGACGGTGACGAACGAATTCGACGAGGATGCTGACATCACTGCGAGCATTACTGGCTTCAAAAACGACGGCACTGCGTTCGACCTGATCACGAGTGTCGACCCGAGCGCGAGCGCGCCAGCCACGGTTTCTGCAGGGAGCAGTATTGACGTCTTCGGTGACGTCAATACCGAAGCGAGTCTCGGCGATGCGGAGACGGTCCAGCTCGAAATCTCCGCGCAGAGTGTTAACCAGTCTGCCACGGTATCCGAAGAGATCGAGTTCTTAGTTGACCTACAGAGCTCCTACTGGAACTTCGATAGCATAAGTGGTTCAACTGGGACGACGGTGACTGATAAAACGGTCGCTGATGACGGAATTATCGCTAACAACGCCACGTTTAGCGGGAGAGTCAACGACAGTGGTGATCGGAATACAAATGGTAGAATAGACGAGCAATCTCACGTTCTTGAGGTACCGGATGATGCTGCATATGACTTTATCAACAACAGCGCATTCACACTCTCGATATATGGGTTTTCGTTTGGGGGCAACATATCTAACGCCGCGAACAACGATCAGATGCTCTTCGATAAGACGGGAACCGGTACGGACGGACTGCAGATGTTTATCAGAGAGAAGAATGATGGCTCTGGAAGGGGGTATCTGTTCATCTCTGTTGACGGGCAGGAACAGGAAATAACGCAGTGGAATCCAAATGGTTCTGCTTGGCATCACGTCGTGTGGGCTCACAACGAAAATGGTACTCCGAAGAACAGGGTGTACATGACGATCGACGACACGGCGTTTAATGGGAGTAATGCTGTTTCCCCCGCTGGTGAGGTGAAGGAAGTGTATACTGGCAGTACATTAGGGCTGCCAGCTGCTAATTCGGCCCCATTCAGGGTCGGTAACGCCGTGGACGGGAGTGGAAATCTGGCGTTCAGGTGGACCAACGCAATAGATGAACCGAAGGTGTACGGCCGTGCGCTCAGCAAGACCGAAGTACAAAAACTGTTCGACACGAGCAAGTCGGCAGCCGGCGGCGACGGCGGAAACATCTTCGAGTAATGCCGCTGTCGCGGTTGGAAAACGTTGCCGTGAGCCGTTCAAAACCAATATTAGCTAACTAATGGTGATTTTGAAACCGTTAACGCTCTTCTGTAGCGGATTGTTGGTAGGTTGGAGCAGTAGCTGGAAGTCACAGCGGGCAAGGGTGGCGCGGCCGCGCCACCCGACGAAGCATGATTCCACTCAAGACGTTCGTCTCGGAGCGTCGGGCC
>Ga0207754_100662_pt1 | contig 11430 bp, 7 predicted proteins | sample A23E1SouthBayCA_FD_187728 | JGI IMG/M metagenome (GOLD analysis project Ga0207754, IMG submission 187728) | Aerobic enrichment media microbial communities from Eden Landing Ponds, California, USA - A23 E1 (SPAdes) | ecosystem: Environmental > Aquatic > Marine > Unclassified | place: Emeryville, CA... | reverse complement strand
CGGTGGTGATGGCCGACCTCGGTGTCACCGAGACCACGGCCGCTGCGCTCGTCTCGATGCCACAGGTCACCGCGACGGTGATCGGGATTCCCGTCGGCCTCTATCTCGACCGTATCGACACGCGCGGGGCCGTTCCGGCCGCCGCGGCCATCCTCTTCGTCGGTAGTCTCGGCGACTGGTTCGCCGCAACCGAGGGCGCCGTGCCGCTGTTGATCGCGTCACGGCTGTTCGCGGGCATCGGGATGTTCGTCCTGTGGGTGGTCAGCATCAATACCGCGTCGAGCACGTTCCCGCCGGACAGACGGGCGACGGCGACGTCGGTGATCATCTCGGGGTACCCTGCCGGATACGCGCTCGGGCAACTCGGTGCGCCACGGCTCGCCGGGGTCATCGACTGGCCGGGGGTGTTCCCCGTCTTCGGCGGCGCGGCGCTGCTGTTGTCGCTCGCACTTTACGCCGTGGTCGGACGAGTCTCGCGGTACCGGACGTCGACGGAGCCGATATCGGTGAGCGGGTTCAAGCGCGTGATAGGGAATCGAAACGTGTGGATGGTCGTCGCCGTGACGATTCTCGGCTACTCGCTGTATATGGTGTTCAACTCGTGGATGCCGACGTACATCACCGATCGATTCGGTGTCTCGCTGGCGGAGAGTGGTACGTTCGTCGCGCTGTTTCCCGCGGTCGGAGTCCTCGCTCGGCCCACCGGCGGGTGGCTCTCGGATCGACTGTTGGCCCGACGACGACGGCCCGTGTTCGCCACCTCGTTCGTCGGGGCAACCGTGTTGGCGGTCGCCATGTTCTACAGCACGACGATTGCGGCGCTGGTCGCGATGCTGGTTCTCGCCGGAGTGTTCATCCAACTCCAGATCGGACTCATGTACCAGTCGATCCAAGAGTTCGTCGAGCCCAGCGCCGCTGGGACGGCCGTCTCACTCGCGAGCGTGGCCGGGTGGCTGGGGTCGTTCCTCGCGCCCGTGATGGCCGGGGAACTGGTCGCTACTACCGGCACCTACGGCGTTCTGTTTGCCCTTGCGGTCGGCCTCGGCGTGATGGGTGCGATCACCGTCTGGTGGATGGCCGAGCCCGGCGGGTCGCCGTCGCCCTGAACGTCCGCCACATCGGACGACGGCGTTCGGATTGTACCGGGAGACCGTCGACCACGGCGGAAGCCGACCCCGTGCGTCGTGCGCCGAAATGGCCACGCCGGATGCGTCGGGGACGACGGACTGGGCCCCGATACGAGCGACACTGTGGGTGACGACATCGTCTGTCAGGGTTTCACACTAAAGAAACAACTTTCAAGCCACCGGATGATCCACGTATAGCTATGGATATCTCCGATATTGCCACTCCCGAATACATCGAAGTCGACGCGGGCGAACGCCTAGGGAAGGTCCGTTCGATCTTCGAGCGTGAGAATCCCAAGGGACTCATCGTCACTCGGGACGGCGAGTACGCCGGTGTCATCGGCGAACGCGACTTGGTCCGCTCCCGGATCGAGGACGACACCAAAGCCGACGTGCTGATGAAGTCCGCGCCGCAGGTCGACCGCACGGAGGACGTCCGGGAGGTTGCCCGGGTTCTCGTCGAGGGAGGTACCAAGGTGGCGCCCGTCTACGAGGGCGAGAAGCTCTGGGGGATCATCACGGCCGACGCTATTCTGGAGGCGGTCCTCGATAGCCTCGACGCGCTGACCGTCGAACAGATTCAGACCGACGACGTGATGACCATCGGCGAGAAGGCCCACGTCGGCCAAGCGATCAACCGACTGCGCGAACACGGCATCTCGCGCCTGCCCGTCGTCGACGACGAGAACTCACTCGCTGGCGTGTTGACCACGCACGACATCGTCGATTTCGTCGTTCGCGACGCCGACCGACAGGGTCGCGGCGACCGCCGCGGCGACCTCGACCGGATGCTCGATCTGCCCGTCTACGACCTGATGACCAGTCCGGTGCTGACGACGACCGCCGACGAGACCGTCGAAGACGCCGTGCGGACGATGCTCGACAACGACGTGTCCGGGCTCGTGGTCACGCCGACCGAGGCGGACGACGAGACCGTGGCGGGCGTGCTCACCAAGACCGACGTGCTTCGTGCGCTCACCTTCACCGAGGAGGGCCAGATGGACGTCCAGATCACCAACGTCGCCCTGCTCGACACCATCGCCCGCGAGGAGATCGTCGAGGGCATCACCGACGTGGCGGACAAGTACCAGAAGATGCAGGTCCATCACGCGCACGTGCGCTTCCACGAGCACAAGGAGAAACTCCGTGGAACGCCGCTGATTCAGTGTCAGATCCGCCTGCGGACCAACCACGGGCAGATCGCCGGCTCCGGCGAAGGGTACGGCGCCGACCACGCCTTCCACGTCGCCGCCGACACGCTCGAGCGCAACGTCCTCGAACTCAAGGGACTTCGGGCCGACGAGCAGTACCGCGGCCAGTTGCTCCGAAAGCTCGGCGAGCTATAGGCTCTCCTCGCCCGCGGCCAGTTGCTCCGAAAGCTCGGCGAGCTATAGGCTCTCCTCGCCCGCGGCCAGTCCGTCGCCGGTGATGCGGAAGGTTGCGGTTTCGCCGGCGGGCTTCGACCGGTGTTTCTCCAGCGTGGCCCGACGGTTGCCGCCGCGGAACCGATCTAGGCGGACGACCGTCCCCGTCCAGTGGTTGAGCGTGTGCCCACCGAGCGCCCGCGTTCGGTCGGCCTCGGGGTCGGTGAACACTTGATTGGTGACGACGACGGCGAGATCGTGTTTTCTCGCGAGCGACAGCAGGTGGGTCACCTGCCGGCCCACCCGTCGGAGCGTCTCGCCCTCGTCGTCGTCGCGGCGTTCGAGCCGGTAAAATCCCGTTGCGCTGTCGAGGACGATCAACTCCGCGCGCGGTGCGAAGTCGGCGGCGTCCCGAACCGCTTCCTCCTGTTCGGCGAAGTCGTGAACTTCGGTGACGACGATGCGGGAGGTGATCGCCTCTAGGTCCGCGTCGTCCTCGGCCACACCCGACGCGAGCTGTCGGAACCGCTCGATCGACAGTCCCTCGGTGTCGATGTACACCGCGGTCCCGCCGGTGGCGGCGGCTTGGACGGCCGCCGACAGCGAGAGGTTCGTCTTGCCGGCGGCCGGCGGCCCGTACAACTGGGTGACGGTGCCGCGCTCGAAGCCGCCGCCCAGAAGGTCATCGAGCGGGGGGCAGCCGGTCGGAACTGGCGCTGGCGCTGGCTCGGACACACTCTCCATCGGTCGTTCCGTGGCATAAACCCTCGACACCGCGTCGCGGACTAGGACCGCGACACGTTTTACCACCGCGGCGCCGAAGATCGGTTGTGATCGTCGTCGCCACCGCGGACTTCGAACTGTACCACGAGGTCGTCGACCTCCTCCGGGAGCGCGGCGTGGCGTTCACCACGGTCGAACCCGACGCCGACCTCCCCGACGCGGCGTCGGTCGTCGTCACGGCGCCGGACGACACGGTCGACATCGGCGACGGCACCGAGCACGTCACCGCGACGGCCGAGGAGGCCAGACGCGCCGTCGACGAGGCACTCGCGCTCCTGCGCGGCGGCGAGGGCCGAACGGTCGTCGGGGTCGATCCCGGCACTCGTCCGGGCATCGCTGTCCTCGCCGGCGAGACGGTCGTCGCCGCCTTCCACGTCCCCCTCTCGGACGCCGTTAGCGTGATCCGCCGGGAGGTCGCGGACGCGGTCGATCCGCTAGTCCGGATCGGCGACGGCGCCCGCATCCAAGGCGCCCGCCTCGTCGACGACCTCGACGAGGTGACGGTGGAACTCGTCGACGAGACGGGGACGACCCCCTACCTCGGAACCGGCGCCCGTGGGATGGGCGACGTCCTCGCCGCGGTCAACATCGCTCGCTTGGAGGGCGAACGGGTCGACTCCCGAGAGATCGAACCCACGGCCGGCGAACTCCAGCGGATCAAGGACCGCTCCCGTCGCGTCTCGACCGACGACCGGACTATCGACGATGCGCTCGCCCGCCGGGTCGCTGTCGGCGACCTGACCGTCGAAGAGGCGTTGGACGAACACCGCGGCTAGACGCGCCGTCGCCGGTTGCGCCGGAGTGCATCTTCGCGGGCGCGATCGACCGCCGGCCACCCACCCGGTGTCCGAGACGGCACGCGTTCTGTGCCGGGCGCTCGACGCGGCGCGACCCGGTGTCGCTCACCGCTCTCGGATCGCCGCTTCGGCCCGCCGCAACACGGTGCGGACCGGGAGGTCGGCCGTGCCGGCGACCGCGAGCGCGTCGTCGTACTCGGCGCTCACGTCGTAGACGGTCCCAGTGGTGTCGGTCGCCACCTTCACCTTCACGTCGTAGGTGTCGCCATCCACCTCTAGAGTCGCCGTCTCGAACGTCCGGTCGGCGACCCAGCGGTGTCCGGCGCTCCCCTCGCGGACGCCGAGCGTCCCCGTCTCCTCGGCGAGGCGGCGGGCCACCCGCTCGGCGTCCGCCGGATCGACGACCACCTTGACTAGGTGGCCCGGTCGCGACTTCTTCATCGTCGCCGGCAGGATCGACACGTCGAGGGCGCCCGCCTCGGTGAGCGTCTCCTGAAGCCCGCCGAGGACCTCCGGCGTGGCGTCGTCGAGGCTGGTTTCGAGGACGGTGATCGACTCTCGGCGCAGGCCGCCGCTCCCGTCGCCCACGAGTGTCCGGAGGACGTTCGGGTGGTCGGGCACGTCTGCATCCCCGGCGCCATACCCGAGGGAGTCGACGGCGAGGTCTGGGAGTCGCTCGACGCCGTCGGCGAGTTCCGCGAGAATCGCCGCCCCGGTTGGCGTGAGGAGTTCGCGGTCGACGGGGCCGCCGCGGATCGTCCAGTCGGCGTCGGCGACGAGTTCCGTCACCGCGGGCACCGGAACGGGGTAGCTGCCGTGGCTCATCGCGACGGTCCCGCCGCCGACCGCGACGGGCGTCGTCACGATACGCTCGATGCCGAGGTCGGCGACGAGGAGGCACACACCCACCACGTCCGCGATGGCGTCGTCGGTTCCCACCTCGTGGAAGTGGGTGCTGTCGAGGTCGGTGCCGTGGACCGCCGCCTCCGCCTCGCCGAGGCGACGGAAGATCGCGAGGGCGTCGCGCTCGACGGCAGGTGGGAGGTCCATCGCCTCGACGACGGCGACGACTTCGGAGTACGTGCGGGTAGGGCCGGCCCCCTCTGCGTGTGTGTGGTCGTGGCTGTGGTCGCCGTCGTGGTCGTGGCTGTGGTCGCCGTCGTGGTCGTGGCTGTGGTCGCCGTCGTGGTCGTGGCTGTGGTCGCCGTCGTGGTCGTGGCTGTGATCGTGGTCGGCCCGATCCTCTCGCTCCGGGCCGCCGTTCCCCTCGTCGAGGAAGACGTCGACAGCCGTCGCGTCGATGCCGGCTTTCGTCGTCGACCCCACGCGATAGCGGACGCCGAGTTCCGCCTCGACGGGGTCGAGCGCGGCCGGATCGGCGCCGGCGGCGATCAAGGTTCCGAGGAGCATGTCGCCACTCGCCCCCATGCGGCCGTCGAACGCGAGCGTGTGCATATCCGCTCGCTCGGGTTCGACGGGCAAACGGCTTGCGACCGTTCCGGGATCGGCAAGGGTTTGTACCGTCACGACGTATGCTACAGTATGTCACAGTCTGCCGCGAAATCGGTGCCCGAGACCCCGGGTAACAACAAACTTATCCCGCATCATCGCTCAGTCACGACTATCCTCGCGGGTACATCATGAACGAAGTGCAACTCGAAGTGGCGAAAGCGTACCCCAACGACTCGGGACGCGGTATCGCCAGACTGGACCCCGATACGTTGCTTCACCTGAAGCTGTCACCGGGTGATATTATCGAGATCGAGGGGGCCGAGACGACGGCCGCGAAGGTGTGGCGTGCCGACAGACAGGACTGGAACACGGACACCGTCCGGATCGACGGGTTCACGCGCCAGAACGCCGACGTGGGGATCGGCGAACGCGTCACCATCCGCAAGGCCGAAGCGACGAAAGCCGAGAAGCTCGTCCTCGCCCCGCCGGAGGAGGCGAGCGTCCAGTTCGGCTCGGACGCCGCCGGGATGGTCAAACGACAGATCCTCAAGCGGCCGGTGGTCGAACGCGACATTGTCCCCGTCATGTCGAGTACGAACCACCCATTCATGCGGTCGCCGGGGCAGGCCATCCCGCTGATCGCCGTCGAAACCGAACCGGACGGCGTCTGTTTGGTCACCGAGGACACCGAGGTCGAACTCCGCGAGGAGCCGATCTCGGGGTTCGAGAAGACCGGCGGCGGCATCACCTACGAGGACATCGGCGGCCTGCAAAGCGAGATCCAGCGGGTTCGGGAGATGGTCGAACTCCCGATGAAACACCCGCAGATCTTCAAGAAGTTGGGGATCGAACCCCCGCAGGGTGTCCTTCTGCACGGCCCGCCGGGGACGGGGAAGACCCTCCTCGCCAAGGCCGTCGCCAACGAGACGTCCGCGAGTTTCTTCTCCATCGCGGGCCCAGAGATCATCTCGAAATACTACGGCGAGTCCGAACAGCAGTTGCGCGAAATCTTCGAGGACGCCAAAGACGAGTCGCCGTCGATCATCTTTATCGACGAACTCGACTCCATCGCGCCGAAACGTGAGGACGTGACCGGCGAGGTCGAACGCCGCGTGGTGGCGCAGTTGCTGACGATGATGGACGGACTGGAGACGCGAGGCCAAGTTATCGTCATCGCGGCGACCAACCGCGTCGACAGCGTCGACCCCGCGCTCCGTCGCCCCGGCCGGTTCGACCGCGAGATCGAGATCGGTGTCCCCGACGAAGCGGGGCGGAAGGAGATCCTCCAGATCCACACCCGCGGGATGCCGCTCTCGGACGACGTGAGTCTCGATCACCTCGCCGACGAGACCCACGGCTTCGTCGGTGCCGACATCGAGAGCCTCACCAAGGAGGCCGCGATGAAGGCGCTGCGGCGCTACCTCCCCGAGATCGACTTAGACGAGGAGGATATCCCACCGAGCCTCATCGACCGGATGATCGTCAAGGACGACGACTTCGGCGGCGCGCTCAACGAAGTCGAACCCTCCGCGATGCGGGAGGTGTTGGTCGAACTCCCGAAGATCACGTGGGACGACGTGGGAGGGTTAGAGGAGCCCAAACAGAACGTCAAGGAGGCCGTCGAGTGGCCGCTCTCCTCGCCCGAGAAGTTCGACCGCATGGGGATCGAGCCCCCGAAGGGCGTCCTCCTGTACGGTCCGCCGGGGACGGGCAAGACGCTGATGGCGAAGGCCGTCGCCAACGAGACCAACGCCAACTTCATCAGCGTGCGTGGCCCGCAACTCCTCTCGAAGTGGGTCGGTGAGAGTGAGAAGGCGATCCGGCAGACCTTCCGGAAGGCCCGGCAGGTGGCGCCGACGGTCATCTTCTTCGACGAACTCGACTCGCTGGCGCCCTCCCGGGGCAACGAGGTCGGCAACAACGTCTCCGAGCGTGTCGTCAACCAACTCCTGACGGAACTCGACGGACTGGAGGAGATGGGCAACGTGATGGTCATCGGCGCGACCAACCGACCCGATATGATCGACCCCGCGCTCCTCCGCTCGGGACGGTTCGACCGCCTCGTGTTCATCGGCGAACCCGAACAGGAGGGCCGCGAGCAGATCCTGAAGATCCACACCCAAGACTCGCCGCTCGCCCCCGACGTGAGCCTGCGCGAAGTCGCGGAGATCACCGACGGCTACGTCGGCTCGGATCTGGAGAGCATCGCCCGCGAGGCGGCGATGGTCGCGCTCCGCGAGGACGACGAGGCCGAAGACGTGGACATGCGCCACTTCCGACAGGCAATGGAGAACGTCCGTCCGACGATCACCGACGAGATCATGGACTACTACGAGCGCATCGAAGAGCAGTTCAAAGGCGGCGGTGGGGAGAGCTTCGCCGAGCGTGGGAGCGGCGGTCGCATCGGCTTCCAGTAACCCACGGCAAGCTTATCCCCTCGTCCCGCGTTTCTCGGAACGTGGCTTGGGATCCGACGCTGTACACCGTCGTCGGCATCGCTGCGGCGACGCTGTTTTTCGTCATCGCCGCCGTGGGATGGCGACACCGGCCCGAACCCGGAGCCAAGGCGTTTCTCGCCCTCATCGCGGCGCTCGGCGCGTGGACGTTCGTCTACGCGGTTCAACTCGGATTCACGACCCTCGACGCACAACTCGCTTGGCAGCGTGTCGCCTTGGCCGTCGGCGGGCCGGTGCCGACGCTCTGGTTTCTCTTCGCGGTTCAGTACGCCAACCGTGACGCTTGGCTCACCCGTCCGGTGCTGGCGGTCCTACTTCTCGAACCGGCGCTTTTCGGCCTGTTGACGCTCACGAACCCCTCTCACGGCCTCGTCTGGCACGAGGCGTCGCTCGTCACCGCTGGCACGCTCCACGCCCTCGATCTCGCGTTCGGTCCGGGCTATCTGCTCCACATCGCGTACTCCTACGTCGTGACGCCGGTCGGATTCGGGGTGCTCACGCTCGCGACGCTCCGGTCGACGCTGTATCGCACCCAAGCTGGACTACTAGTGGTGGGTGCGATCCCGCCGCTGATCGCGAACGCGACGTTCTCGCTCGGACTGCAGTGGGGGTCGCTCCCGCCGGTCGACTTTACGCCGTTCGCGTTCGTGATCACGGGCCCCTGTTTCGGGCTGGCGCTGTTCCGGTTCGACCTGCTGGAACGCGTCCCGGTCGCGCGACGACGGATCATCGCGGACACCGACGACGGGTTCGTCGTCCTCGACGAGGACGACCGGATCGTCATGTTCAATCCAACCGCGGCGCGGTTGCTCGACGACCCGGCGGAGGGCCGGCCGCTGCAAGACCACCTCCCCGAAAGGAGCGACGTGGCGACCCCCACGGCACTCGACGGGACGACCCTGACAGCTGTCGTCGACCGACAGCAACACGTCTACGACGTGACCTGCTCGACCCTGTTGGACTCTCACGACCGACTGGTCGGCTACGTCCTCCGGTATCGGGACGTGACGGACCGCCACCGGTACGAGGAGCGCCTGACGATCGCCAACCGGGTGTTGCGACACAACCTCCGCAACCGGATGAACATCATCTCGGGGTGGGCCAGAGAACTTCGGACCTACGACGACCCGGACGTCATCGCCGCCAGCGAGCGGATCAGCGCGACGGCCGAGGATCTGATCGAACTGGGATCACAGGTCCGACTGCTGGTCGAGACGGCCGACGACATCGGCGACACGACCGAGCGGGTCGTCCTTCGGGACCACCTCGAACCGGCACTGGACCGCCTGCGCCAGTGTCGGCCCGATGTCGCCGTCGAATCGGACATCCCGCCGTCGACGACGGCGGTCGTTCCGAGCGCGAAACTCCTCGTCATCGCCGTCGAGAACCTGCTCGAAAACGCCGTCGAACACAACGACGCCGAACAGCCGTGGGTCTGCCTGTGCGTGGAAGCCGCCGGCGAGGCCACGCACGTCCGGGTGAAGGACAACGGTTCCGGAATTCCCGACGCCGAGCGGGCGGTGTTGCGGCGGGGGAGCGAGACGCCTCTCGAACACGGAAGCGGCCTCGGCTTCTGGCTGGTCCACTGGATCGTCACCGCCGCGGGCGGCGAGGTGTCGTTCGACGGGGACGATACCGAGGGGAGCGTCGTCACCCTCACGCTTCCGTCCGGCACTACCGACGGAGCGGCGTGAGGGTGCGACCGGCGGTCCGTGTCGGTGCGTATTAGTGACTCGTCGGCGTACGCCAGCGTGGAAGGGTGGCTCAGTGGTAGAGCACACACCGTCGCCGTCCGCCGAGGGCGGTCGACGGGGCTGTCGACCATCCGGTCGGCGCGTGGCTTCGCGTGGTTCGACTCCCGCCCCTTCCACTCCGGGGACTAGGAGTTGCGGGGAGAGCGGGCGTCGCGAACGTCGGCGCCGTCACGGACCATATCCTCACAGCGGGGACAGACGCGTGGTTCCTCGACCCTGTTCGGCGTGAACACCCGGGCGTAATCACGAGTGACGAAGGCGCCACAGTTCTGGCACTCGGGCATACCGACGAAAAATCACGTCAGATTTAACATAAGTCTTGGGGCCTCGGTGACCGGGGCGGCTACTCCTCGGCGAGCGACGCCGCCAGCCCCGTGTACCCCGCGGGTGTGAGCGCCCGCAGTTCCGCTCGTACCGACTCCTCGACCTCGAGGTCGTCGAACAGTGTCCGGAAGTCCGCGAGTGTCACGCGCTCGCCGCGGGTCAACTCCTTCACCCGTTCGTAGGCCGCGGTGTCGCCCTCGCGCCGGAGAATCGTCTGGACTGCCTCGCCGATAATCTCGGGGGTCGCCGCCAGTTCCTCGGCCATCACCTGTTCGTTCGGAACGACCTTCCCGAGTCCGGTCTCGGCCTTGCGGTAGCCGATGAGACAGTGAGCGAGCGCCGCGCCCACGTTGCGCTTGACCGTCGAGTCAGAGAGGTCGCGCTGGAGGCGAGAGGTGGTCACGTAGTCCGCGAGGAAGGTCAGGTCCGCGTTGGCCTTCGAGAGGTTTCCTTCGCTGTTCTCGAAGTCGATGGGGTTCACCTTATGTGGCATCGTCGACGACCCCGTCTCGCCCGCGACGGCCTTCTGACCGAGATATCGGTCGGAGACGTAGAGCCACGCGTCCCGATCCAGGTCGAGGAGCACGTCGTTGATACCGCGGAGCGCGTCGAACAGCGCCGCGAGGTCGTCACAGGGGTTGACCTGCGTCGCGAGCGGCGTGTGGTCTAGGCCGAGGCTGGTGACAAAGTCGCGGGCGAACCCCTGCCAGTCGACGTCCGGGTAGGCGGCGACGTGGGCGGCGTAGGTGCCGGAGGCGCCGGCCAGTTTGCCCGAGAGGTCGTCGGCCGCCGCTCGCACGCGGCCCACCGTCTGCCCGAGACGGGCGGCGTACACCGCCATCTCCTTGCCGAAGGTGGTCGGCGTCGCGGGCTGGCCGTGGGTTCGGGCGAGCATCGGTGTGTCACCGTAGTCGTGAGCCATCGTCGTCAACTCCTCGCGCACGTCCGCGAGTGCGGGGAGCAGCACCGTCTCGACGGCCGGCTTCACCAGCAGTCGGTTCGCGAGGTTGTTCACGTCCTCGCTGGTCAGCCCGAAGTGGATCCAGGGGTGCAGCGACTCGTCGGTGCGGGTCCGGAGGAAATACTCCACGGCCTTCACGTCGTGGTTGGTCGCGGCGTACCCCTCGGCACCCTCGGTCTCAAGGCGCTTGATCAGTCGGGCGTCCGCGGCGTCGAACGACTCGTAACAGTCCCGGAGCGTCCCCCGGGTTCCGTCGTCGACGGCGAGAGGGGTCGCGTCGAGGTCGGCGAGTGCGAGCAGATACTCGACTTCGACGCGCACCCGCGCCCGCATGAGCGCCGACTCACTCGCGTACGGCACGAGGGGTTCGGTGTATCCCGCGTAGCGCCCGTCGAGGGGCGAGACGGCCGCG
>Ga0207754_100659_pt1 | contig 11460 bp, 11 predicted proteins | sample A23E1SouthBayCA_FD_187728 | JGI IMG/M metagenome (GOLD analysis project Ga0207754, IMG submission 187728) | Aerobic enrichment media microbial communities from Eden Landing Ponds, California, USA - A23 E1 (SPAdes) | ecosystem: Environmental > Aquatic > Marine > Unclassified | place: Emeryville... | reverse complement strand
GTCCGTGCGAACAGCGACGCGGCCTGCTCCCGGGCGATGTCGACGGACGGCGCGCTGACACTGCCGACGTGAGTGAGCGGGTCCGCCGTGTCCTCGCGGACAAACACCTCCCACTCGCGACTCGTTGCGCCGCGCGGGGCGTCTACCTCGTGGTCGAACTCTTCCATATCCCCCTGTTAGACTCCCCAAGAAAAACGGGACTGGCGCGTTCTCAGCTACTGGGAACTACCCGATTGGTAGCGTTTCAGGACGACCGGAAAACGCCGCTATCGCCATCCAGCTGGTCTCTGTGAGCCAGCGTCTGTGACCGCGAGTCCGCCGCCACTCACTCGGTGGACTGCGCGTCACGGAGCGTCTGGGTGTCTACGTCCTGCCGGACGCGTATCGTGTTCTCGCCCGCTTGCTCAACGGTCGGGTCGTCGAAGACCGGCCAGTACGACAGGCGGAACGTCTCCCGTTCGGCGGACTCCGTCGCGCCCCGATAGACGGCGTCGACAGCAGCGGGGTCCGCAGGCGCACTGGGAGCAAAAGAGAGCGTGACCTGCATCCGTGCGGTGTCGTAGGACTGCTCGCTGCTGTTCGGAAAGACTGTGCTCGCGAGCGCACCGTAGAGGTCGCCCGAAACGCCCTCGAAACTGCCCGGGTTCGGCGACGGGAACAAGACACCCTGGGCGTCGGCGGCAACGTACGCGTCGTAAAACAGCGGCCGGGTTTCGGGGCTGGCCCCCGCCCACGACGGCTCCGTGCCCGTTCTGGTGTCGAGGAGCGCCGAGGTGAGGTCGTCGTCCCGGTCGCCGCTGAACCGGACGTAGACGCTCCACTCGTTGCCGCCGATGTAGGTGAGCTGGCGCTCGCCCTGCTCGTCGGTCTGGTGGTACACCTGATAGCCGTCGACGGCCGAGTCCTTTGTCATGCCCTGGGCTTCGAACGATTCGAGCAGGGACGGTGTCGGCCCCCGAGCGATGACAGCGACTTCGAGTGCCTCGGTCCGGTAGGTCATCGCCATTGGAACGCTGTTGTCCGTCCGTGCATCGCTTGCCGCGTCAGCGATGAGTTCGTTCCCGGCTGACGCGTTGAGGCGAGCGAACCGCAGGTCGGAGACGCTCACGGTCTGGTAGCCGACTTTCTGTGGGTCCAAATACGGGAGTGTCCACAGCGGCGGTAACCAGCGCCGGAGCCGGTACGCTGCCGGGATGCGTTCCACTGGCCGCTCGGGCGTCGGTGTTGCTGTATCCGGCGGGGTCGTTGCTTCGCTGCCGAACAGGTCACCGGACGAACAGCCGGCGACTGGAATCGAAAGCGTGGACCCGAGCAGTGCGAGCGTTCGCCGGCGCGTCTGGTTTCGATTCACGATTTGAAGGCCCTCGGCGGATGTTTTTCGACCGAACCTATGAGCGTTGTGCAATCCCAGCAGCCGTTATCACAACGACAGCATGAGCCACCCACTGCGCGTGCCGACCGGCCTGTTTTTCATCGGCGAGACGTAGTATAAATCGATGCCGGACCGTCCCGACACCGTCGAGGACCGACGCACATCGACTATCGCGGGGGTCGTCGGTGCAGGGCTGGCAGCCTGTGTCGCTGTCGGGTTCGGGTACGCGTCGCTGACTGGCAGCATCGCGACGCTGCGGACTGTCCACGTCTGGGTCGGGACCGCGTGGACGGCACTTGTGCTCGCGTACGGATTCGTCGTTGCCCCACTGCTTCGAGAGCGTGATACGGACGGGGCGTACGCGCTAGTGGCGCGACTCGTCCCGGCGACAGTGGTCCTGTTGCCGACGCTGGCGGTTGCGACGATTACCGCCGGCGTCACGATGGCACTGGCGTACGAGGTCGTGTGGCCGATGACGACGCTCATCCGCACCGTACTCGGTGTTGCAGGCGCTATCGCGGGCATCGCACTGCTGGGGGTGCTGCCGACGGACGTGCTCACGTACCGCGAACTCCGGCGCGCCGACCCCGACCCCGAACGCGTCGTCTCCCTCGGCGCCCGCACCGCGACACTGCTCACCGTTCAGGGGGCGTTGCAGGTGATGATGCTGTTCTTGATGCTCCGTGTTGCTGCGATGGCTGGATAGCACACCATCGCCGTGTTAGACAGCAGAGAGTAACACGCGGTCCAACTCGAACAACAGAGCGACGCCGCTCAGGAGCAAGAGATACCCGGCAAGCCGGCGGACCGTTTCCGTCTGTTCGACACCCGGGAGCACACGTCTGACCCGCCCGCCAGCGGCCTTACTCCCGTAGGCGACACCGAGCATTGGGAGGCCGAATCCGACGCCGTAACTGAACAGGAGGAAACCACTCTGTACGATATCGCCCGTCGTGCCTGCGTACGCCAATACAGCGCCGAGGACTGGCCCGACGCACGGCAGCCAGAGGATGCCGATAACGAGCCCAAGGGTGAACCCGGCGGCGAGCGGGTGGGCGGTACTGGAGTGGAAGCCGATTCCGTCGACTCGCCCCGATATCTTCGATGCGGTCGCCGCGTATGCCTCGTGGAGGTCGTCATCGGCCATGACCGCGCCGAAAGCGATAATCACGAGGAATGCGGGAGCCCGGAGTGAGTCGGACGTGAGCGTTCCCAGATAGCCCGTGAGCAGGCCGACAAGAGTAAACGAAACCACGCTCCCAGCAACAATAGTGAGCGGCTTCAACCGGTGGCCCACGCTCCCCGACAGGAGCGGCGGCAGAACTGGGAGACAGCACGGCGTCAGGACAGTCATGGCACCGGCGGCGAACGACGCGAGGAGTGAAACCGCTGCCATACCCGTACTTGCATTACAAAAGGTAAAAACATCTGCTGTCCGTCTCTCCGATGATGGCTTTCCTCTCGCTGTCTACAGTCTCGAAGTATTTCGGCCCGAAGGTCGGTGTCGAGGGGATCAGTATCGATGTGGACCGCGGCGAGACGGTGCTTCTGTTCGGTCATAACGGGTCAGGCAAGACGACGTTACTCAGACTGCTGGCGACGCTGACCCGGCCAAGCGAAGGGACAATCTCCCTGCAAGGCACCGAGTTCTCCCGTGACCGGCCGACACAGCGCGGGGAAATTGGCTTTGTCGCCCACGAGACGTACCTGTATGAACAGCTAACTGCCATGGAGAACCTTCGTCTGCACGCCCGACTGCACGGAGTTGACCTGAGTCGATGTGAGGCCCAGCTGGACGCTGTCGGGCTCACAGACAGGGGGACCGACCCCGTGGGCGAGTTCTCTCACGGGATGGCAAAGCGGCTTGCACTCGCACGGGCGACGCTGCACGACCCCGCGCTGTTGTTGCTCGATGAGCCGTTCACTGGCCTTGATGAGGAATCACTGCTTCGGGTGACGGACCAGCTACGCGACCTTGAGGAGACGACGATTGTCTTTGCGACACACGATGTCGACCGCGGATTCACCTACGCTGACCGGGTACTCGCCCTTGACGGTGGACAACTCGTCCGGGACATCGACACGGCCGAGTGTCCCGGGCCGGACGCGATTACACAACAGTACGTGAACACACCCCGACAATCATGATTCGGCAGTATCTGCGCGTGGTCCGGGCTATCGCGGCGAAAGACCTGTTGCTCGAAGCGCGGGGCAAGCGCCGGGCCAACGGCGCGGCAGTACTGGCGCTGCTGATAGTCGTTATTTTCTCGTTTGTGTTCGTCCGCCGCGTCGACGAGCAAGCCGTTATTGCTCGCGGTGGCCTGTGGATCGCACTCGTTTTCGCCACGACACTCGCCCTCTCTCGGGGCATCGCCGTCGAGGACGACAACGCCGCAATCGAGGGGCTGATGCTCGCCCCCGTCGACCGGTCCGCCATTTACCTCGGCAAGGTCTGTAGCTCGACGGTGTTCGTGACAGCAATCGGGTGGGTGACACTCGTCGCAGTGACGGTGTTTCTCGGCACGCCGTTCGAACCTGCCTTGCTTGTCCAGCTTGCGCTCGTGTTCCCGCTTGCGGCAATCGGATTCAGCGCTGCCGGTGTGTTACTGACCGCGCTGACGCTGAACTCACAGGTCAACGAATCACTGCTGCCGGTGTTGCTTGTCCCGCTTGTCGTCCCAGTTATCCTCGCGGGTATCGAACTCACGAGCCTCGGCGGTGGCCCGTTCTGGCTGTCGGAGTGGTTCCGAATCCTCCTCGTCTATGACGGGACTGTTCTCGTGACCGGGTGGGTAAGCTTCGAGTTCGTCATCGAAGCCTGACAGCGACCGACTGGGTTGACTCAGTCCCGACGGCCACCGGCGGCCCCCGACGCCGGGTCGAACAGGAAGACCAGTCCCATCCCGACGAGCATCACCGCGACGCCGAACCAGATCTGGTTGGCCAGCGGGTAGCGACTGATTTCGATTGAGAGCCCGCCGGCAGTTCGGGTCCCGACGACGTACGTATCACCGGTGATACCGCGCTTGATAAGCGGGTCGTTCGTCTGCATATCGCGGCCACGATAGGACTGCTCGGCGACCGTGCCATCGGCGACCAGCGTATCGCCCCGGTACAGCTGGACGTCGTACTGATGCTCAACCACCCGCGGCGTGTACGCATTCGTCGGCGGGGCCGATACAGGGCCGACGTTGTCCCCGTTGGTGTAGACGAGCGCATCGATGTTCTCCGAACGGGGGTCAGAGAGAGACCCGCGGGCGACGATTACCGACCCCTCTTCGAACTGGACCGTCCCACTGTCGGCACCGACCCACACGCGAGAGCCGTTGAGCTGTGCGATGGTCGTCTCCTCGAAGCGCTGCACTGCGGTCACCTCCCCCTTGACGAGAATCACCGACGATGCGGTGTCCACAGCGCCAGCTTCGGCCGGCGTCATCGCCGCCGCCGTTATCGTCGGCGTGTTCTCTGGCGAGTAGTTCGTCACTTCGACGGTGTAGGGCGACCCCTCCACGTCGCGGACAATCCGCTCTCCAGTGTCGTCCAGTTCGGTCGCGCCGACAATGCCGACGGACGCTGTCGTCGAGAAGACGTAGACGAAGGAGACGGAGACGATGAGCAGCGCCGCGCCGACGTGGATAAGCGCGATGCCGGTCTCGTTCAGCTTTGCGCGCCGTCCGGTTAGCCGTCGGAGGCGGCCCACGTAGCGGACGACCCACGCACCTGCAAAGTACACAGCCGGTGGGAGCACGGTGACAACGCTGAGACTCCCGATAGCGCGGTAATACGCCGGGTCGAACGGCTCGGTCGAAGCCAGCTGCCACTCCGGCCGGGCCAGTGCGACGCCGACAGCGAGGGCGGCGACGAGAACCGCGGCGGCGGTCCCAACCGTTACTCGGGTGCTGAAGCGCTCCTGCTGGGCGTACATCCCGCCGGCGAGCAACATCCCGACGACGACCGGGAAACTCCAGAGGTTGTAGTACCGCGCGTCAACACTGACCTCGACGCCCGAAGCGAGGCTGCGAACCACGGGGAACGTGAGGCCCCAGAGCGAGACGAACGCAAGCAGGATGAACCCGAGCACAGCAGCGTGGTAAATCGTCGCTCGGTCGAGCAGTCCCGCCGCTTCCGTGTCGCTCTGTTCAGTTCGGAACCAGTGGACGAACGCGGGGCCGACCGCCAGCGTGCTCGTCGTTCCGAGGAGGAACAGGACGCCGCTCCCAATGCCCCCGCCAGCGAACGAGTGGACGCTCCGGAAGACGCCGCTCCGGACCACAGTCGTCGCGTAGATGACGAGCGGAAGCAACGCTGCCGTGGCAGCGGGTGCGAGCACCGCGTACCGGCCCGAGCGCCGGTACTGATTGAGCGTATGCAACACAGCGGTCAGGCCGAGCCACGGAATGAGCACTGACGTTTCGACCGGGTCCCACGACCAGAAGCCGCCCCAGCCCAGCACCCGGTACGCCCAGATACCGCCAAGCGTTATCGCGGCGGTCAACAGGAGCCACGACCCCCGGAGCCAGCGCGTCATGCTGCCCAGCCAGTCGTCGAACACACTCTGGGTCCCCTGGAGCCTGGCAACGAAGTGGGTCACGCCGACGGTGAACGGAACCACCATCAGCGCGTACGCCGAGAAGGTTATCGGCGGGTGGATTGCCATGAACGGGTCGACCAGCAACGGATTTAGGCCGCTCCCGTCCTGCGGAATCCCGTTCGCCGCGACGGATGGATACCTCGTCGACAGGGGGGTAAACGGACTCTCGTTGACAAGCATCCAGGCGAACACGGTGACAACGCCCATACCGAGAGACTGTGAGAGGCGTGCGCCACGCGCGCTGTACCGGTCCAAAAGCAGGGTCGTCGTGACGACAACAGCCGTAAGCATCGCCCACAGGAGCACCGACCCCGCGTTGGACGCGTAGACGCCCGTGACTTTGTACAGTGTCGGGAGGTAGTTCGCGGTGTTGTCCCAGACGTACGCGTTCATGTAGTCCTCACTGAGGAACTGCGAAGTCAGGTACAATAGCGCGATGACGAGCGACCCTGCCGCGGCGCTCGCCGCAGCCTTGCTGACGCGAAGGAACGACTGGTCGCCGGTCGCGTACTCGTATCCGAGCAGTACCGTAGCGAGGACGCTCCCGAACAGCCCGATTGCCAGCAGCCAGGTACCGACCGCGAGGCCGAGTACGACTGCTGTCATGTTGCCTCCTCGGACCCCTTTTCAAGCGTTGCGAGCAGTTCGTCCCGCTCGATGTACCCCTCGACGCTCTCGACGGTTTCGCCTTCTGGTGTCATAATCCGGTGCTGTGGTGGATACGTCGCCTGATGCTGGCGAACCAGCCCTGTCCCGTTCCCCGGGTCATCGATGTTTACCGCGAGCAAGACGTATTCGTCCAGCGCGGCACGGACAGTTTCGTTTCGATAGTGGTTCTTGTCATACCGCTCGCAGTACGTGCACCACGTCGCCCAGTAGTAGACCAGAACTGGCTTGTCCTGTGACTGAGCCGCATCGAACGCCGTACTGGGTTCGGTTTCCCACTCTAGACCTCCCTGATACGTGTGCGTGTCGTCACGGACCACCGGCGCGGCGTTCATCGAATAGTGGCCCACCCCAAGGACCACTAGAAAGAACACGACGGTGAGCGTTTTACGAGCGTTCATTTGCTGACTGTAATAAACGGTGTAATGCCAGAAAGGCTGTCGGTTGCTGTTACCGCTTGCGCTGTGCGTAAGCCACGGCAACGAGCGCGATAATCAACGCAGCGGCCATCATGAACGCAGCAGCACTGGTCGGGGAACTCCCGTCGCCACCGCTGACCCCGGCCTGCTGTGGTTGTGCTGTCTGCTGTGACGCGGCCGTCTCTGCGGGCGTTCCGACAGAGGCGGCGTCGTCAGTCTCCGGAGCGGATGCGTCACCCGCATCTGCGGGGAGCATCGGTTCGCCGCCGCTCCGGGACGGGATACGCGGCATCTGCTGTTCGGGGTACTCTCCAGTGAGGCTGGTCATGAACGCGGTGACGTTCTCGGCCTGCTGGTCGGAGATGTTCTGGCCCACCTGACAGGATGCCATCACTCTTGTCGCGTTCTCCAGCGTCCGAACCTGACCGTTGTGGAAGTACGGCGCTGTGTGTTCAACGTTCCGGAGCGTCGGAACTTTGAACATGTGTTCGTCGCTGCTGTCGCCGGTCACGTCAGCGCGCCCGGCGTCGGCGTACAGGTTGTACTGTTCGATGTACTGGTCGCACTGCGCGTTCGAACCTTGGTAGACACCCAGCTTCTGGTAGTATCCGTTCCCGTTCTCCATCTGCCATTGCGGGCCGTTGAAAGCGGGACCGGAGTGACAGCCCTGACAGCCCAGTTCCTTGAACGTCTCCATCCCGTTGAGCTGCCGTTCGGTCAGGGCGTCCTCGTCACCTCTGACGTACCGGTCGTACGAGCTGTTCGGGGTGATGAGCGTCCGCTCGTAGGCGGCGATTGCGTCAACGGTGTTATTGAGCGTGACCGGGTCCTCACCGCCGTAGACCTCTTCGTACATCTCGACGTAGCCCTCGTTGTTACGTATCTTCTCCATTGCCGCTTCGGAGGTCGGCATCCCCATCTCGACACCCGCGGTGATCGGGCCTTTCGCCTGCGCTTCAAGCGAGTCGGCGCGGCCGTCCCAGAATTGGGTGCTCATGAACACGGCGTTCCACACCGTCGGCGAGTTCCGCGGTCCGGTCTGGCCGTGGACACCGCGACCGACAGTTCGGCTTCCGTCACCACCCTCCATCACGTTGTGGCAGGTGTTACAGGAGATAGAGCCGGTATCCGAGAGACGGGGATCGAAGAACAGCTTCTTTCCAAGTTCGATCTTTGCCTCTGTGTCGCCGGGTTTCCGGACTTCCTCATATGACGGGAGCGGCTGGCTTGTCGGTGGTTCGACAGGCAGGTCGGACGTCTCGTTACTACTCTGATTACTCGTCTGTGCGGTCTGTTGCGCTGTCTCGTCAAGCGTGTCGCTCACTGCGGCACCTGACGGCCCCCCATCCACAGCACCAACGGTGCTTACAATAGGTCCGCCAATCAACAGCAGCGACATGCTAACGACGAAGACGGCGCGAGCCAGCGGCTGTCGCGACATATTCGCACATGTTTCTGACTCCTATTAAAATGGAGCGGTAAATATGCAGGGAAGGCCATGTTAAAACAACTGCTCGCAGTCTATTGATTCTCGGCCGACAGTTCGTTGAGAATCCGCACAACAGTTTTTTGTATGGCCTCAAGAACTGAGCGTATGAACGTATTGTCACGGCTCGAAACCCGCGGTATTCCGTATCTCCGCGCGCTGTTTCGGTCGAGTATTGTCAAGTACTTGACCCTGCTAGCCGGGGTCGCGTCGCTGGGGAGCATTTTCGGCATGGCGTCAGATTCGATGTACGGGGTGAGCAACCAGATTAACCTGATCGCGTACTGGCACATCGGGCTGGCGACGGCTGCAGCGGTCGCGCTCACGGTGACGTTCCTGAGCTGTGCTCTCTATCTGGCGACTGAGACGCCGTTCTGGGAGTTCCTCGCCCACTCGTCCGGCGAGGTCGGGTTCCTGATGGTCACACTGACGCTGGTGACGGGGAGTGTGTGGGGAAAAGTCATCTGGAACAGCTGGTGGGAATGGACCGATATTCGTCTGGTCACGTTCCTCGTTATCTGGTTCATCTACGCTGGCTACTTGCTCATCTACTCCGCCGGCGGCGACTCGGCGTCGCTCAAACGCATCACGTCGGTGTACGGAATCGTCGGGTTTGTGACTGTGCCACTCTCGTATCTGTCTACGCGGCTCTGGACGCCTACGTTCCACCGACCGACGACTGGGAACCCGGACGCGGACGCGACGATTACGGTCCCAGCGTTGCTCCTTTCTGTCGCGGCGCTTCTGCTCGTCTATCTCTATCTCGTCGGCTCTCGGGTACAGCTACGCGAGCTCAAGCGTCGCGTCAACTACGCCCGCCGCGACCGCACGCTCGATGACCACGCAATGGGGCCGAGTCAGGGAGGTGATTAAATATGGAACCCCTTCTTCTGGTCGGCTACAGCGCGGTCTTTCTGGCGCTCATCATGTACGTCGGCTACCTCCGTAATCAGGTCGCAGCGCTCGAAGAACAGATTTCTGAACTCGTTGACCAGTAGCGCGGCTCCGTTGCGTGGACCACGACAGCTGTTATAACTGCACGCTCAGGTCAAGTCGGCTCCAGCCAGTCGCGCCGTCTGGGAACGGACTTGAGCGCACGCGTGTCTGCTCCGAGCCGGTTCCGTCGATTGCTTTCGCCATGACGGTGTAGCTGGAGCGGTCGGGCTGCCATTCGTACTTCCACTGTCGCCAGGTGTCTGGGTCCGGTAGCTCATCCGATAGCGTCGCTGTGTCCCATGTTTCGCCGCCGTCAAGCGAGATTAGCACTGCCCGTATCCCGTCTGTTCCGGCGTAGGCGTGTCCACCAAGTTGGACAGTCCCATCGGAAAGACGGTTGCTCGTGCTGATTTTGACGACGGTATTGACCGTCCCCATCCCGTTCCAGCCCCGCTCTTCCCAGTAGCCGCTCTCTGACTGGTCGACGACCTCGATTTCGTCAAGCCACTTCACGTTGAGCTTGCCCCATCGGTTGGGAAGCAGTGCACGGACCGGGAAGCCGTGCTGACGCGGGAGTTGGCTTTCGTTCATCCCGTAGGCCAGCATCGCGTCCGTGAGCATCGACATCGGCATTGAGTAGTAGTAGTCGTCGGCCGCGCGGAAGACGACGTGGCTCCCGTTCGCGCCGGCTTCAGAGAGAAGATCCATGAGCGAACACCCCGTCCAGAGCGCTGTGCCGATCTGTTCGCCGTCGACCGGATCGCCCAGACAACGGAGCGTTTTGAAGCGGTGTATCGTCTCCCGCTGTCGCAGTTCCTCGTAGGTGAACTCCCGTTCGGTTTCGACGTTTCCGGTGACGGAGAGCGTCCAGCTCTCTGCCTCGACGGTCGGCGGACGGGGATTGATGTCGACAGTGAAAAACGAGTCTGTCGTGTCCGTCAGACCGACCATCCCGCTGACATCGAGCGACCGGTCTGCTGCCGTTGTGAGGCGCTGTTCGACTGGGTCGGCCCCCGCCTCGTTCGTGGACGACGATAGATCATCTGTCTGGGACCCGCTACCCTGTACGAACCCGACAGCGTGCGCGACAACGTTGTAGGTGCCCAGTCCGGCCAGCGTCTTCACGAACGCACGTCTGTCGTCTGGGGTCGACAGCTGCTCGTCGCCGCCGTCAGCGGACGAGCGCGCAATCACCAGGCCAGTCCCGATTGTTCCCGCGGCAGCAGGGACGACGGCCGACAGTGGTGACCAGACGGTCGCGGCGACAAACATCCAGACGGCAAGCAGCGAAAGCGCCATCCCACCGACGTTTGGTGCCCCCTCGACAAGCCGCTCACCTGCCCGAAAGCCGGCGTAGCTGATCACACCAGTGACGCCAGCCAGCGCGACCCCGAACCCGAGGAGCGCAAGCGAAAACGAGAGGTCACCGAAGTTCCAGATGATTGAGGCGACCAGTGAACTCGGGAGGACATCTAGCGCGGTTCGGCTGGCCGCGATGATGACGAACTCCTGTGACGTCCCGTACAGCGCGAACGAGGTCCCCACTACCGAGACGCCGCTGGTGAAAACAGTGATTGCACGGCGAGATCGGCCCTCAAAAATCTCAGACGTTTCACTCATGAATCAAGCCGTGGTTATTGTGCCGGCCGTGCCGCGGCTACCCGTTCACTGTCTGTCCCGCTGTCAGTTGACACGTTGCCGTACGCCGTCGAGTTACTGTGGCCAGTCACGTTCGCGTGGGTGCCGTTTATTAAGCCGTACTTCGTTGTGTCGTATTCTGTCGAGTTGTTGTGGCCCGACGGATGTTCGCCTTCGTGTGCGCGGATAGACAGCGAATCCGCCTCGACTGCGCTTCCGTTGTAGTACCCCTTTGCGACAACTGTCCGCCCGACAGACATCGTCTCCGGCATCGGGCCGTCATAGACGACGGGGACCGACGCGTTCTCGTCAGTGACGTCGAACGATAGCCGTTCGTTCATCTGTTCGATAT
>Ga0207754_100658_pt1 | contig 11467 bp, 9 predicted proteins | sample A23E1SouthBayCA_FD_187728 | JGI IMG/M metagenome (GOLD analysis project Ga0207754, IMG submission 187728) | Aerobic enrichment media microbial communities from Eden Landing Ponds, California, USA - A23 E1 (SPAdes) | ecosystem: Environmental > Aquatic > Marine > Unclassified | place: Emeryville, CA... | reverse complement strand
GCAAGACCGAGGCCGAAGCCGCCATCTACGACGACCTGCGCGAGGAAACCGACTACCTGCACGCAAACCTCGTGCAGAAAGCCATCAAACGCGCCACTGAGGACATTGGCAACTGTGTAGATCGGCCTGCCGACGGCGAAAATACCAGTAAGCCAGAGTACAATACGTTCAGCATAGTCTACGACAAGCGGGCCGCCACTTATCACCGTGACAAGGTAAGCCTCGCCACTGTCAACGGTCGAGTCGAATGCGAGTACGACTTGCCTGAGAACCCAGAGGCCACGCCACACGACGAGTACCTGCTGAACGACGAGTACTCATTCAGTACAAGTACTGTCCATTACGATAGCGAAGCCGACGAGTTCTACCTGCACGCGGCGATGGAACTAGAAATCGATGTTGACAGTCCTGAGAAAGCTGAGGATTCGAAAGTCCTTGGCGTGGACTGCAACGTCGATGACCATATCGCCGTTACGTCCACGGGAGCATACATCGGTAATGCCGACTACCTCAACCACCGGCGCCGTGAGTTCGAGAAACGCCGCGTGGGTCTGCAACAAACTGGGACTGAATCGGCCCACAACACGTTCCAACGCATTGGTGACAGGTTCGGTCGTTGGAGTGAGGACTATCTGCAGCGGTGTTCGAAAGCACTCGTTGCTGAAGCCAAACGCCACCGGTGTACGCACATCGCAGTCGAGGACTTGACGCAGATCCGTGAGCGAATCAGCGACGATAAGAAATTTCAGCAATGGGCGTTCCGTGTGCTGCAACAGCAAACGAAGAACAAGGCAGAACTGGCCGGCATCATGGTTGAGACAGTCGAACCGTCATACACAAGCCAGCAATGCTCGAAGTGCGGGTGTACGTTGGACGAGAACCGTAACGGCCAACACTTCGAGTGTCAGGAGTGTGCGTACACGGTGAATGCAGACTATAATGCGGCGAAGAATGTTGCCCGAAAGTTATCGTTGAAAATCCAGCAGGGGCAGAAGTCCCCTGTTGGAGGGGCGTTCTGTCAGTACGCCCTGAAGCTGGGGGTGATGACCGTGAACGCTACTGAAGTGGCGTCCGACACTCCTGTTCGGCAGAACGAGAGTCCACCAGCAAGCCCATCCCTTTAGGGGTGGGTCACTGACGAAGCCATGATATGTGTATTCGTCTCTGGGGGCGTGACTCCGCGCCCCCGTTTCCAGATACTGCTGGAAGTACGTGGTTAGCTTTCCGGCGTCATGCGTCCATGCAAGTGCTCGCATGACGGCCTGCCAATCATCGCCGTAGGCACTCTCAGCCCCGACTGGCAGCAGGCGAGTCCCGTTCGTTGCCACGCCACGTAGATGGCTCTGAGCTGACTGCTCGGGGCGTGCTTGGTACGCCTCCAGCAGAGAGAGGTCGGGCTCGATCAGACGAAGCAGACTGTTCGGTCGCCGACGCCATACGTTGGGGCACCGCTTGTCGCAACGGTATCGGTCCCAGTGGCGTACGCGTACGAAATGAACCCAGTCGTACGGCGACCAGTTTCGTTTCCGGCCATGAATGCTGGCGTCCGCTCAATTTGGAGTGGTTCTCCAGGCGCAGGTACGACATACTCTTCGGGCACTGTTGAATCGACGGCTGTCGCGTCGCCACGGTCGGCCACGGTGTTGATTTCAACGTCATCAACGCGGGCCAGACATTCTGACTTTCCGAGAGACGGTGTGTAGGCACTCCGCCCAGCCAGTAGCATCTCTTTCAACTCCTCATATGTCTCGGTATCCGAGAGCACCAGATCGATCCGATAGGCTGGATCAGTAATGTACTCGAAGGTCCGCCGTTTTCGCTCGGTCGCGATCCGCCCGGGATCTACTACCGTCTTACCGGAGACGCCATCAGCCGTCTGAATGTCGCCTTCTTCAGTCGGCAGCGTAAGCTGTGGAATCGCCATCGTTTCCAGATCTGAAAGCGGCGTGACAGCTATTGCCGACGCGTCGGCAGCAAAGGTCTGGTAGTAGGAGTTTCGTGGCCGTCCGAGGATGGCGGCGACGAGACCAGCAATCGTAGTCCGAGGGATAACTCGGTATGTTAACTTCTCTGTCGTTGCATCGATGCGACGAAAGTGTGCCCACGGCCCGCTAACGGTAAACGAGAGGCACTCGCGGCCGCTCACAGCAAGATCTGTTGTCATCAGTCAGTCGTCGCCGTAGACTTGGATTTCAGACACACTGTCATCGCCAACAGCGTCGCCAAGGGTGTCAGTAAGGAACTCTTGACCACCCGTTTCAGATCCATCAGTGACCGTCAGATGTCGGTTAGCAGCCACATGTACCGTTTCGATGTGGTCGCTATGTGCCTTCAGGTCAGCAACCAGAGCAGAGATGTCCAACACGACATCGCTGATGTTTCGCAGTTCACTGTCTGGCGTTTCCTGTGCGAGTGCAAGCCCATCACCAAGGGTCCCGATATGGAAGTTGTCAGTTTCGTACTCAACGCGCAAATATAGCTGCGGCTGGTGGCCTATTTTCGAGCGGGTCAACGTCTGGTTCTTCAGCGCTCGCCAGAGAAGCGAGTCAAGCCGCTCAACATCGGCCTCGGTCAGCCCAGTCGACTCTGCACCCACTTCGTTGACCACTCCATGGAACGGAATCAGGGCGTACTGCAGCCGGTTGTCTGTCGCAAATGTCCCCTGATCGCTGTCACCGCCGCTGGAGACGACTGTCGAAAGTTGCTTGGACTCACTCTTCTGGACGACTGTATTCAGACTGCGGGCATGCGAGAACTGCACCGGACCGATGAACTGACCAGGGAACCCATCGCCAATCTCACTCTGAAAGTCCGATGAGAACGAACAGGTTGCGCCGAAGTACCGAACATCGACAGCGTTGTTCAGGAACGCATCGGCTGCCTCATCGCCGGTAATCTCTTCCAAGTCGTCTGCCTCGAGACCAGTGACGCTGGTGAAGAGGTCGTCACGGTCGATAGCTCCATTGTAGTCAGCCTTCGACGGGTTCTTGATATAGATGCCGAGGCCATCATCGTCGAGTTGGTCACGGATATAGCGTTTCAGCCTGACATCGGTGACGACTGCTTTTCCGGTCGTCTCGTCAATACGGGGCTTGTCGTTGGCCGAGAGCGGATTCCCGTTGGGGTTAGTGTCCTCTGCATCGTAGAGGAAAACGATTTCAGATCGATTCGCAACGGTGCCTGTGATGTCACTCATTGGTAGTTAATCGTCAGCAGCAGCGGTGTCAGCGTTGTCATCAGCCTGTGCAATGCCTGTGTCATTGAGTCCATAGGAGATCCCCAGACTGTAGAGCCATTGCAGTTCAGCATCGGACATCTCCCAGTCGTTGGGATCGGTCGCCAACATCGTATCGGACAGCCGACTCGTGTACCGATTGTTGGTCCAGTAAGACCGGTTCTCTTCGGCTTCAGCGTACGAGTGGTCCATCTGCAATACTTCCTTGGTCACCTCTTTGACCGTCTGCTTGGTCAGGTAGTCAATTGGGTATCGGCGGACCAGCGTCGAGGAGACGGTCTCCCGTGATTGAAAAGCCGTAATTCGACCGACCAGTCCGCCAAGGAGGAAGACAGCACGTGTCTGGTCTGATTCTAGCGCATTGTGGTCGGCCATGAACGATTCGAGTCGGTCCGCTCGTGTGTCTGAGTCGTCTGTCATCGCACTTGTGGTGAATGTGAACGCCGTGTTAGTAGTCTTGAGCACGCCGGCATTGCTGAGTGCTCGAAGCTGTGTGTACTGCTCGACAAGGGAACGCTGCGGGAACGCAGTGTAGTTAGAATCGTTGTCAAATAGCTCGTTTTGATCCTGAACCAACTGGTTGACATACTCTTCCAGCAGTGGCTGGAGCGGAACGTCGTCGCAAGTCAGTAAGGCTCGAACGCGCCGCATTTCGTGGTCATCAATATCGCCTGCACTTGGCGTCTCACTGGCTTGGCGACTGGTTCGAGTCGGTTCGGTTGTCCGGCCGAAGTAATCGCCATACAGGATCCGTCTGATGAGCGACAGTCCCAACCCAAGATATGGACTGCTATCAGGTGAAGGGTAGGTGCCGAAGATGCCATCGCCTTCGAAAGTGGCACTCAGTGTGACACCGTTATGGGCGTCTTCGAGAGCGGCTGGCTGGAAGATCCCGTCAAGCGTGTCAAAGTAGACACGATCAGGATTCCCGGTCACCTGCAGGACAACGGCGAAGCGGACGCGGTTCCAGTAGTCTTCGTTATCAAGATCGTCAAGATGCCCCGCTCCATCGTCAGATGCGGCGGCCGTGACCTCTTGAACGAGCGTTCCAAGCTCGGTGTCGAATGTCCCGCCAGAGCCGGTTTCGGCGTCACGGAGAGCTGTGTAGACGGTGTCATAGAACCACTCAAACGTGTCTGTGTCGAGCCCATCTTTCCGCATAGCGAGGTATGGCAGAATGTACAATCGTCGGTTGTTCCCAAGACTACGGAAGAAGTCCTCAAAGATTGAATCCGCGGCGGCGACTGCAGCGGCCATGTCAAACGATAGTGGCCGGGCTCGCCACGCCTCACCGCCCCTTGTATCGATGTCGGGGAAGTGCTCACGCTGTTTCTTGCCGTACATGCCGAAGAGGCCTGGCGAGCCGCCAGTGACCTGCTCGTCGTTGCCTGTCACGTACCCAACACCATCACCGCTGGCGTCTTCAACAGAAATACTCTCTAGACGCGTCGACTTCTTTTCTACCATCACGTCGTTCAGAACGGGAATTTCTCCGGGATAGCGATACCCTTCAGAATCCGGCGTCTTCACCGCCACGGTGATGAGCGCGTCAAACTCTTCATCTTCGCCGCCAGCGCGCTCGATAAACGCCTCCCCGAGTGCCTGCATTTGGTCGTTGTCATCGCCAAGTGCCGCTAACCCATCTAGTAGAGCGGCGTCAGTCTCGGTAGCCTGTTCCCGAACTGCGTCGGCATACTCTGACTTGGCCCAGGCGGAGAACCTGTCTTGTACGTTGTTGGTTCCCCATGCGTCATCACGGAATCCGGCGATATGATGGGCTTCAGCCCCCTTGTGAGTCGTGATGGAGTAATCGGTCATGCTGCTTGTCTTGTTCGCCGGATATGCATGCCCGACTCGGAACCGATCCGCACGCGTGTAAGTACCGATTTCTACAGGGCCACCTGCAGAGTCGGGACGCAACCGTGGCCTCTCCGGGTCCGATAGGTCTGCGTAGACAGTAATGAGGCTGTCTTCCTCGCCGAATAGCTCACTTTTCGCTCCCGGCGTGAGGTATGCTAGGTGTTCTGGAGCGAGATCCCACTTAATATCCCCAGACTGGACTGCGCTGTACCAGTCAAACAACGAGTACTGCCAGGCGATTTCGTACAGCGACGCTGGCAGTCGCGGTTGAAATCTGTTGACCGCCGTCGCTGCGTACTCATTATCTGCCATGGCTGGTGATATTGAGAAACCCGAAGCCCAGCGAGTTACGCTCGCCGAGGCCGACATCCAGTGCCAGATTCAGATGCCGGCGATGGTCATCGTCCCGAACGGTGTAATCGAAGCGCCACTTGCTCAGGACCCACGTTTCCTCTCGACCCTGCGTCGGTGTAACTGGAATGGCGAAGGTCTTGATCAGTTCGTAGCCATCGAAGAGGTCGCCATCAGCGTCAGAGGGCCCTGGAAGATAGTCCGGTGCATACAGGCTATGTTTCTTATCCAAGTTGGCCTCGATCTGGTTCTGGAACGGCTCCATCGTATGCTCTGGCTGCCAGAACTCTGTCTCATCGTGATCGATATCGAGGCCATATTCGTCGAATCGCCACGGCGGGATCCGAACCAGCACGCCTGTCCCGGTTTCGAGTGTGCCACTGGTTCCCGGTTCGCCAACATCTGGCGCGAGCGATGTCACTTCGTCGACGTGGAACGGCATCTCCCCGATGTTCAACTCACGATCACGTGTGAGGTCCTCGGCGAGATACGCCAACAGCTCCTCTTCGGTTGAGGCAATGAGCAGCGTTCGTTCCTCGCCTTCTGTCATGTCTCCCGGCGGGAACGGGTTGCTGTAAGTGAACGGCTTTGGTTGATTCTTGTCGTGGAGAGCATCATAGTCACTGCCCTCAAGCGCCTGCCAAAGCCGACCGCGGAGCTTATGATGGTACGTATTATCGTAGGCAGCGTCGGCTCGGGCACTCAGCCGTGTCAAAATCCGCATTCCGTTAAATCACCTCTGTCAGCAGTAAATCATACATAACACGATATGTCAGCACTGCCTATGTTATAAAAGTCATCTTATTGGTGTGAAAGTGGCCTCAATCTTAGAAGGATATATCTGAAACTGTGTATGCCATGTCGCTGTCGTCGTTGAGCAAGATAGTTTAATTCCGAGAAGGGCCCATCTGAAACGAGTGTTTCGTTGATTGCCTGTCGGTTTATATTGCTTCAACCGTCCAAGGGTCCGTCTGAAACGCCATCGAGAAACACGACGGCCCACTCGACGAAAACGATGAAATCATCGGGAGAGATACACGGAACGACCAGCCTCGTCTCGACAAGGAGTATCTGCCACCAGATAGCAATGAAGAAAAAAGGAATGGCTCGAAGATGACTACTCTTTCCAACGGATGCGAGACTACCTTCTACAGAACTGGCAGGATTACGCCACCTTCACATCCACTATAACGAGTAAATCCCGGTTTCTGAAGGCTATGGGTCCAATTTCGAGCAGCAGGGTAGGGGCCAAGGGTGATAAGATGCCCTTCCAGAATATCGATTAGGCCGGTACGAGCGATTCGAACCTTTCGCCACACTAAGCTATCAGTCATATCTCCAGACGTACCTGCCGCGTGCTCCACACCTCCTGTGTCAGCTCGTACGCGGACTCAACAGTGAGCCCGATATTTTGACGTGTTCAAAAAGAGCCGCCGCGGGTTGTTCTCGTCACCTAAGATCAGGCCCGACTCGTTCAAGAGGGTCCGCCCCAATGCTCCCGCAGCCCCCGGTTGTCACACAAGAAACTGCTGGTGCCGTCTCCTCGTCGAACATTGTCCATCCACTCCAGCATCGATCACCGAACCTTCGTTTTTGTCCACTCTCTCCAGCCCTTCTCGATGCCTTTTGTGTCCTCTCTCGAACGCTCGACCAGGGTCCCATCACTCTGTCAGCAAACTGGTAGTCCATCCCATTGGCAACCCCCACCTGTCCCTTGTCTCTCCTCGGCTCCGCCTGAACCCCCCGCTACGCGACTCCCCCTGAGTAGGTAGCTCCCTTGGACCCTATTTGTGTAAATTGGCACACCTCGTCACGGGCAATTCTCTACTGTGTTAGAGATGCTCTAAAGCTCTCTCGTCCCGTCGTTACCGCGTCACGCTGAATCATGTGATGATGTGGCTTGGTTATAGAATCCCCGAATACCCTTCCCGTACCGTGATTACGAAAGTGGCTCTGACACTCGAAAAGTAATCACGAAGTAGGCGAATCCCGTTGCTGTCTGGTAATTATCGGATCGATAGCCGAGATTGTGGTAGCTAATTATGAATCCCCCGAATCATACTCCCGTACCGTGATTAGAGAAGTAGTTACAGATGATGCCAAATCCAACGCCGTACTGTAATTATCGACTTCATGAGAGTCTGATCGCTGTAGTATCCGCTGCAGCAACCGCATGATTACAATACCCCCGAAACCCGCTTCCGTCTTGTGATTACCAATGTGATTACGGATATACCCTATCTTGACGCCGTACGGTAATTACGGGAATGTGTGCACTAAATTCGACCATTGATTACGAACCCCGCCAATCATACTGCCATAGTGTGATTAGCAATTTGATTATACGTGTGCCGAATCACGCTCCCGTACTGTAATTAGCGGCGTCGAATCCGGCTCATATGTGTGTAACCTGATAGTAGTCCCGCCGATGATGACTGACTGTCTACTGTGAGCACTCACGGTTCGGTTGGCCACAGGTCAAGGAGCTGTTCAGCGTAGCAGTGGTCAGACTCCGAGCGATTGGTAGTTCCTTTGTGGGTTAGCGATGTGGTCACTGCTGGTGTGCTGGGGAGGTCGCCGGAAAAACAGACGTGGAAAAGAACTGTGACGGGGTAGTTTTTCAGACTTCGTCTCGGAGGTCGTTGATGCTCAGGAGTTTGTGTGCACCGTCGGAATTGAGATGCTCGTTGATCGTGGCGAGACTTCCATCTTGGGGTGGGTTGGACTCGAGTTTCTCTGAGAGGGATTTGATGAGCCGCCGAACTCCCTTCTGGTTCTCCGCTACCCAGACACTATCTCCGTAGGCTTTTGCGAGCTTGTCGTAGTCCTCCTTGATATGGGAGTGATGTTCGGGAACCCGGCGTCGGTCCACGTGCGAGAGTAACGTGTCTCTCGTCTGCTCGTACGCCCCGACCTGTCTCGCCGTGGTGATCGCGTCAAAAACCGTGTCACGGTCTGCAGGCAACTGGACGGAGTGATCAGCGCGACACAACGTTTCGGCGGAGGCGAGCAACAGGAGTGACCGACAGGTTTCGTCTGTCTGCCGGAGCCGGCCGAAGAGTTCATGATCACTGTCGTGCAGCCACTGGTTAGCGACGACAACGACGTCGATGTCGCTGGTTGCAACCTCTTCGAGTGCACGTTCGGTCGTCGACGCGGTCCGTATCGCGAACTCCTCGCTGAGCCATGACTCGAGGAGTCGTGCCGTAGACCGCTCATCATCGACGAGCAGTACATCGCCATCGGACGTGGACAGAGCGACGGCGGAACTGGTGGTGCCGACCGTGTTGGGGGAGCGTTTGGTCAGTTCCCCTGCGTTTGACACAGCGGGATTCTGAATCGCCATACAAACACTTGCATCTATGTTTACAACTCCGTCACACCTAGGTGTATCGACTGCCGAACTCGCATACCGATTCATATTTTCACGTGTGCGAATCTGTTTTGCCCGACCGCTGCGGCGGCGAGAACGGCGACGACGATTGGCTCGTACGGGTTTATCACTCCGCTAGCAGTATCTTTATTTCGTCGACATCGGATACCTGCCGTCTTCGGTCCAGTCCGGTGACTCGAGAGCGTGCAGCGACGTTTCGTGGTGGTCCCCGTAACTAACCAGTTCCAACCCGAACACCGAGGACTTGCTGTTCAGGCGAAGCACGCGCTTGGACTCGCGGGCGTCGGTCGGGTCATCGATGGCCCGCTCGACGACATCGGTAACACCCCACGTCCGTGTGTCGCCGTTGACCACGAGCACATCGCCCCCCTCGATCGCCTAGATGGTCTCCACTAGCATCGGGTCGCTGCTGGCGTCGGTGGTCTCAGTGATAGCCATCAGTCGTCACCGGGCACCGTGTCGGGATGGTCGTTCCAGAGCCGCCGGGCAGGGCCGTTCTTCGGTGGCGTTTCATGCTCGATATCCTGGTGGTCAGCATCCGGTAAGTCGACCGCTTCGAGACATCGTGTGCGGTAGCAATGTCGACCGCATCAACGCCAGCCTCAAGAACGGCTTCGAGATACGATGTCGACGTGTAGGCATTCGTCGAGAAGTCATCCAAGTCGAGCGCAGCGACGAGATCGGCTTGGCAATCCTGCATCAAGGCCTGTGAATCGAGGTCAGTCATAGCCGTATATGTCAATATGACTAGGTACGGTTCCTAGAGTGCTTCGGCGACACAGCCCGATAGAACAGTATCCAAATAGCAGCAACAAATGTCCGTACCATCTCCCTCCCCCCTTATTTTCGTGAGCGAGTTACGGGATACGTTCCCGCCGTCGCCGCACTCGATCGGCAAGTCGTGGTGACCCGAAGACGATAGTGGTGCTACCGTGCGAAAGTTACAAGATTGTAAGTATTGTACACAACACATAGCACATGACCGGGGGTAGGCGTCTGGTGTGACAGGCCAAACCCGTCAACGGAGCTATGAGATTTATCATGGGAGCCAGTAAGCGAATACCAGTAACAAAAGAACGATGGAAAGAATTGAACGATCTCAAAGAAGCGGGTCAGACGTACGACGCCCTGCTCAAGAATTAGTACAAGAACACCAGCGGCGCAATCTCTCAGGGCGGGCGAAAGCCGTCCGAGAAGAGGATTCAGAGGAACTTACGCCGCTTGATGAGCTATGACATCTTACTTGCGGAGGAAGCCCGCGAGTACGTAGGCGCACTGGACGACAAGAGTACGCGAATCGTCAAAGAGAACCCTCGGAAACTCAGCGACGACCCGCACCCGCGGCCAGAATCCGGGCAGGGCGACAAGGAGAAACTCGTCGTTGAGGGCGAAGAGATGTATCGCCTCCACATCGGCCGGACACATACCGCGTTCTATCTTATACTCGAAGACGACGAAGAGGTCCGAGTCGTCGATATCATGGCAATCGACGAAGCGCACGGTCGGTACGGGTTCGATTGATTCATTGTCCTACGTTTCACGTTTTCGGGATCTCAAGTTCTACCAACCACTAGCTCACTGATATGTTACTTAGACGGCAGTACCGTAAGACGAGACAGCTACGAGTTCAACAAAGATCTGAACCAGTCGATTTGGCGACCAATGTGACGGCTTGAAACCTCTTGATGACTGGCTCAGAACTACGATGACTTTTGAGCAGATGTCAGCAGGTGACGACGACGCCCCCGCGCTCGCGGGGGCGATCGTCTATCACGCTGGGGAAGTCTGTGAAACCGTGGATCATCTCTGGCGTGTCCTTGGAGAAGTTTCGATTCCAGTTGACGGGCTTACCGACCACCGCCAGCAACACAAGGTCGCAAACGGCACCGAATCGATGGCCCGGGTGTATCTCTATCAGAAGATCTACGACCTCGCCCAAAGCGAGGTCGCAGATCGCCTCGAGAGCCGGCCATCACTCCTGAAGACACTTGATTTGGAGAAGGTACCGTCCCAACAATCACTCTCGTACGCGTGGAAACAGTTTACCGAACAAACCAAACGGACGCTTAACACCGCAGCTACAGGTATCGCACAAGAAGCCGTTGACCGCGGCGTCGTGTTGGAAGCACGGGTTCCGATCATCCCAGATGAAGACGATATCGAAGAGGACGGTGACGAACCGACCGCAACACGCGAGCACGTTCGAAAGCAGGGAAACAAAATTGTCGAGCTCGCCCGAAGGCATGCCTTCGGCGAGTTCGACTCTCACAGAGCCGATAACAGAGTCTACGAGGACGAACAGATCCTCGATCTGTTCGCCTCAGCATGCCTCACCCAAGGAAGTGCCCATTCGGAGGGTGAAGCTGGCTGGTTTCTCGACGAGAACGACGCCTGTGACGACTCTACGTTCCTCCGAGTGATCAAACAGTTCGCAATGCCGGCTGATCAGGAAGTCTCTGTTCCGCTCCAAGACCAACAGATCGAGGATATCGTTGCGTTTACCGAGGTATTCCGAGAGTACCTCATGGAATCATTCGATACCGCCACGGAGAATATTCTCCAGACGATTCGGTACGAAGATCCATTCGACGACCGCCACGTCGTGGCGGCCGTCGATTTCACCCACG
>Ga0207754_100657_pt1 | contig 11469 bp, 11 predicted proteins | sample A23E1SouthBayCA_FD_187728 | JGI IMG/M metagenome (GOLD analysis project Ga0207754, IMG submission 187728) | Aerobic enrichment media microbial communities from Eden Landing Ponds, California, USA - A23 E1 (SPAdes) | ecosystem: Environmental > Aquatic > Marine > Unclassified | place: Emeryville... | reverse complement strand
CGGGACCTGTACGAACAAGACGACAAAACTGGGAGGCAGGCTTACGCAACCCACGCAAAGATCGCGATAGCTGATACAGAGGTCTGTTACCTCGGAAGTGCAAATTTGACAGATATGAGTCTCTCGAACAATTTCGAACTAGGTGTTCTTCTACGAGGAGACTCTGTCGATGTTGCTGTAGACGTATTTGATGCAGTATTCGACTTTTCTAGAGAAGTAGAATTACCCCTGTAATCAGGTACCCAGTGACAATATCGACCAGTATATATCAAACGGTGTGTGTCACTGACCAATCTTTCAATCTGATTGCCACATAGGAGTGGTGAGTGTCAAGGAGGAAAAATGACACATGCGGCTGGCTCCACATCTCCAACATTCTAGTTCGAATTGTTAGATACTTACATATGGATGACCTTCGTATAAGCGTCCACATTTTATCAATGCCTATGACTATACTACTCCTTGAACAGATTGACAGGGAGATGCCTTCGGGAATTCAAAGGGGTGTTGAAAGAACGTGACAAGAAATGGTGTTCCATTATCGTGCGTCTCTATCGATCAGATACTCGACCGAGGCGATGCCGTGCATGTTCCAGAGGGTAATGGTGATCCCCTCCATCTAGGTCCACTACCATCGGAAACGGTCGGTGAAGAACTCCAAGTCGAGATTTGGGATCGGGACGAAGGCCGTGTAGTTGATCCACGATTCCGACCAGAGCGACATCCGCCGAATATATCCATACCTCCGACGAAAGTGGGAGCGCGGCTGTCGATGGATCGTCCAGAGCTGAGCCCAGGAGACTATGTAATCGGAGTGGCGAAGGAAACACGGTCCGAGAAAGGTCCGGAATTAGTTACCGGGGGATATCGAATCGAGATACCGGAAGTGAGGCAAGATGAGCTCGTAATCGCTCAAGTTGAGGAGGCGAAGACACAGAAATTCGGTGCGAATTCGGCGAAGGCCGAGAGGATCGATTATCCGTCGGTTATTCGAGCTTCTGAAGAAGCGGATTTGGGGCTGAAGCGTCTGATGACTACAGGTGAGTGGGAAAAGCCAAAAATCGGCAAATTAGAGGAGTCTATCCTTCCGAACACCGTCGAACTAGTCGAAGACGGCCGCTCACATTCGATCTTGAACCCGGGATACGATCCAGATTTCGCACTTCGTATCGCTATAGAGCAGCTCTACCACGCGGAACCCGAGCACCATGTGGCTCTCCTTACGCCGGGCACGTCTGTACACTGGGGCCAGAAAGGGGAACTACGTGATTCCTATCGTGGCTACGGACTAGCGGTTGACGAAGGAGAAAAGGAGACAGCTGTCCCTATCGATCAGATCTTCGCACACAGCTATATACACGACGGAGAGATGAAGACGTCTTCCGAGTCTCTACTCGGAAAGAGACTGGTTCTGACGAAGAAAAGCGACGAACTGTCTGCGATAGACAATCTCGCCGTGATCGTCGTAAACTACACGTCGAGGAAACCAGGACCAGATGAAGAGACTATCGAAGAGATTCGCGATCGATGTCCGGAAACGCCGATAGTTTCTATCGCAAGTCTCTATACAAAGAATGAAGGCGAGGGTGTGCCCAGATACGGCCCACCGAACTTCTTAGAGGAGCAAGAAATATTGCCTCGTACTGCGGACATCGAGAGACTGGGTGAGAAATTCGATCCCCAAGTCGGAAGAACGACTGTTGGTGTGAACGACGAGTCGTTCAATTCAGCCCCTACCGGAAGTCCCACACCGCCAAGCACGACGGACCTCCTTGGTCTCTTAAGAAAACCGCAGGTAGAGGTCGAATCTGTCGAAAGTGGCGACATGGCTCGTTGGTTCGAGATGGCAACGGAGCACTTCGAAGATTTACTCGACAACGGGATCGAACAAGCCGGTTACAAGATCTATTCGGTGGCGATGTTCTTCGAGCGGCTACCTGTAGTACCACAGAGGTACAACGACTGGATTCGCGAGCGATACGCCGAAGGTGAGCGCTACCTCCCCGAAACGACAGACGGCATTCTAGAAGATCTCGAATCGTACGGGGGACAGGTTCAGGATCTCCAAGCACCAGGGTCGATATTTGGAGCTATGAAAGCTTTCCGTGAGATCGAAGGGGAGCTTAGGAACGAAAGCCCGATGTTCGAACGTCTTTGTGAGGAGATACGTGACGCCGTCGATGGGGGCTACCGAATTGGAATCTTTTGCCCCCGAAAAAGCTGGATCCACGTGCTCAGGAACGCAATTCTTGAGAGGGGATTCGAAGATGACGTGATCGGTAAAAACGTAGTCCTTCTCGATTGTGACACCATTCGGGATACTCCACCTTGTCGTCGCCTCTTGTTTACTGGCCCTCAGCGGCCCCAGTATGCTGGATTCTATCTTCATCCGAGAGTGAAGGAGACGGTGATATACACGTACGATGGACGATGGAACCGAACTGTACGTAAGCACACGAAGCGCTACGTAGAGCAACTGAACCAAGCCACGTCTGAATCTACAGGAGAGCCATTTCCGTTGCCAGAAGTACAATCAAACGAACCGACGGAGACAGACCCCGTTGTGGGCGAAGATCCCGATGAACCGATAGAGGAAGATCTACCTGAAAAAGGTGAATCGGAGACTCCAGCGGAAGCCGAAGAGAACGATCTCGACGAAGAAGATCTCGAACGTCTCGAGCAGTTAGTAGATCTTGCTCCGACGAAGAACGGGGAGCTTGCCGAAGTGTGGGGATACGATTCCGGGTCCGAGGTCTACCAGTACTTATCGACAAAACTGAACGACTTCTATACACGGAACGATGACAAACTCATAGTACCGAACGAGGAAGGTGAGCGCCTGTTCGAGAAGTGACTTTGACAATCATCTATGAAATGATCGGGAAGTGCATTTGGAACTGATATGCAAATCCTACATGAGCATCTCCTAATCACTCTCGTAGTGTCAGAATCATCTTTTATCGAAATCTGACAGGATATGTCAATCTGATGGTTCAGGCTGTTATCTGCAATACTGAATAATCGTTCCTGGATTGGGGTTTCCCCAGAGTTGCGAGCGTGTGTATCTATGGGGGTTGGGACCGACACGTTTATCGAGGTCGCCCAATACAACGACGATATATCTATTCTCGACAAATGACTCGAAGGCTAAAAGACACGGCAGGCGACGCAGAGTGGTTCTTCTTCAGTGGTGGGCCGGGCGCCCCACGATACGGAGACGACCCGACGAAGCACTCCGTTGACCACGACTCTGAGGCGTTCGTCCGAGAAGTACTACAGAACGCGAACGACCAAGCACTGGACGACGAGGACCCTGTCCGAGTTACCTTCCGGTTCGTCACCTTATCTGGTGACGACAAAGAATCGTTCCTCGACACGTTAGAGTGGGGAACTGGACTCAGGGACCGGTTAGAAGCAGTCTCACGTGCTAAACACGGTCGAAGGTACGGCGATCTCGTGGACAGGATGGAAGATCCCGAGTCCGAACTGCGTCTTCTGATCGTGGAGGATCGGAACACGACGGGCCTCACTGGGTCCTGGGAAGAAGACTCCAACTACGCAGCTCTCGTCCGAGACGAGTTGTATAGTAGTAAACAGGACGACACGGCTGGTGGATCGTACGGTCTCGGAAAGTCGGTGCTCTGGACGTTCTCCGGTGCGTCCACAGTTGTTTTCAACTCGTATCCAGCGGGGGAGACCGATAGCACGAAGACACCACGAGTGATAGCGAGATCGAAGTTCCCGACCCACAGCCTTCCAGACGACGATACGACGTATCAGGGTGCTGGATGGTTGTGTGAAACCGAACAGACCGAAGACGGTGTCCGTCCGGCATCGATTGCGGGTGAAGAGGCGGAACGACTCGCTGAGGGACTGCACGTAGGCCGGCCGGAAACCAGTGGTACGAGTGCGATGGTCGTCGGTTTCCAAGACCCCACTCGAGACGAACGGCCCGATATCGAAGATCTGGCAGAGGAGTTCGTGGAGGCCTCGGTCAAGTACTTCTGGCCTGCGATCTTTCGTGACGACCTCGAGGTCACTGTCGAGACGCCTGAAGAGACGTACGAGGCGAAGACGGAGGACGTACCCTCTATCCGACCGTTCCTCGAGTGTTTCAAATCGCGTTTCGACGAGAACAAGGTACTCGACAGCCCGGGAGACGTAGCGGGACTCGATATCCCGCTGAACATCCCGCCACGGGCAGACGGTTCGGAGACTCCAGACGGAGAAGTCCGACTGGCAACTCGCTTGGCTTCCCCAGCAGACGACGACACGTACCTCAACAGAGTAGCGCTGTTCAGAGGTGCAGGGATGGTCGTCAAGTACTACGATCAGAGCCGAGTAGCTTTCGGAGACCGGAACTTCCACGCCATACTCGCCAGTGGAGAGGCACGTACCGACTTCCCACCGTCGGATTCCGATCAAGAGGTCGATCGCTTCCTACGTTTCGCCGAACCCCCCGAACACGACGAATGGGAATCCACCGAGAACCTACGAGAACAGTACCAGCGTGGGTTCAGAACGGCTCTCGAAGAGATGTTCAATACGATGCGTGACGGCCTCCGTCACCTCGTCGCCAAGAGCAACGGTGGCACAGACGTCCTCTCAGACAACGTGCTGAATCGATTCCCGATCCACGGAAACGGAGCTCCCAGAACGACAGGTAACTCTGCACCGACCGAAGTTTTCGACATCGTAACCTCTTCGCAGTTCGACGGGAAACACTGGACGTTCTCTGGCCACATCGAACCGATCGTAGAAGAGTACGAAGGCTGGACCGTTGAGGTATCACTCACTGGTATCGGTGAAGACGGTTCGAGATACGAACAAATTCCTATCGAGTCGATATCTGTAGAAGAAGAGAACGTGACGAAGGTCCACGAGAACGGGACCGCTCGGATACTCGCGGACACACCTACCGAGCACGTCTCGTTCGAAGGCCACTCTCACGCGACAGACAAAGATGATATGCTGAGTGGAAAGGTCGGTGAGACACAGATCGAGATCAAAGCAGAGATCCAGACGACGGAGGTTGAGGAACATTGACTAAGCACACGCAACGTCACAGAAGCACTACTCTCCCGTTCAAATATCGGGACTCTGGCCTCGACTTCGAGATGGAACAGTACTCTGTAGATGGATCGAAGCCGAAGGACTTAGATCTCAAACCCGGACAGACCGAGATCGATCTGACACAAACACTCTCGTCACCAGGAGACGAAGAGAACGACGCTTGGGAGAGAGTCGTCCTGTTCGGACGTCTCGGGCTAGGAGAGGAGGTCGTCAAAGACGTCTTTCCGCCCTCTGAGCGCGAGGCCCCTCCAGCAAAGCTCTACGTCGCGGTACGATGTCACGAAACGATCTACCGAGAAAAATCGATCGTGTCTGACGACACCACCACTCCAGGATCGTACGACGTGAAAGTGAGCATTCCGAAGGAGATGGTCAGAGGGACGATAGAACTACGCCCGTACCTCGTACGAACAGAAGACAGACCCGTTGACGGCCGATATGCTGGAAAGAAGAACTTCAGATTGGCGAGTGGAAAGATATACTCTGTGGTCGTAGATCTGCCACCTGGAGAGAAACCCCCGGCAATCGACGGTGAAGAGGTCAGCTTCTCGGGCGCACCTCATCTTCCAGGGGGTGACAAACTCTACTACCTCGACTTCCGAAACGAGAAACGTCCAAAGTTGTGGATCAACTCGGACCACCCTCGTATCACCGACATCCTCCAGAGTCGGGGATCCGTCGGGGCCGAAGCACGGATGCGGGACGTGATCTTGGACGAGATCAGCTACGGCGTCTGGTCTCAACTGATCGTCCGGGCAGCCTGTGCGATCGACCAAGACGGTGACGTCGAACACGAGTGGCAGCAGACTGTCGTCGAGACGTTCGCACGAAACCTGTACGAGGTAGACGACGTCTCTGAAGCTGCGCACAAGTTACGAGCGGACGCTGCCGATCCCGATACGCTGCCTCACTTGATGGAACGAATCGACCGAGAGCTTCAGGAGTATATCGACCCGAGAACACAGCTCATCAACCTCATGGAAGAAGGGCTTCGAATCTGATATGAACGAAGAAGAGCAACTACAGAGACTAGTGGAAGACGGGCAGAGGCTCGTCGGTGAAGAGTTCCTCAAGGGAGAGACGGCGATTCCAGAAGAAGCGTTGGACGAGTACGTCGAACCTATGCCCGGTGGTGTAACAGCGGATCTCCAGACTCTCGACACCCGTGTAGAGGAGATCCTAGTCGAGTATTCTGAATCCGATACCGCGATGGACGGGGCTCTAGCCGAAGATGTCCATCGATGCTTGGACATCACCCGGCGGACGGCCGGTGATCCCGGGCTGTGGCACTGGATCGCGGTCGATCGGTATCCTGACTTCGTTCGCCATCGCTGGGAGTACCGTTCGGAGGCTGCGATGCGTGAGAAGTTCCTCGGTGCTGGATCGGATCTCTACTCCAACGCGATCCACCGACTGTGGTGGATCGCCGAACTCACGTCTGACGGAGAGGACTACACACTGACGGAAAAGGTGTTCGCGAACCAGACGATAGTCAACAAGGTCTTTGATCGATGGTTCGCACGCTATCAGCCAGCCGTCGTCGCCATCTGTGATGAACTTGCCGACGAGAAATCAGGGGTCATTGACGAAGCTACACGACGTTTCAACCACGCCCTAACAAACGTACAGCTTGAGTCGCTATCTGAAGAAGATGCGCGTGACCTCACGCAGCGCATAATTGCGGATATAGAATAGTACGGCTCTGTTGAAACTCTCTCTCGGTGATATGTTCTCTGGGCCGTGATGAATACAGGGCGCGTATCTTGCACGTGACTACGATCGGTGAGAGGCCAACCCGCCCGGACTCCAGAAGTGTCCGTGCTACCGGGACGACTTTGACGCTCCGAACCCAAGGAGTCAACATCAGAATCTCCAGATTAGGTGGAACTACGACGCCGGTGTGAAAATGAGCACGAGTAGGAAGAAAGAGCCAAATGTAAGACCAAGACCGACAAGCGCACCAATAAAGTTTCCAGATGCTAACGCTCCCAATGTCGCTATTGCAGCTGAGAGGGCAACTAATCCAAGAAAAGAGCCCAACACAATTGCAATTACTCTCGCTTGGGTTTCTGATACCTCGCCTGTCGAGTCACTGGGCACTAAGGCGTACAAAAGCTTGCATTCCAAAGAATGTTGTGTGACCGAGATACTGCGAACGTCGTAGTTTATTACAACCTCGATGTTAAGTGCTGAACTCACCCCCTGTATCAGTCACGCCGCACGTATCAAATTCTGAGGGTTTCAACAGAGCCAATAGTACGGTGTACACCCAGAACACGGCGAGGACCCACTACGGGACTTCTATACAATAGATCGACGTGAGAGACGTATCGCCATCTAGCCGAAGAGCAGGACATCACCTTGCTCATGATATTCGACTCGCCGAACCACCCGTACTTGGATCGGCTGGAAGTGAACATCAATGATCAAGACCCCACTGTTCTGTTTTGGGGATGGTCGCCGTCAGCACTAGAATATGCTCCCGACGATTTCGAAATTTACAGAACCTCAGTCCCTATTAGCACGACGCCCCGTCTGTGTCTCGGTGTGTCCTGGATACCACCAGACTCGACTTCCACTTCCCACCTCTTTCGATCTAAGAGTTCCTTCTTTCTCTAAAGCACGAAGACGTTTGAGTACCCCGCGTCGTCCTAAGGGTAGTTGCTCAGAGAGTTCTGTTGCAGTCAAAACCGGGTCCGCAGACGTGCGAAAGACATTGAGTATCTCGTCGTCTTCGACTGTGGGCTTCCGACCAGGTCCATCACTCATATAGTTGAATCGGGACCCTGGCACGTGTTAGGTATTTATTCCGCCGGGGGAATAATGCCAAATTAGTTCCGCCGGAGGAACTATATTCTGTTACCACCTCTGTACGTGCTGATGCGACCACCAGAATCCGTTTCGTTCCATAACACACGGCGACTTCACACTACTACAGTTAGGGGGCTCTGATGTCCGAAAGTGGTGCTCGGGAGGAAGATGTACTCTCGACTTTGCATCACGCACTGCGCGCTGCTCGACGAAGAACTGTTATCGTGATCCTTGCGGACGATCCAGATCAGCCTGTATCGGTGCGAGACCTCGCTAAGCAGATCGCCGCCAGAGAAGAGAACGTTCCCCTGGCACGAGCGACGGGGGAGCCGTACAGAAACGCGTACAACGCATTGTCGCAGACACATTTACCTACGCTCTCGGATGCAGACATCATAATCTACGACAGTGATAGGCAGGTCGTCACGCCCGGAAAGCAACTATCAGCTGCAAAGATGCTAGTGGCACTGGGTCCGCCAGTGATCCATACGCTACTCCAAGAATCCCCGTTCGATTCACCACCTTGTGACGATCAATCGACCATTGAGTAAGTCGGAACGGGACTTCTCGGTAGTTGATGAGGACAGACGAAGAAAGGTGTGTCACGCCAAATTCGGCCAACGGTGATAGCGGCGATCCTGACTCCCCCATCCAATCAACGGTCGAACGACTACTCACCCCCCTCTCTGACGACCGATTTCGGGACTGGTACCGTGAACGGCAGTATCGACAGAATATCGAAAACGGAACGCCGTTCTTCAACGGCCCCTCTCCTGTCTCCGATCCCGAACGGCACAGTCCGAGTAGACTCCTCAAATGCCATCGAAAGGTAGTCTATCAACAATGTAACGCGCCTGAAGAGTCGAACGATCCTGAAGGAATCTTCTGGTTTGGTACGAGATTTGAGGAGGATATCGCTTTCCCGTTCTTGAGGGACGCTGTCACAGATTCAGAGACCTACGTCCAGAATTCTGTCTGGGTAGACTTTCGAGTGGAAACCGAGGGGGTCGAGTTACAGATCAGAGGAGAAACCGACCCCCTCATCGTCGATGCAGATGCTGTCCCGATCCTCCCAACAGAAATCAAGACCAAGTCGTCTGTCGATCATACGACAGAGCCGAATCGTTCACACCGGGCTCAATTGCACGCGTACATGGCGGGGCTCTCGAAGAAGTTCGACATCAACCTAACCGACGGAGTGGTCCTGTACGGGAGCAGAGAGACGATGGACGTGAAGATATTCCACATCAAATTCGATACAGAATTTTGGGACAAGGTGGTCCTAAAGTGGGCAGCTGAACACACTAACTATCGTCTTTCAGAGAGACTTCCACCTGCCGAACCGGAAAGTAACTGGGAGTGTAAGTTCTGCGCGTACAGCGAGCGTTGCGGCCAAGGAGAAAAAATGCACAAGGATACTGGTTCCAAGGGGCTACTACCACTGTATACCGACTATCCACGTCAGAAAGTGATCAAGTATATGGAAGCGCGATCGAACGTGAAGCTCTCACCAACAATCGGTCACGTATATCCCGACTTAGTCACGGAATATGGTGTATACGATTGGGTCTGCCAGACCTGTGAGCGTAGTTACGACTGGGACAAAATCGAGTGGAATGCGGCCGCTAGCACGCCGCCTTCCTGTCCCGTCTGTGAAGAAAATGGGGACAGGAGTTGGCTCCGGGGTCCTAATCCAGCGGACCAAGTTGAAGGACGTATCCATGAGTAGCAACAAACTTGACCGAGATAGTCCAGAAAACGAAAAATCGATACCCGGTGAATGTATCTCCTGTGGCGAGCCTGCACTGATCGAATTTAGCGAAGTACCCAGCCCCATCTGTTCAATATGTGGATTCACATCGGGAGCCGGGGCCGAAGTGCCTACTCCCCCAGAGCAAAGTGAGGAGACCATCGATGAAGTCGAAACATGGGAAGAGTATTGTTCAATATCAAACGGCACGGAACAGAATATTGCAACTGCGTTCGTCCACTTGGAAGAGTTAGGTGATAAGCTACACCTCTCAGTGGAGGCACGGTCACAGGTTGCTGACGTATACGCTGCTGCCTCACTTGAGAATCTGACTGATGGGAGATCAACTCCTGTCGTCGTGGCGGCGTCTCTCTGTATCGGATCGCGGGAAGCAAAGGTGCCTCGACCAAGTGAGAAAGTCGCTCAAACCGCGGGTCTCGACTCCCGCACAGTGAAGCGGACAATCCGAACCTTTCAGAAGGAACTCAACCGCGGATTCGTCGATGCGTCGGCATCAGCCTATCTACCTTACCTTTGCAACGATATAGACCTCGATAGCAGCATCGAACAAAGGGCGTCTGATTTAATCTCGCGGTATGAGAGTGAAGAGGGGTTCTCAGGCAACCACCCTGCGGGGATCGCTGGTGCAGCACTATACGTAACTGCGAATGACCTCGTTACGCAACGAGAAATTGCGACGTCAGCAGGGACATCGAAGGAGACGATTCGGGTACGTGTGTCTGATATAAGAGGAGTTGTATAGAAATGTCGTCACCGTTTGAGGGCGATGGATTCAACGAGACCAATCCGTCAGTGCCGATTCAGGCAGCTGAAGGTCTCAAAGCAGCCATCTACGCCAGAACTTCTTCGACGCAACAGCGGCATGGTTATTCGATCAACGAACAGGTACGGCAGTGTTGGGAACGCTGTGAGCAGTTTGGATGGACTGTATCTCATGTCTTCCGAGACAAGGAGGTCAGTGGCAAGGACACAGACCGAGAGAAGTTCCAGAAATTGCTTGCTGGAGCAAAAGCCGGATTGTTCGACGTCGTCGTATTCTGGAAGTTAGACCGGTTCTCCCGAAGCCTCATGAACACAGTACAATTGGAACGACAGCTTCGTGATTGGGACGTAGGTCTCCACAGTGTTACCGAGCAGATAGACACGACGACAGCAACGGGACGGTTCAATTTCCGCAGTATCTCGTCAGCCTCCGAATTGGAGCGTGATCTGATCAAGCAACGAACTCAGATGGGGTTACGAGCACTGGCGCTGGATAACAAGTGGCCGAACAACAATCCCCCATTGGGATACGAGATACGAGAGGACGGGAGACTGGATATCGTCCCGCAGGAGGCAGATCTCGTAAGGTGGATCTTTGACCGCTATATCGAATGCCAGTCCATGCCTGCGTTGGCAAATGAGCTAACTGACAAACGAGGGGGCGCTGGCCGGAACGTGAAATGGTCTACGTATGCGGTAGGCGAAATATTACGAAACGAACTTTACCTCGGCCATTATTCTGTGGCAGGAGTAGAGGAGTACGTCGAAGAATACCAGATAGTGGATGAGGAGACATTCGAAGACGCGACCAATGTCCGGACTCGCTTTCAGCAGACTCAGGATTCAGATAGACCAGAAATGCCGAGAGACCGGAAGCAGAGTCATATCGAGACCATCACTGATCAGTACACGGAATACTTAGACCAGCGTGTATGTTCAGATGATTCTTGATCAAAATCTGCTGCACTGACCACGCCAGCAATTCTATTTCATATCACTGTCTCTGTTTAAAATATCAGAACGTGACAATTCCTGACCCGGTCGTGGTTAAT
>Ga0207754_100654_pt1 | contig 11537 bp, 4 predicted proteins | sample A23E1SouthBayCA_FD_187728 | JGI IMG/M metagenome (GOLD analysis project Ga0207754, IMG submission 187728) | Aerobic enrichment media microbial communities from Eden Landing Ponds, California, USA - A23 E1 (SPAdes) | ecosystem: Environmental > Aquatic > Marine > Unclassified | place: Emeryville, CA... | reverse complement strand
AGCTGCTCGTCGTGGTACTTGTCCATCCGGACGTGTTCGCTGGAGCGCAGCCGGCTCACGAGGCGGTCGTCGACGCGGCTGAACAGCTCCTCTTCCTTGTTCGCGATACAGATGATCGCGAACTGCGGGAGGCTGTGGAGGTCGTAAATGACGCTGGGGTCCTCCAGTTGGTCGACCTCGTCGAGGATGACGACCGTTCGCGGGCCGTCGTGCTGCTGGAGGCGGTCGACGAGTTCGTCGTGTGGCGTCGACTGTCGGTGGATATCGATGGTCGCGCCGAGGTCGTCGAGGATCTGGTAGAGTGTCCGGAATCGGGTGTAGTTGCGCCAGCAGTTGACGTAGGTGGTCTCGACGTCGAGGACCTCCTCGCGAAGGCGTTCGGTGACGAATTGCGAGATGCACGTCTTGCCGGCGCCGCTGGGTCCGGTGACGATGGCCGTGTCGGCGGGTTCACCATTCGTGATGGGTTCGAGGACGCTGGAGAGGTGGTTGACTTCGGCGTCGCGATGCTCGACTTCCCGAGGAACGAATCCGGCCCGGAGGACACGAGCATCGCGAATCATCTTTCTCTGAGAGATTGATTTCGGTTCAGGTTACAAAAGCCTGACCGGGTTGTTTCCGGAAACTCCTATGATAGTACCATCGTGAGTACCCAAAAACCTACGCTGTATCCCGATTTGTGTTCGTGGAAAGTCGAGGCTTCCGGAAACTTCCGGAAACTCATCCTCCACTACTGATTTGACACCAAGTGAGTGATTTCTCTTTGACCCCCGAACGACGCGGGGCCGGAGAAATGGTCATTATGATCGAGTGACAAGCAAATCTAATACAGCCATCGATTTCGATGCCATATCTTGGAGTTCTAAACGGAACACGGGTAATCCCACCGCAAGTAGCCGACGGCACGTCTGTTACTTGTCCTGCGTGCGACCAACCGATGGCCGTTGTACGGTCTCACGAACGAGGTTCTGCTTTCATTTCTCGTCATTTTCGGCACCACGAACAGGAGGGTCGTTCTGAGATGGGCCAAACTACAGGTCAGGCAACCTTTGCTGATCTTGTAGATGTTGGCGAGTGCCCTGGTGAATCGGACGAACATATGAAAATGAAGTCGATTGCGTATGCTCGATTGGAACACGATTTCCCTGATGCGACAGTTGAGCTTGAATCCGGTATCGACGGCCGAATTGCGGATGTCCTGCTCACATTCGACACTCCCCGAGAGCCCTATGGAAGGGGTATCGCGATAGAGGCTCAGTATCGGAATCAGGGCAAAGATATCGAGGCAGTTACTGACCATTATCTACAGCGTGACTATAGCGTTGCGTGGCTCGATGAGGGCGATTTCTCAGAGTACGATGTTGATCTCTCCGGAATACTGTCCGTCTGGCCCTATGCGCTTCCGTCGCGGTCTGATATGGAGGGGTACCCGGAAGTCATCAGGTGGCTCTGGCAAGAGAAATCGCCCACTGTTGCGTTGGAAATCCCTATACCAGGAGAGTATTGGGCTTCGTTCGATAAGTCGGATGAATGGGTGACTGTCGCTCAACAAGATCTCCGCCGGAAGGGACGCGCTTGGGCGACTGTTTCTCGCTCACCAACGGGTCAGCTTACTCTTCAGCTCGGAAAGAAGGACTGGGGCTGGGATGGCGATACCCACCGTGTCACCGTTCAACTTGAAGATTCGGATACCCAGGAACTCCGATCATTCACTGATAACTTGGAACGGCTAGCGTTTGGACCAGATCGCCCGAGTGAGGAAGATCGGGAACGCCCTTGGCATGATTTGACGACTGCTTGGTTCGCTGGCTCTCCTCGTGTTACCTCTTGGCTTTCGGCTTCCCTCTCTCCCGATGACGACGTGGTCCTCTCGTTAGGAAAGAAACATCCCAAGGAGACTGACCGAGTTAGTGTTCAGATCGACGATACTGCGAATCAGGCTCTGGACGACCTAACCACACTTCTTGAGAGGGCCTTCGAACTGGAGGCCTGACTTCTACTAGAACGGCTGGTGTTCGAGGATGTGCTCCATAATGAGTCGTTCGCGGGCGTCCACGAACTCTTCGAACGTCATCTCCTTTGCGCCCTCCGGGATATGATGAGTCTGCTTGTAGTCGTCCGTTCTGGAGTTCATCCAGTCCTCGAAGTCATCGTCCGATTTCATCTTGTTCGTCTTGTCAATCAGTAACTGGAGGTTCCCTACCCGGTCAGCATCTGCTTCTTCGGGGAGAACCGATTTTGGGATGATGTGGTCGATATCGTAGTCTTTGCCCCGTGCCGGCTCATCGGGGTAGTGTGATAGCTGCAGAAGGAACTCGATGTCGCGCTTCCCGTACTGGAGCTCCTCGAAAAGCGTGGTCAACTTTTCTTCGGTGAAACGGAGGGAGGTTCCGTAACTGGATGCCACTTCATCACTGATCCGCTCAAGTGGAAACTCCGAGCTCTCTTCCTCTCGGATAACATCCCGGACGAGTTCTGCGATCTGGTTCGATGATTGGCTGGTGAATCCGTTGAGTCGGGCTGCACAGATATAGTAGAGAATGTCACGACGTCGCCCGGGACCTTTTATAGAGGTCGAATCGAGCGAGGGATTCTCGTTCTGGTAGAGGTAGTAGGCGATAGGTGTGTAGAGGGCGGGACTGAGGATGTAGGTCACCGTCGGATAGTAACTGTTCAGAAGCTCAGCGAGTTGTTCCATCGTGTTCGAGAACGTATCGGTAAGCCAGATCTCCTTCAGGTTCCGCAGCAGGTCCAGCGTGTAGTTATCGAATCGATATTGAATTTCGTTGCCGTTGATCGCGAGCAGTACCTTCTGGATATGCTTCGTGGCAAATGGCGCGTTCCCACCATCGATGATCCCGTTCAGTTCGTCGACCATCGAGTGCACCTCGTCCCGTGCGTTGATTTCCGGCGGCTCCTGTTGCCAGCTACTGGTCATCAAGGACAGGAGGATTTCGGCTCGATTCGGCGTCACACCACCTTGATTGATCCGAACGAAGACGTCGCGAACACGGGCGATGTCGTTCTCGTCTTCGGTGAAGAAGTGGAGTTTCTCGTCCTTGTGGACCGCTCGATAGAGGTCCTCGAAATTGCGCTGGGCGTTGAGAATCAGACTATCCGAATTCTCTATCTCCGGATGTTCTCCGATCAGCTCTTGAATCTCGCTCTCGATTTTCTGGCGTTCTGCATAGAAATCGTCGTTGTCCGAAATGGACATAATCCGGTTGACTGGATACCAATAGGCATTCGCAGTCGCCGACTGCTCGGACCGGAAGGAGAAATCGTACTTATTGCCAAGTTCCGAGTCCGCTGTCTGCGGGTCCGAGAGGAGGTTGAGATAGAGGCGCTTCTGGACCCACGAACTGGCCTTGTTTCGGGGATGATTGTGTTTCCGTTCGTAGAACGATCCGGTAAGGCCGATATTGAGCGCGGTCAGCCGCTGCTGGCCGTCGAGAACCAGCTTCACTGGTGAAGGGAGTGGATCTTCGGAATTGTGCGGGGGGTTTCGATGGGTTGGCGTTGTGAGTGATTGGGGGAAGTTCGGTTCGTCAACGTAGTGGGTGACGAAGCGATATTTAGGCTGAGCTTGTGCTTCCTCGGCGGAGAGGTTCCACTGAAGAAGAGCACCAATCGGATAGTCCCGTAACAGGGAATCAAACAGATCGACGATATCACTCGTTTCCCAGACGAACTCCCGCTGAATCGCTGGTAAGAGATAAGAATAATTTATATTCTCTACGACTTCAGCGATCCGCTTGGTTTCCATATTCCGTCTTGTGGTATGCTGGTTTTATATATCTACATAGTGCTGGTCACCTCTCATTTATAACGTCACAGAGCGATTTCTGATACGGAAATGAGTTTGAATATTCACTTGCTGTAGGTCTCGGGGATTACTCTTGGCTCGAAACTCTTGCTCAACGTGAGGAGATTGAACAAACGATCCCTCTCCATATTGAAGCTGATGACGGGATTGAAGTTGTCGCTGTTTCCCTTCTCCCAGAGTTAGTTCTTTTCAGAATAGACGTTATAGGGTGTGGAGTAGTTCCTCGGTGAATTCTTGAAGCGCTGTTTCTGTGTCTTTGACGTTGTTGAGGCCTGTACAGACGATTTTTCCTGAAGCGAAGACAAGGAATACGCAGTTCTGTTCTTGGTCTCTGTACATCAGGCCAGGGAACTGTTCTGGTTCGTATTCAACGGCGTCGAGGCCGAGCAGGATTGCCAGCTGGGAGAGATTGTACGTGGTATCGGCGGTTCCGGTGGCGACGATGTTTTTTACGTCCCGCAGTACTTCGTCTTCTACGACAGGCTTCATTGCCTGTATGATTCGGTCGGCAAGTTCGTGGAACTCATTTACGGAGGTACAGCCTGTTGCCATTGCTGCGCCTGAGCGGTAGAAGGAAACATATCGTTCTTCCTGTGTCGACGGTGAATTGAACCAGGTTTGCAGCCAGTGGTTTTCTGAGGGCTGGTATTTGACACGGGAGACATACTGGCTTTGCTGTAGAAGGTCGGCTACTGCAGATAGCTCTAATTCCCGTCGGAAGTCGAGATGACCGACCACGTTGACTATCGAGATCTGTACCACGGATATCTGATACTGGCGTTCGGACGGTGTATGGAGTTAACGAAGCGCCTGTTTCAATCTTCGCTGACTCTGGTTTCCAGCGGATTCTCGGGTATGGGTGTACGGTCGTAGATGATCTCCTGTACTTCGTCGTCGAAGCCGTACAGGTCGAAAACCAGTTCGTCCAGTTCGTCGTGGAGTTCGATGGCGTCTTCTTTCGCTTCTTCCACGGTGTCCTCTGCCTGCAGTAGGGCTTCCAGTGTTTGTTCTGCTTCGTCTTTGTCTTCGGGTATCGGTAGTTCCGTGATTTCCTCTGCGGATTCGAACTCTGTCATCCGGATCAGGGTGGAGACAAGTTCGACTATGGCGCCTTGGTTGTCGAAGAACTGGATTTCTCCGGTGAGGTCTTGGAACTGGAGTTTTGTCCCGTCAACGCTGGTTTTCCCGACTTCTGTGTCGTTGAGATCGTAGCTCTCGATGGCAGGGTGCCGTGCTAGGGGCTGGGTGTCAAAGCCGAGTTCTTCGTAGGCTTTTACCGGGTTTTCGATGATTTGCTGGGCGGTGTCGATGTCATTGTAGAGTTCGATGATTTCTTGGGATTTGCTGGAGATCTGGTCTTCTAAGTCGTCGTCGCGGGACATCGGAAGTGATCCCCAGATGTCGCCGTAGTAGCGGAGGAAGCTTCCGCGGTATGTCGGGGCCTCCTTCCGCATATAGAACTGCATCACGGTGCTGTTGGCGACTCCGAGCAGGAAGTACGGGTCTGCTCCGGGTGTGGCGTAGTAGCAGGTGTTGAGCGGGAAGGCCCCGGTTTCGTCGTAGGTGAAGTTGTTGTAGTATGCGATGTCGGGGGTCAGGATCTTGGGTTCGCCGTCGGCGGCGTTGCGGCGTGGTTCCCGTAGTTCCCACCATTGGTCGACTTGTGTCCGGTCGTCGAGCTCGTCGCGGTAGTTTTCGTCGAGGTATCGTTTGATATTGGGGTAGTCGTTAATATCGTAGTTCGGGTCTGCGTAGATCAGGTAATCCTGCGCCTCCGGCTGTCTCCACCGTTTCACGTCTTCTCCGACGAGGGTGGGATGGATGATCTCTTCTTCGAGATTGTATTGTTCGATTTCTGTTTCGCTGACTACGAAGGCATCGTCTTCCCCGGTTTTAATTCCAAGTTCGACTCGTTGGCACAGATCTTCAAATTCGAGGTCTCGTTCAGCGCCTTCTTTGATGGCGGTTAGGACTTTGGTGTCGTTCTCCGGAATGAATTTCCAGCTCTGTGCGTCCAGTGACTCTGAGAGGACGGGGAAGGCTTCCATGTAGTCGTCCTGGTATTCTTCTCCGAGGTGGTCTTTGATGTGTTCCAGGAGTTGATCGACATCGTCCATCTCTTGTTTTACGCCCACAAACGGGAAGCTGTATTCCTCCGTGTTGGCTTCTTCTTCCTCCGTTTTCCGTGTCATTGTGAAGACGCAGGGGTAGTTAACTGCGTCCTCGAAGACGTCGGCGTCAGCGAAGTCGATGAACTCGTCGATGTAGACGTAGCGTGGGAGTCTGCGCCGTAGTTCTTTGCCGTAGCCGGCATTGACGAACTTGTTGCTGGTGATGTATCCGACTTGGCCGCCGGGTTTCAGCCAGTCTTTGACGCTGTAGATGAACAGGATGAGGATGTCGTACTGTGCGTGAGCTACGTTTTCAAAGGCATCGTTGTAGGTTTCGCGCTGGCCTTTCGGGATGTTGTTGTAGTAGACGTAGGGCGGGTTGCCGACGACGATGTCGTAGGTGTCGCTTTTGATGGAGTCGGCGCGTTCTTTGTCTCTCTGGTAGCGTTGGATGACTGTGTCGCTGTGCCACCCGGATATCTTGGAGTCGACTCCGCGCTTCAGTGAGTCTGTTTGGTAGATTTTGAAGTTATCTATGGTGTAGTCCGGATCTTTGTCCTTGGCGCGGGTGTAGAGCTCGAGGATCTGGAATACGAGGTTGATCTGTGCGATGTTGACGGCGAACGGGTTGAGATCGAGGCCGTGAAGGTTTTCTCGTACTGTTTCAAGTGCTCTGATTGGTTCGTCTTCGGCAGTTCCCTTGTTTTCTAGGCGTTGAACGAGCCGGTTAGCAGCTTGTACGAGGAAGGTTCCGGATCCGGTTGCCGGATCGAGGATGGTTTTTCCTTCGATGGGTTGGTCAGGAGTATAGTCGAGCTCGTCGAGGATGAAGTTGACTACGGAGGTAGGGGTGTAGAACTCTCCCAGTGTTTTCCGTTCTTCTTTTGGCAGGTGTTTTTCGTACAGATCTCCGAGCAGGTCACGGTCGACGTTGGAGAAGTCGTAGTGGTTGAGGTGCCAGAAGGTTTTCTGGAAGGTTTTGTTCAGGTCGCTGCCGTCCCGAAGCTGCCAGTCGAAGATGCTGCCGCTGTACAGGTGTTCGTACAGCTCGGTCATTTCGTCGCAGGCGACTCTGAACAGGTCGGTGTAGTCCTTGTCTTTCCCTGTGTACTTGGCGTAGTCCGTCCAGAAGTCGAAGAACTGGGTAACTCCGCCGTCGGATACCATCTCGTTCAACAGGCCTTTGTCCTCTGCGATTCGGATGAAGAGGATCTTGTTAATCTGAGTGTAGACTGATTCACGGCAGAAGATCCGCTTGTTTTCGTCTTCGTCGTCGCCAGTGCGGTTGGAGAGCTGTTTCCAGACTTGGTAGTCATTGTGGAATCGGCGGTAGGGTTCCCATTGATCTTCTACTTCGGTGATCTGGGTTTGGAGTTCAGCTACTTCGTCTTCGTCGGCGGCATCTTCTTGGCGTACGGACGCCAGTTCGTCTTCCAGCTGCTTGTGCTGTTGCTCTAGCTCCCTGTGTTTCTCTTCGAACTCGTCGAACTGCTTCAGGGAGAACGGCATGAAGTATTCATTGATACTTTTCTCCAATGCATCGAGCAGGTTCTGAAATCCGCTCTCGTTGGTGACGTCGTTGATCTGGCCTGGAGGAAGGTCGAAGTTGTCGAACTTGGAGATGTCAGCGACTTCTTCTCTTTTGAGGCGGAAGAGTTCAAGCAGTTCCTGGTATTCCTCGATATCGATGCTGGAGACGACGGCGCGGCCTGTGTCGAAGTTGACGAGGCCTTCGAAGTTGATGTCGGCTACGGGGCGTGCTGTGAATCCGCCTTCGGTTATTGCGTCTGGGTGGTCGGGGTCGCAGGCTTCGTATAGTTTGACTCGGTTGATGTTGGTGGAGATGAAGTATTCTACGTAGCTGCGGTCGCCGGCGTAGTCGAAGCCTTGGTCGATTCCTTCCTCTACGGGTACGGAACGGCGTTTGGCTTCGATGACGATTACTGCGTTTCCATCGTCGTCTTTGATGATAACGTCGTTCCAGTCGTTTTCTTGTTCGTAGTGGCTTTCGTCGTGGCCAAGTACGTTGATGAATAGGTGGTTGATAAGGCGGGGGACGACATCGTGTTCTGGCCTGTCTTCGTAGTCAATTTCTCTGAATATAGCGGCATATTCGTTGAGGACTTCTTGTATGAAGTCTTCCTCGGCCTGTGAAAGGTCGAGGGATGGCGATTCAGACATTAACACCTTGTTCAGACAGATGCCACATAAATGGTGAGGAGATTATACTGCCTGGTGAATCAGTTGATCCTTGAGGCCGCGTCTTCGACACCTGCCGGACTTATAAAATTCATTTCTCACTTATATGTGGGTTTAATAGGCGTTATATTGCGGTTCGTGAACTATTGAGGAACAGACGTGGCTGAGATCACATTACGGTTCACAGGTTGAACGAAGGGGTTTACTCTGATTTTTCGTCCGTTCATAGTAAGCCACTCCTAAGCTGTCAGTCTCGCCAAGAGTGAAGTGAGACCGATATCTTGGTAGGGAGTGTTCGATGGATTCAACGCTTCTCACCGGCCCGAAACACGCCCGATTGGAACGACGGGCATTTCAGCGGGCTGATGACATTGCCACCGACTCGCTGGGGAGTATTCTCTACATAACGCGGAACGACGCTCGCCGGAGTATGGTCGAGGACAGCTGGGCCGCTTCCCATGAACCTCTCCGTCTTCGTGCCGAGACGCTCGACGCGGTCGTTCGGGGGTGGTACGAGCATCTCCACGGTCCGGTTCACCCCCTCTCCGGGCAGCTGAACCGCCGGCTGGCGGAGTACGCGCTTGACAGAACGACAGCCGAAACAGATGGAGATGGGGCACTCGCCGGCGAACCGGCCTCTGCCGCTCTCGCTGATTCGTTCAGTAGCCGCTTCTCACTCTTCGACGACGCCGGCGTCGGGACCGCTGACGCGCTCGTAGCGGAGTTCGAGGGCTCACCCCTCGATGACCGTATCGCGAAAGCCACTGTCGACGCCTACCGACACTACCGGGATCTCCACGGCGACTATGTCGACGAGTGGGTCTGCACCCGGGGAGAAATGTTCGACGCCGTCGCGACGGCGGAGCAGTCATTATCGGCGTTCTCCCCGGAACTGGATGTCGTCATCCTTTCCGGGTATCACGAGTTCCGCCCCGTCGAACGCCGCCTCATCGAACGCCTCGTCGACGAACTTCCGATGATCGCACTTCTGCCACTCCACCAGGATGGACGGAGCGGAGTCGACGCCGTTGCGGAGGACGCCTTGGAGGTCTACGAAGCACTTGACTTTGAAACAGTAGAACTCGAGCCCGTCGACGAGTCAGGGCGGGCCTTCGGAACGATCACCGAATCGCTCTATCGCCCGGACCCCGACACCGTCCCTTCTCCAGACGCTCTGCGATGGCGTGAACTCCCGACGCCCGAGCGCGAGATTCGCTTCGTCGCTCGCGAGCTCCGGACTGAGTTGGCCAATGGTCGCGACCCCGACGACTTGGCCGTCGTCATCCCCGGGACCGAGGCCTATTCGGGGTACGTCGAGGACACGTTCGATACGTTCGACATCCCGCACGTCACGACCGCCGCCTCACAGCTGAACCGAACGTTCACCGGGAGCGTCGTCCACGATCTCCTGAACCTCGCCGAACCGGATCCGCGGGCCGAGGACCTCACGTCCCTGTTAGCGAATCCACTGGTCGACGTCGTCGATACCGACCAAGCTAACGCTGCCACGGCTGCTGCTCGCCGGCGTGATACTGTTTCTGTACCACCCCTGCTCGATGACGTCGACGGCGAGGCGGCGGCGGTGATCGAGCAGCTGCTGGCCACGTTAAAGACGCTCCGAACGGAGGACACCGAGGACGCAACCGAGACGCTCCGACGACTGTTGGACGACCGGTTCGACCTGGAGGGGGCGACGGAGGACTACGCCAGCGGCGCCGAGCAAGCCGTCGAACAGCGAGCCTACGACCTCGTAGACGAGGTTCTCTCCTCGTTCGAGTCGCTGGCGGCGGTCAATAGCGATCTCTCCCCGTTGGCTCTCTTCACCCGTGCGTTCGATGGCGTACCGATCCGGGTTCCACAGCGCGCTGCTGGCGGCCACGTTGAGGTGATGGGGCTGCTCGACGCCCGGATGCGCTCGTTCGAGAAGGTGTTCCTCGTGGGCCTGACGAGCGAGCATTTCCCGGTAACGCCGGAACGCCCGGCCTTCTTCGAGGAGATGACCGACGCCCATCCGCGGTTCGACACTGGCGACGAGCGCCTCCGGGGGCGCTATCTCTTCGCGACGCTCCTCGCGAACGTCGACGAACTCACGATCACCACACCAGAGACGGGCGACGACGAATCCGCCGTCGTCCGGTCGCCGGTCCTCGACGAACTCCAGCGCGTGACCGGCATCGACCCAGAAGACGGCGTCGACAACCGCGTAGGCTCCCGCGAAGACCTTCAGCGGCACGTCGCTGCAACGGCCGACCGGCGTGCGGCAGTCAGCCGCGCCGGTGATCGGGGCGATCTCTCCCCCGAGCAGACCAAGCGCACAGATCGGGGACTCCACTGTGCGGACAACAGGGGAACGGCTGGCCTCTCCGAACACGACGGCGTGTTAGAACCCGAGACCGTCGCTGAGGTCTATCCTCCGTCGGAACGAGAACCCTACAGCGCGAGTCGGATCGAGCGATACGTCGAGTGTGGGTTCAAGTTCTACGCTGACGAAGTGCTCGGAATCGAGGATCCCGACGACGTTGAGGTCGTCCCTACGCCCCTCGAAACCGGATCGTACGTTCACGACGTTCTCGAACGATTTTTCGCGGATCTGCAGGACGAGACCGAGGATGGTTTCGATCTCACGGAGTTTAACTGGGACGACCTGGCGACGCACCTTCGCGAGATCGCCGTTGAGGAACTCCGGGATGCTGACTTCGAGTACGACGGTCTGTTCTACGAACGGTGGAAGGCGGAGCTATTCGCGGGCTTGGGTGACGGCGAGAGTGCTCCATACGAGGCTGGGAGCAAACCCCACGACGCACCGGAACAGGGGTTGTTCGCTACCTTCCTCGACAGCGAACTCTCGCGGGACGGCGGTGCCCGCCCACACCTGTTCGAGGCCCCGTTCGGCGAGGGACTTCCCGACTCGGATGCTGGGCCGTTCACAGTTGAGCGACCGGACGGCTCGACTGTCTCAATTCGGGGATACATCGACCGCGTTGACGTAAGTCGGGATGGCGAACAACCGACGCTCACGCTCTACGACTACAAGACTGGTCGAGCACCGTATATGACGAAGACGACCGGCGGCACGAAGTTCCAGCTCCCCATCTATCTGCTTGCTGCCGCCGAGGTCGTCGACGGTGACCTGTTCGCGGAGGGCTCGCTCTCGGCGACGTACTATCAGGTTCGACCGCCAAACGACATCAAGGTTCCACGCGGCGTCGAATCGAAGTTCGATTCAGAGGTCGAACTCCGTCGCTTCCTGAACGATGTCGTCCCGGAGTGGCTAGGCCAGATCGACGAGGCGATCGGCAACGGACGGTTCCACACGACGCTTCTGTCGGCCAGCGGAGCGAACTGCCGATACTGTGACTATCGTCGGGCGTGCGATGTCCGCCATCACCGCAAGCGGGAGT
>Ga0207754_100651_pt1 | contig 11592 bp, 5 predicted proteins | sample A23E1SouthBayCA_FD_187728 | JGI IMG/M metagenome (GOLD analysis project Ga0207754, IMG submission 187728) | Aerobic enrichment media microbial communities from Eden Landing Ponds, California, USA - A23 E1 (SPAdes) | ecosystem: Environmental > Aquatic > Marine > Unclassified | place: Emeryville, CA... | reverse complement strand
TCGACCGGATGTTACAAGCAAAATCCGCTCTCCCCGATTTGAACGGGGGACAAGCCGATCTACAGTCGGCTGCTCTGCCAGGCTGAGCTAAGAGCGGTCAAGAGAATCTCAATCCACGGGTAGACTTAAGAATTCTCATTCCGGGCGGCGAAGCGCCCGACGACGGGTGATTACTCGTCGGTCGTCGCTGACTCAGCCCCGTCCGCAGACGCCGACTCAGCACCGTCCGACTCGTCGTCTTCGGTGTCAGTGTCGGCGTCGGTGTCACCGCCGTCCGACTCGGTGTCGAGGTCGTCTGCGCTCGTCTCCCGGACGCGAATACCCTTCCCGGCGAGGTGTTGCATCTGGCGCTGGGCGAAGTCCTCCTCGCTGGTGCCGCGAGTGGCGAGCACGTAGACGAGCGCGCTCCCCGTCGGGCGCATGGTTCGGCCGGCGCGCTGGGAACCCTGCCGGCGAGACCCGCCGAGGCCGGAGGCGACGATTGCGAGTCCGGCGTTCGGGAGGTCGATGCCCTCGTCGCCGATGCGGGAGATGACGAGCGTGTCGAGGTCGCCGTCGCGGAACGCCTCGAAGTACGCCTCGCGGCGGTGGTGGCGGGTCTCGCCGCTGACGAACGGCACGTCGAGTGCCTCGGCAATCGCCTCGCCCTGGTCGAGATAGTCGACGAAGACGAGCGCCTTCGAGTCGGCGTGGCGGGCGCGGAGCCGACGAATCTCGAATATCTTCCCGGGGTTCATCGCGGCGAGCATATGTCGCTCGCGGCCGTCGCTGGAGGCCCATTCGTTTCTGGCCATGTCGTCGCCCCAGCCCACGTAGCGAATCTCGACTTCGGGCTCTTGGACGTAGCCGGCGTCGAAGAGCTTCCCCCAGTCGGTGCCGATGGGCGGGCCGATGAGCGTGAAAATCTCGGCTTCCTTGTCGTCCTCGCGGATGGGCGTCGCCGACAGTCCGAGGCGGTGTTTGGACTGGAGGTCGGCGCTCCGCTGGAAGACGCGACTCGGGATGTGGTGGGCCTCGTCGTAGATGATGAGCCCCCAACGCCGCGAGTCGAAAAGCGAGCGATGGCGGTCCATCCCGGCCGTCTGGTAGGTGGCGATTGTGACCGGGCGAATCTCTTTCGCGCCGCCGTGATACTCACCGATTTGGTCGGCGTCGAGGTCCGTCGTCGAGCGGAGTTCCTCGCGCCACTGGCGGGCGAGTTCGCGGCTCGGCACGAGAATCAGCGTCTCGCCACCGACCGCGGCGAGCGCGCCGATGCCGGCGATGGTCTTCCCCGCGCCGGGCGGCCCGACGAGGACGCCGGCGCGCTGGTCGACGAATCGGTCGACCCAGTCTCGCTGGTAGTCGCGGAGGTCGACGCCGAGCGTGACGTCGAGTTCCTCGCCCTCTTCGAGGTCGCGGTCGTCCTCGACGGGGTAGCCCGCGTCGTAGAGGATGCGCTTTATGGCCGCGATTTCCTCGTCTCTGACCCACGCCTCGGTGTCCGAGATGGGGGCGTAGACGTGGTCGTCGTCGAGTTTCTGGAGCGCGACGTTGCCCATGAGGCTCTCGGTGGCGGCTTCGAGGACGGTGTACCCCTCCTCGTGAGAGTAGAGGCGGAACTGGTGGGCGCGCTTCCACTGGTCTTCGACCCACGCTTCGAGGTGCGGCGACCGCTCGGGGAGGACCGACCGAAGCATCGAGAGGAGCGAGTCGACGTCGTCGAAGGGTGCCTGCCACACGTCTTCCTGCCGGATGCGGTAGAGGTAACCGCGGCCGCGCCCCTCGCGGTCGCCGGTGGTGTCCGCGAGGTGCGCAAACTGCGAGAGTCGCGCTCGGGTGTACTGGGTCGGGTTGTCGACGACGATTTCGCGGCGCTTCGGAAAGAGGACGACCCGCTCGCGCGAGGCGAGGTCGCCCCACTCGGTCGGATACCAGACGACCGGGTCGGTCTCGACGTTCACCCGCTGGACTCGCCCCGCACCGGCGAGCGCGTCGAGTCCGTCCATCGCGTCCGCCTGCGAGACGCCGAGGCGGCGAGCGACCTGCTGGGCGGTCACCACGGGCCGGCCCTCGGATTCGAGCGCCTCGTAGAACGCTGCGAGCGAGACGCCGTCGTCAGTTTCGCTCGGTTGGTCCGCGTCGACGGTGGACGCGTCGGGCACGTCGGATACCTCGGTTACGTCGGCCAATCGGTCGAGTACGTCTCGGGACGCGCCGGCCCCGTCGATGTCGCCGTCTCCGTCGGGAGGACTTTGGTCCTCGTCCTCGGCAGTCATCGAAGCCGAATACGGTCGCGACGGGGAAACGGCTTGCGACACCGGGGCCCGTGACGCGAGCGAGGGAACTCGCTGCACGCGAGGGTTCAGGGGGAGCGGAGGCGGAAGGAACGAAGAGAGAGCGAGGAGAGAGCGAGAAGACAGAGGCGACTCGGCTTCGTCGAAGCGGTCCCCCGTTGAAACACGTTATCGGAACGGAGGCGATACTATCGGGATGTGCTCGACCGCGCGGGAGCCATCCGGTCGAACACGGCCCGAAAGTCGCCGTCGACGGTGAGGAACTCGGGAAACTCTTCGAGCGTCCGGACGCCGTCGAGATAGACGTACTCGACCGGCTCGGGGGGAATCTCCTCGAAGACCTGAACCGGTCCCCGTTCAGCGAGACCGACGAACGGCCGTCCCTCCGGGTCGGTCTGCGGCGTCAGTTCGTGTTCGAGGTAGAGCTTCGCCATCGCGAGCGCGCTCGCGAGCGGGACCTGACCGGGAGTCAACTGCCACGTGACCTCTCGGTCTTCGTAGTGGACGGTGGTCACGTAGCCGTCGTCGAACCGGAAGCAATCGACTCGCTCCCCCGGGCGCGACCACCGCGTCTCCGTCGAACGGGAGCGTTCGAGAGACCACGCTCCGTCGTCGTCGCGATTAAACACGACCTCGCCGAGGCGCACCCACAAGCGACTGAGCGCACGCATACGTTACCGATTCGTCCCCCTGGGTAATTGCATTGACGCCACGGGAACGACACAGTCCGCCAGGGGAGAACGTTTCGAGGCTCGTTCCGGGAGGCTACGCACGGATGCACGAGAGTCGCATGCACACCACGTTTCCGGTGAACGAGTGAGAACTAAGTCCGGTCCGAGACCGGTGTAGACGTCGGTGTCGGCGGGTGACGGCTCGGCCGGGTCCGGTCGGTCGTCGTCGACGACTCACCACATCGTGTTCGCGACACCCCACACCTCGCTTCCGGTGAATCCCGAGACCGGGTGAGACGGGCAGAGACACCACGTTTCCGGTGAATGAGGGGAAGATAGAGAACCGGAAACCCGGTCACAGAGCCGGGATACCACGAGCCGTAAGGACGGGAACGACAGACGGTCGCCCACCGGCCAGCTCTCCGTCGCCAGCTTCGTCCGGCTCGGCGGAGAACGTAGCAACGCTGACAGACACCGTGTTTCCGGTGAAATACCATGCAGGGCAGGGGAGTCCCGCGGGGGTCGGAGAGCGGTCGAACAGCCGATGAGTCACGAGAGCGAAGTCACGCGCACACCACGTTTCCGGTGAACCGAACCACGCGCCTGGCAGCGGAAAACGCATGGAAACACGGGTGTGCGCGTTCGTATCTTTCCCCTCGTTTTCGGGGCCACCCGAATCGAACCACTTATATTGAACACACCGGGTTTCCGGTGAAAACACCTGCAATAAGAGTTCTATCTGGAGAGCAGAGACACTGCGGGAGACCGAGATGGGACACCACGTTTCCGGTGAGTCAACCAGGCGAGCCCATCAGGCGCGGTCCGGCAGTCACTCGACTCGCATCGGGATTCCGATGTAGTACGAGTAGCAATAATTAAATAGTATATCTGTGTTAACGTCCATTGATACACTCGTGAAGTAAAGAAGTACTCGTGACTCGAGTACTGTTCGAATCGAACCGTTCGTCTTAGACGCGTGTTTTCCGGAGTTTGCGAGTCAGCGCAGTCCGTGATTTCGGTCCGTTCTGGAAGGTTCTACGGGGTCTCACGAACTCCCGTGAATCTGAGCGATTCATGGCGAGAGGGAACTTCACAGCCGACTCTCGTCACAGACCGCTTCCAGCAACAGCGCACACACGGCGTCGGTGCCGACGTAACTCGTCGGCTTCGTGCGCGTTCTCCGTCCTCAGGCGGGACGCGAAGTGAGAGTAGCCGGCTTCGTGGGGTCAGGTAGACTCCCCCACACCGTGTTTCCGGTGAATCAATACCTCCGTTTCGTGTGGACGGGAAACCGGGGTTCGTGAGCGTTCACCGGAAACGTGGTGTGTGTGTGTGCTGAGTCGAATGGTAAGTCCTTTCACCGGAAACGTGGTGTGTTGCGAACATGCCTAACGCCAGCGACGACCTCTTCACCCGGGAGGACCCCATCTTCGCCAACAAGGAGTTGTTGGAGATTAACCACCTCCCGGGCGAGGGTCGCATCGTCGGTCGCGACGACGAGATCTCGGATCTCGCGACCGCGGTGAACCCCGCCATCTTCGGACAGAGCCCGAGCAACGTCCTCATCTACGGGAAAACTGGGACGGGGAAGTCGCTCTGTGCGAAGTACGTCTCCCAGCGCCTCGTCGAGACGGCCGAAGAGGAGGGCGTGAAAGCGACGTTCGCCTACGTGGACTGCGCGCAGGACACGACCGAGACGCAGGCCGTCCAGACCATCGCCGACAGCGTCAACGACACCTCGATTACCGGGATAAAAGTCCCCGATAAGGGACTTTCGACATCGACATACTACAAACGCCTGTGGCGCATCCTCGACTCGCTGTACGACGTGGTTCTCATCATCCTCGACGAAATCGACAAACTGAGCGACGACGACATCCTCATGCAGCTCTCGCGAGCCGGTGAGGCGGGGAAGATTGCCGGCTGTAAGCTCGGCGTCATCGGTATCAGCAACAAGATTCAGTACAAAGACCGGATGGACGAGCGGGTGAAATCAAGCCTCTGCGAGCGCGAGTTCGTCTTTCCACCGTACGACGCGAACCAGCTTCGCGACATCATGGACGCCCGGAGCGACGCCTTCCGCGACGGTGTGTTGGACCCATCGACGATTCCGAGAGCCGCGGCGCTCGCCGCCCGCGAACACGGGGACGCCCGGAAAGCAATCGACATCCTGCGGTACGCGGGAGAAATCGCACAGTCCATGGGGGCGAGTACCGTCAAGGAGAACTTCGTCACGCAGGCGCGCCAGCGCGCGGAGACCGACCGCTTCCGCGAGCTGATTCGCGGGTCGACACCGCACTCTCGCTACGTGTTGCAGGCGCTCGCCATCCTCTCGCTTTCGAACGAAAAACAAGACGGCTTCCGAACGAGCCGCGTCTACGAGGTCTACGAGAACATCTGCCGACAGCAGGGCTCCGATAGCCTGTCGCTGCGGCGGGTTCGAGACCTCCTGAAAGAACACGCCTTTCTCGACATCATCGAGCAGTCGAAACACAGCGGCGGGAGCGCGGAAGGAAGCTACACCAAGCACCAACTGCTCGAGGATCCGGACGTGGTGAGGGACGTCCTCATCGAGAATACGGACTCCTGAGTGGAGAATCGAACTCTCGATCGGGGCGTGTGAGGGCCGAACCGGCTAGCGGGAACGCCGTACTACCGCAGGCGTACCTCCGTAGAGTGGCCTCTTATAGTTTATTGCAGCATCATGTGATTGGAATATTCACGCGTGACCGACCCAGTCACGCCGGTTGTCGGCACCGACTCACGTTTCGAGGCGGTCAATCGGCACTGATTTCGAGCGGACCGACTCGTACAGGTTTTCGACCCACGAAACGACTTCCGATGCGTCGCCGTCCACGAGGGCCGTCAGGTTGTTGTGTTCGTCGTAGGCGGAGACGAGGCCGTGGCCGTCGACTACGAGCAGGCCGAAATCGAGGTTCTCCTCGGTGACTCGAAGTTCGAACTGGTCAAGGTCCCGCGCACGCTCGAAGGAGTCCGGGTAGGCGTCTATCGAACGCTCGAGGACGCCGCGGTCGACGATGAGTTCCATCCGGGTATCTTCCCCCAGCACCGCTTCGGCCGATTCGTTGAACACACGACTCACGATGGGCGTGACTCCGCGGAAGCGGTCGACTGGCTCGCTTCCGACGATAGTCAAGTACCTGTTAAGCGGCGCGTGCGGGTCGTTGTCCGCGGCGGTCGTGATGTTCATCTGACCGAGGACACCGGGCGGGGCGTTCTCACAGATGTCTGCGGCGTTCGCCAGGAACTCGCTCATTCGGTCGGCGCATTCGACCGTCTCGATGAACCGCTCGTACTGTTCGTGGACCATCGTTCCGCCCGGCGTAAGGTGATACAGTCCGTCGGATTTCTTTTTCGCCCATCCTCGGTCACAGAACCCTGCGAGTGTCCGCTGTGCCGTCTCCCGGGCGCAGTCACAGTGTTCCGCGAGCGCTGTCGGTCGGCGTGGTTCGACCGCCAACGCCCGGAGAATCGCCTCTCGACTCTGTGACCCAACGAGAAACGCTACGTCCTCCCGCGCACTCATGTACCTCTGTTACACTGTTCGCCATTTCACACTTATGGGTGTTCAGGCACTTAGCACGGCGAAAAATCGGATAGTTCGGGAACGCCTAGCCGAGCAGTCCAAGCGCGTCGATGCGCTCGACGATTTCCTCGACGGCGGTTTCCGCGTCGTCCGTCCGCTTTCCTCCGGTGATGACGATCTTCCCGGAACCGAAGAGGAGGATAACGACTTTCGGCTCGTCCATCCGATAGACGAGGCCCGGGAACTGCTCCGGCTCGTACTCGACGTCTTCGAGACCGAGCCCGATGGCCAGCGCGTTCAGGTTCAGGTTGTGTCCGAGGTCCGCGCTGGAAACGATGTTCTGGACAGTTATCTCTGGCTCGTCGTCGACGGGAATCTTCAGCTCACGGAGCTTATCGAAGATAATCCCGAGTGCGTCGTGCACGTCGTCGATACTTTTCGCGCCCGTGCACACGATCTTCCCCGACCGGAAGATGAGCGCAGCGGCTTTCGGGTCCTGGGTGCGATAGACGAGGCCCGGGAAGTTGTCCGGGTTGAAATCTGCACCGGGGAGGTCGTCGGCGAGGGCTTCGAGGTCGAGCTCCTGACCGATCCCGGTCGATGCGACTACGTTCTGAATCTCGATGGAGTCTGCCGGCCCACTCATTGCTCGCACGTGAATCGTACCTCCGGCCTTATAAAGCGACCCGTTATAAACCGACTTCAACGGGTCGATTCTGTCAGCGCTCGCACGCACGCGAAACTAATAACATTGATTTCTCGCTTGACCGAATTGATGTCACAACTGACCGCGTGTGAAGTTATGGCACGCCTCGTGTCTATTTTTCTCACAGAGCTACTAAATCAATGAGGTTAAATGTATCCCGGGCATTCGGACTAATGCGAAGAAGCGCACGGGGGTACTCCCCCCCGACGGCTTCCACCGAACGCCCCTGACCCCAAGGTCGTCAGGCGCCCACCGGGATGACACACCGTCCCGGGGGTCGCCACGATACGACGGCCTTAAGTGGTCCAAGGCATTTCGGATGAATGCGAACGACACACCGCGATTGCAGGGCGATTCAACGCGTCCTGCCTCACCGGACCCGAACCGAACGAGGTTCGAAGGGTTTATACTCTCGAATCGCTTCGATTCAGGTCCGAAGGAAATGAGGATTCCGCCCCTGCGGTACGCCGCAAGACGGTATCTGATGTTAGCCCTAGTAGTTCGGTGACATCCGAACGGATGTCACGCGAACTCGGACCTTTGAACGGTGATTTGACAGCATACCGCTGCCATTCACCCGCCAACACCCCGCGACCAGGTTTAAATGGTCGCGACCCATTCCGGTTGATCCTGCCGGAGGTCATTGCTATTGGGGTCCGATTTAGCCATGCTAGTTGCACGAGTTTAGACTCGTTGCGGAAAGCTCAGTAACACGTGGACAAACTACCCTACGGAGAACGATAACCTCGGGAAACTGAGGCTAATAGTTCATAGGGGAGTCGCGCTGGAAATGCCGACTCCCCCAAACGCTCCGGCGCCGTAGGATGTGTCTGCGGCCGATTAGGTAGACGGTGGGGTAACGGCCCACCGTGCCGATAATCGGTACGGGTTGTGAGAGCAAGAGCCCGGAGACGGAATCTGAGACAAGATTCCGGGCCCTACGGGGCGCAGCAGGCGCGAAACCTTTACACTGCACGCAAGTGCGATAAGGGGACCCCAAGTGCGAGGGCATATAGTCCTCGCTTTTCACGACTGTAAGGCGGTCGTGGAATAAGAGCTGGGCAAGACCGGTGCCAGCCGCCGCGGTAATACCGGCAGCTCAAGTGATGACCGATATTATTGGGCCTAAAGCGTCCGTAGCCGGCCACGAAGGTTCATCGGGAAATCCGCCAGCTCAACTGGCGGGCGTCCGGTGAAAACCACGTGGCTTGGGACCGGAAGGCTCGAGGGGTACGTCCGGGGTAGGAGTGAAATCCCGTAATCCTGGACGGACCACCGATGGCGAAAGCACCTCGAGAAGACGGATCCGACGGTGAGGGACGAAAGCTAGGGTCTCGAACCGGATTAGATACCCGGGTAGTCCTAGCTGTAAACGATGCTCGCTAGGTGTGACACAGGCTACGAGCCTGTGTTGTGCCGTAGGGAAGCCGAGAAGCGAGCCGCCTGGGAAGTACGTCCGCAAGGATGAAACTTAAAGGAATTGGCGGGGGAGCACTACAACCGGAGGAGCCTGCGGTTTAATTGGACTCAACGCCGGACATCTCACCAGCTCCGACTACAGTGATGACGATCAGGTTGATGACCTTATCACGACGCTGTAGAGAGGAGGTGCATGGCCGCCGTCAGCTCGTACCGTGAGGCGTCCTGTTAAGTCAGGCAACGAGCGAGACCCGCACTTCTAATTGCCAGCAGCAGTTTCGACTGGCTGGGTACATTAGAAGGACTGCCGCTGCTAAAGCGGAGGAAGGAACGGGCAACGGTAGGTCAGTATGCCCCGAATGAGCTGGGCTACACGCGGGCTACAATGGTCGAGACAATGGGTTGCTATCTCGAAAGAGAACGCTAATCTCCTAAACTCGATCGTAGTTCGGATTGAGGGCTGAAACTCGCCCTCATGAAGCTGGATTCGGTAGTAATCGCATTTCAATAGAGTGCGGTGAATACGTCCCTGCTCCTTGCACACACCGCCCGTCAAAGCACCCGAGTGAGGTCCGGATGAGGCCACCACACGGTGGTCGAATCTGGGCTTCGCAAGGGGGCTTAAGTCGTAACAAGGTAGCCGTAGGGGAATCTGCGGCTGGATCACCTCCTAACGACCGAGACCACCCCGACGGGGTGGCTCACACGCGATCTTCCGAGTTCACCAATGACACCCGTTCGGACACCTTAGAACTACTAGGGCTAACACGGGCCCATAGCTCAGTGGTAGAGTGCCTCCTTTGCAAGGAGGATGCCCAGGGTTCGAATCCCTGTGGGTCCATGGTAAGCGGTTCCCAACTCCGAAACAATCGTGCCCCTTAAGTGTGGCAAGACGTTTCGGATGAATGGAAACCGACGACAGATGCACCATCCCGCGCAAGCGAGGTTGGGAAGGGTCGAAAATTCGCCTCGGGTCGTCACCGAGGGGATTTGATGAAACCGTGTGTACGTGCAATCCAGGCGTCCACTGGACCCGTTCTCCGGGTCACAGTGACTATATCAACTGGCTACTGTGCCAGCTGGTGGATAGCTCGGCTCGAGAGCCGATGACGGACGTGCCAAGCTGCGATAAGCCTCAGGGACCCGCATGGAGGGAAAGAACTGAGGATCTCCGAATGGGAATCCCCACGCAATTGCCTCGCGCAATGGGGAACGTTCCGAATTGAAACATCTTAGTAGGAACAGGAAAAGAAAGCAATCCGCGATGTCGTTAGTAACGGCGAGTGAACGCGATACAGTCCAAACCGAAGCCTTCGGGCAATGTGGTGTACGGACTACCCATAACGGACCTGGATCTTATGTGAAGTCTCCTGGAACGGAGCGTGATACAGGGTGAAAACCCCGTAACATAAGAACCAGATCCCGGGGTTGTTCCAGAATAGCGGGGGTTGGATATCCCTCGTGAATTTCGCAGGCATCAACTGCGAAGACTAAACACTCCTCGAGACCGATAGCGAACAAGTAGCGTGAGCGAACGCTGAAAAGCACCCCGAACAGGGCGGTGCAATAGGGCTTGAAATCAGTTGGCGATAGAGCGACGTGGCATACAAGGTCACTCGACGAATGAACTGGGAGCGATCCCGTAGTAAGACTCGAGTGAAGCCGATGTTACGTCGTGCGTTTTGAAAAACGAACCATGGAGTGCATCTGACTGGCGAGTCTAAGGGGAGAACCCCCGGAGGCATAGGGAAACCGATACGGCCGCAGTCTTTGACCAGGGCCACCGTCTTCAAGGGCGGGGAGCCAACCGGATGCGACCCGAAACCAAGTGATCTACGCCGGAGCAGGGCGAAGCGTGGCGAAAGCTGCGTGGAGGCCCGTTAGAGTTGGTGTCCTACAATACCCTCTCGTGACTCTGGTGTAGGGGTGAAAGGCCCATCGAACTTGGCAACAGCTGGTTCCAACCGAAACATGTCGAAGCATGACCTCTGATGAGATAGTTCGTGAGGTAGAGCGACCGATTGGGAATCCGGACTCCGAGAGGAGTTCGCTTCCCTGTCAAACTCCGAACTTACGAACGTCGTAGACTCAGGGAGTCCGGTGTGCGGGGTAAGCTTGTGCACCGTGAGGGAGACAACCCAGAGCCAGGTTAAGGACCCAAAGTGTGGATTAAGTGTGATTGAAGATTGTCTCGAGCCCTAAACAGCCGGGAGGTGAGCTTAGAAGCAGCTACCCTCTAAGAATAGCGTAACAGCTTACCGGCCGAGGTTCGAGGCGTCGAAAATGATCGGGACTCAAATCCACCTCCGAGACCTGGCGGCGTGTCATATGACACGATTCCGTAGGTTGGCATACTGCATGGGTGGAAGCACGGGAGAGATCTCGTGTGGACCGTGCAGCAACGAAAATCATGGTCTCAGTAGCAGCGAGAGTCGGGTGTGAACCCCGACGGCCTTACGCGCAAGGGTTCCTCGGCACTGTCAATCAGCCGAGGGTTAGTCGATCCTAAGTCTAACCGTAATTCGAATTAGATGAAAGGGAAACTGGTTAATATTCCAGTACCTTCTTGCACCAAACGTCGACGCTTTAGGAAACACCGAGCGGGGCCTTCGCCCCGTCGAATCACCGAAATTCGTGGAAGCCGTAACGGCACGAAGCGAACGAATGGTGAGATAGGGAAACTCGGCGGTACCTAGAGCCCGTGAAAAGACAAGCAAGAAGCTCGTACCGAGATCCGACACAGGTGCGCTGGCAGAGCAAGCCAAGGCCTGTCGGGATCAACCGACGTTAGGGAATTCGGCAAGTTAGTCCCGTAAGTTCGCGATAAGGGATGCCTGCTCTTGACCGAGCAGGTCGCAGTGACTCGGACGCTCCGACTGTCTAGTAACAACATAGGTGACCGCAAATCCGCAAGGACTCGTACGGTCACTGAATCCTGCCCAGTGCGGGTATCTGAACACCTAGTACAATAGG
>Ga0207754_100647_pt1 | contig 11625 bp, 11 predicted proteins | sample A23E1SouthBayCA_FD_187728 | JGI IMG/M metagenome (GOLD analysis project Ga0207754, IMG submission 187728) | Aerobic enrichment media microbial communities from Eden Landing Ponds, California, USA - A23 E1 (SPAdes) | ecosystem: Environmental > Aquatic > Marine > Unclassified | place: Emeryville... | reverse complement strand
TCGCGCTCCCGGACGGCGAACGGCGCCACCAGCGCCGTCATGAACACCACGCGCCAGACCGCCTTCACGAGGCTCGGCGCGTCGCTCACGTCCACCAGGATGGCGCTCGTCGACACCGCCACGACGGCCACCGCCAGCCCGGCCATCGGCGACACTCGTGGTTCCGTCGCGCTCACGTCTCCACGACACACCCGGGTCCGGATAGCAATTCGGGTCCCGGTAGCGGGAAACGGCTACTCGCCGCTGTCGGCTGACCCCTCGCTGCTATCGGCTCGCGCCTCACGATTGCCGTCGGCGTCAGCTCCCGCACCCCCTTCGAGTGTCGCCATTGCCCCAACGAGGAAACTGCCGGCGAGGTAAGCCAGTGGACCGAAGAACAGTCCCAGCAACACGAACATCGGCACGTCCATCGGAAACCCCTGGTACCGAATGTACCGGGAGAACACCAACAGTAGCGTGCCGATTGCGAACACGACGACGGCACCAGTCCGTCGAATCGTCCGCCGGAGGGCAGGGTTCGACATAGCTCGGCGTTCGAACAGCCCCGAGAAGTGTCTTCTGTTCGCAATTACCGGGCGACTGCAGTGCCGCCGCCGGGACGATTATGTGGACGCGGCACCGAGGCGTCGACATGGCTTCCGGCGAGACGGTCGTGGAGTGTTCGTGTGGATTCGAGGCGGGCTTCGACCGCCTGCGGGACGCGCGGGAGGCGCTGGCCGCCCACGAGGACGCCGGTCACGACGCCGACTGGCACATCGAGAAGGTCGCCGACGGCGTCGAGCTGGCGGGCGCGGACGCCGGCGTCTGCGGGCGCCCTGAGTGCACGAACGAGGAGTCACCGCTCTACCGTGACGACGTCTGAGAGGGTCTAGGCCGCGTCGTCGGGCACGTCGAAGTCGTGGAAGTGCTCGCCCTTCTCCGTCGAGAGGATGTTCAGGGCGGCGGCGGCACCGTCCCCCGCAGCGATGATGGCCTGCCACTCCTCGGCGCGCACCATCGCGCCCGTCGCGTACACGCCCTGGACGCTCGTCTCCATGTCCACGTCCACGTCGACGACGTCCTCGTCGGTGAACGACGCGCCCAGGTCCTCCGCGAGACTGCGGTCTGCGCCCGTCGCCAGCACCACGTAGTCCGCTTCGACCTCGCCGTCCTCCGTGGCGACGGTGAAGCCGTCCTCGGCCTCGCTGACGCCCGTGACCTCGGTCTCTCGGTGGTCGACGCCGAACCCCGCGACCTGCTCTCGGGCGTCTTCGACGAACGCCGTCCCGTCCTCGGACTCGATGCCGAGGTAGTTGAACAGGTGGGCCTTGTGCATCCACGTCTCGTCCGCGTCGAAGACGGTCGTCTCCAGGTCGTTCTTCGCCGTGAACAGTGCAGCGCTCAGGCCGGCGGGACCACCGCCGACCACGGCTACGTGTGTCATACCCACGCAATCGGCGGGGGAGCCGATAAAACTACGCGTCGCCGAGGGAGGCCCGGGTCTCCCGGTGCCGGAAGTAGAACATCGGCCACATGACTGCGGTCGACCCGAGCGCGCCGAGGCCGCCGAGCGGCGCGCGGTACTCGACGTGGTCCCGGAGCACCGTCTGGTCGCCGTCCGCGAAAAAGGAGTGCGTGTGCTCCCACGCCGGGAACGGGCCGTCCTCCATCCGGTCGACGAAGTAGGCGTGGTCGTCCTCCTCGACGCGCTCGGTGATGACCGATTTCCACGTCTGCCGCGGGCCGACGCCGAGCGGCCTGACGGACATGTGGATGCGCGTCCCCTCGACGAGTACCTCGTCGTCGCGGTCGCCGCGGTCCGCGGGCCACTCCACGTCGTCGATGCGGAGGTTCGCCAGGTCCGGCGTCAGCGCCAGCAGGCCGTCGACCGTCGAGTGGAACGCCCAGACCTCGTCGAGGGGTGCGTCCACGCGCAGGTCGCGCTCGAAAGTCTGCATATCCCTGCTTGGGAGCCAGCCCGCAAAACTCCCGGGGCCACGGCACTCCCGGGCCGACACTACCACGTCAACGAGTCACACGGCGGGGGAACCGTTATCACCTCGAACCACCTCCCCAGGAGCATGCCATCGGAGCGCGCGACTACCACCACGCCGTTCGCCGCCATGGACGTGCTCGAACGGGCCGGCGAAATCGACGACGTCGTCCACATGGAGGTGGGCGAGCCCGACTTCCGACCGCCCGAAGCAGCCACCGACGCGGCGGTCGACGCGCTCCGCGCAGGCGACGACGACTACACCTCGTCTCGGGGGACAGAGTCCCTCAGGAACGCCATCAGCGGCTACTACGCCGACGAGTACGGCGTCGACGTTCCCCCGGACCGAATCGTCGTCACGCCCGGCTCCTCACCCGCGCTCCTCGTCTCGATGCTCGCTACCGTGGACCCCGGCGAGGACGTCGTGCTCACGGACCCCCACTACGCCTGCTACCCGAACTTCGTCCGACTCGCCGACGGGACCGTCCGAACGGTGCCACTGGACCCCGCAGACGGCTTCGAGCCGAACGTCGCCGACTACGAACGCGTCGTCGACGACGACACCGCCGCGATGCTGCTGAACTCGCCCGGCAATCCGACGGGCGCCGTGATGGACGGCGACACGCTCTCCGGGCTCGTCGACCTCGCCGAGCGCACCGACACCGCCGTCGTCTCCGACGAGGTCTACCACGGTCTGGCGTTCGACGCCGAGGAACACTCGGTTCTGGAGTACACCGACGACGCGTTCGTCCTCGACGGCGTCTCCAAGCGCTACGGCATGACCGGCTGGCGCCTCGGCTGGGTCGTCTGTCCCCCCGAGTACGTCGACGCGGTCAACCGCATCGCTCAGAACGCTCTCATCTGTGCGCCCTCCTTCGTGCAGGCCGGAGCGGAAGCCGCCATCCGCGAGGGTACCGACTGGCTCCCCGAGGTCCGCGGAGACTACCGGGAGCGCCGCGACATCCTGCTGGACGCGGCCGAACGCTGGGGGTTCGACCTCGGCTACACGCCCGAGGGCGCCTACTACGTGCTGCTGGACGTCTCGGACCTCGGGGACCCCTTCGACGTCGCCGACGTGTTCCTCGAGGACGCCGGCGTCGCCATGACGCCCGGCCCCGACTTCGGCGAGGGCGCCAGCGACTGTCTGCGCGCGTCGTTCGCCACGAGCACGGCGGACGTCCGCGAGGCTGTCGAACGCATCGACGCGCTGCTCGCAGAGACGACGGTCTGAGAACGGTTACTTGAGTCGCTCCTGCAGGAAGGAGGGGTGGGCGGCGGTCACGCCGTCGATGGCGAGGACCTCGTCGCTGATGACGTCGCCGAGCGCGTCGCCGTCGGCGGCACGCACCTCCGCCATCAACATGTGGTCGCCGCTGGAGGAGTACAGCGCCCGGACCGACTCCAGCTCCTGGAGCGCGCGCGTCGCCTCCACGTACTGTTCGGAGGCCACGTCGATGCCCACCATCGCGATGCTCTGCCCGGAGAGCTTCTTCGGGTCCACGTCCGCGGAGTACCCGACGATGACGCCCTCGTCCTCCAGGCGGTCGATGTACTTGCGGACGGTGGGCTTGGAGACGTCCGCTCGCGCTGCGATGTCCGCGTAGGACGCCTGGGCGTCCTCCTCGAGCGCGGCGAGGATTCGCTCTTCCGTCGATTCAGTGCTCACGCTATCTGATTTGGTTGCTGCGAAAAAATATCTTCCGAATCGGCAACCGTCTCGCGGGTGGCTCGAAGCGCACCCGAAAACGGCCGATTCGCTACTTGTGGCGGTCGACGAAGTCGAAGGAGCGCTCCCACTCCTTGTCCTCGTCGAAGTACTGCTCCGCCACCGGCTGGTCCGGCATGTCACCGCGGGACTGCTTCTCCACCTGGTAGGACGGCCGGTCCTCGTCCTTGTAGTAACGGCCCGTCAGGACGGTGCCCTCGTAGAGGGACTCCTCGGTCTCCGTCATCATCTCCTGGGCCTCCCGGCGGTCGGTGACGTCGAAGTCGTAGTCGTCGGACTCCTGGACGTCCACGTACGGGACGTACTGCTTCGCGTCCTTGTTCCAGGTCGGACACTGCGTCAGGAAGTCCACGTGCGAGAAGCCGTCGTGCTCGATGGCCTCCACGAGAATCTCCTGGGCCTGGTTCGGGTTCACCGCCGCCGTCCGCGCGACGTACGACGCGCCCGACGTCAGGCTCAGCGACAGCGGCCGAATCGGGTCCTTCGCGGAGCCGTGAGGCTGGGTCTTCGACTTGTGACCCTTCGGGCTCGTCGGCGACGTCTGGCCCTTCGTCAGGCCGAAGACCTCGTTGTTGAACACGATGTAGGTCATGTCGTGGTTCTCCCGGGCGGTGTGCATGAAGTGGTTCCCGCCGATGCCGTAGCCGTCACCGTCACCGCCGGCCGCCACGACCTCGAGGTCGTGGTTCGCCAGCTTCGCGGCGCGGGCCACGGGCAGGGAGCGACCGTGAATCGTGTGGAAGCCGTAGCTGTCGAAGTAGCTGTTGAGCTTCCCGGAACAGCCGATACCGGTCGCGAGGAGAATCTCCTCGGGGTCCTTGCCGAGCTCTGCCATCGCCCCCTTCAGGGCTTTCAGGACGCCGAAGTCGCCACAGCCCGGACACCACGTCGGCTGCGGTTCCACACCGGGCGTGAACTCGTCCCGGTCGACCTCGCGGTCCTCACCGATTGCGCTGAATGCCTTGCTCATTGTCAGTCACCTGCCGCGGGTTCGAGGGTGGTCTGCGCGGTCGGCTCCGCACCGCCGCCGTCCTGTGCGATCTCCACGGCCTCCACGATCTCGTGGGGCTCGAAGGGGTCGCCGTTGTACTTCAGCAGACTCGAGAGCTTGCCCCCGATGTCCCCGACCTCCTTCTGCATGAGGCCGCGGAACTGCTTCGTCGAGGACATCTCCACGACAATGGCTTCGTCGACGCTCTCGACGAACTCGCGGACCTCCTCGACCGGGAACGGCATCATGTCGCTGACGCCCAGCGCCTTCACGCTGTTCCCGTCGTCGTTCATCCGCGCGACTGCCTCCTCGACCGTGCCCTCCTGGCTGCCCCAGACGAGCAGGCCGATGTCGGCGTCCTCGTCGCCGTAGTGGGTCTGCTGGTCGCGCTCGTCGAGGTCGTCGCGAATTGCCGCCAGCTTCTGGAGGCGGCGCTCGACCTGCGCCACGCGGTTGTCGCGGTCCTCGCTGATGTGGCCGTTCGGCCAGTGCTCGTTACCGGACGCGAGGTAGTGACCGCCCTTCTGGCCCGGAATCGTCCGCGGGCTGACGCCGTCTTCGACGTCGTGCTGGTAGCGGTGGTACTTCCCCGTCGCGTCGTGGGGTGCGTCCGGAATCTGGTCCTCGGTCAGCGTCTTCCCGAGGTCCGGCGCCGGCTCGCGGTCGAAGAACGACGCGTCGACGTTCCGGTACTCGCCGGAGAGCTTCTGGTCGTACAGGATGACGACCGGAATCTGGTAGTCGTACGCGATCTCGAACGCGGTCCGAGTCTGCTCGTAGCACTCCTTGGGGTCTTTCGGCCCGAACGCGACCCGGTGGCTGTCGCCCTGACTCGTGTACAGGACGTGCTCGAGGTCGGCCTGCTCGGGCTTCGTCGGCATCCCCGTGGAGGGGCCGGCGCGCTGGGCTTCCAGCAGCACCAGCGGCGTCTCGGTCATCTCCGCGAGACCGAGTGGCTCGCTCATCAGAGCGAACCCACCACCGGACGACCCGGACATCGCCTTGACGCCGGCGTGGCTCGCACCGACCGCCATCGCCGCCGCCGCGATCTCGTCCTCGACCTGCTCGGAGACGCCGCCCATGTCCGGCAGGAGCTGGGTCATGATGGTGTACGCGTCCGTCCACGGCGTCATCGGGTAGCCGGAGATGAATCGACACCCGGCGTCGATGGCGCCGTACGCGATGGCGTGGCTGCCGGAGACGAGGACCTGCTCCTCGTCGTGGCTGCCGGTCGGCACCGTGAGGTCGTGGGAGTGCTCCATCTCGGACACCTGTTCGTAGGCGTCGTGGAGCACGTCCAGATTCGCCTCCAGGATGTCGCCGCTCATCGCGTCGCTCATGAGGTCCTCGACGTGGTCGAGGTCCATGTCGACGAGCGCCGCCGTGGCGCCGACACCGGCCGTGTTCCGCATGACCTCGCGGCCGTGCTCCTTCGCGAGCGCACGGAGGTCCAGCGGGTAGACGTGCCAGTCGTTCTCCTCGGCCTGCTCCTCGAGGTCACCGACGTCCTCCTCGTCGAGCAGCCCCTCGTCGTAGACGATGATGCCGCCCTCGCGCAGGTCGTCGAGGTTCTCGGTCAGCGGCTTGACCTCCTCGTCGCCGTAGACGGCCTCGTCCGTCGGGTTCCGAGCGAACGAGTCGCCGAGCGCGAGCAGGAAGTTGTAGCCGTCGCCCCGGGACGTGACGTCGCCGTCTTTCGCCCGGATTTCCACGTACGTGTGGCCACCGCGGATTCGCGACGGGTAGTGGCGGTGCGTGAAGACGTCGAGGCCCGAACGCATCAACGCCTTTGCGAAGTTCTGGCTCGTCGAGTCGATTCCGTCACCGGAACCTCCCGCGATTCGCCAGATGAGTTCGTCGTCAGTCATAATGTGGTCTGGCCCAGCCGTGGACCGTTACCTGAAGATAGACAGGGTCGGTACTAAATCGTTTGCCATCCATTAGCACTGAAAGATGATGAAGAACAGCGGCTGCGCCGCCTGATTCTCCACCTGCTACTCGCCGGGAACGAGCGAACGCCCACACCACAGAGATACATTCACCAGAGATTTACTGAATTTTAAGTACTGATACGAATGTTCAGTTTCTACTGTAGTGAAAATTATTAGGCTGCTCGCGGTGCTGGTACTCGTCACGTCGGCGACGACTACGGGCATCGCGACCACGAACGAGGCACCACTGCCGGACGCCGGCCTCGACCAGACGGTCACGAGAGACGCGACCGTCCACCTCGACGCTGGCGGCTCCCGCGACCCCGACGGAAGAATCACCGACTACGACTGGCGGATCGACACCCCGAGCGGCTCGACGACCGAACCGAACTGCGCCGACTGCGAGCGGACACAGTTCCAGACGACCCGCGTCGGCGAGTACACCGTCACACTCACCGTCACGGACGACGACGGCGCGACGGCTACCGACACGCTCTACGTCCAGGTCGAACCCGGCGCGCCCCCGTCGGTGTCGCTCGCCGGACCGACTCAGCTCTCGACCGGTGAGCGAAACACGTACACCGCGACAGTCGACGCTGGCGCCGCCCCACTCGACCGACTCGTCTGGTACACCGACGGCGAACGCCACGCGACCCTCGACATCGACGGGAACGCCGCCTCCATCGACCGGCCGCTGCAGTTCCCCGACGCAGGCACCCACGACATCACCGTCGCGGCCGTCGACGACGACGAGCAGCGCGGCGACGCGACCCACGCTGTCGACGTCACGACCCCCAGACGCATCGCCCCGACGACTCCAGCCGGCCCGACCGACTCGGCCGACGATACCACTGCGACTCCCCCGCCGGACATCCAGGGGCCACGAACCGTCACAGGCGACGCCCCGCTCGACGCCACGTACAGCCTCACGAACGGGACGGTCACTGCCGACTGGTTCCTCGACGACCACCACGTCGACGTCGGGACGGCGGCGACGCTCACGCTCTCTCCGGGTAGACACGACCTCTACGCGGCACCGGACCGCGCCGGCGTCTCCACGTTCCCGGACGGCACCCGGAGCATCGTCGCCGACCCCGCTCCGAACGCCCATCTCGAACGCGTTACCGACGCGAGTATCGTCACTGTCGACGCCTACGCAACTGACGACCTCGAGAACCTCCAGTCACTCGAAGTGCTCGTGGACGGCGATGTCCGACGCACGACGACCCTCGGCGGCATCCGACGCCGGTCCACGGATGGCAACCGGCTCACAGCAGTCGAACGACTCACCGACGTCACACCTGGAACCCACAACATCACCGTCAGGGCTACCGACTCCCGCGGACAGACCGACTCTGAATCCCGCACGATCACCGTCCCCGGGCCGCCGGAAGTCATGAACGCCCGCTTCGTCAACGACGAACCGCTCACCTCCAAACACCCGAAACTCGACCCGGAAGACTACACTGGAGAGTTCGAGGTCGACGTCAAACTGAACGGCGTCGATCCAAAGTACGTCGAAGCGAGTTTCGCGGCCAGAGAACCGAACACCTCGGTTGAACGGAAAGTTCGGACCGCGGGTTCCTCGTACGGACTCTCGGTTCGGCAGAATTTCAGCACTTCCTACCGGGGAGCGCTTCGGCCGATTACCACGGTGATCTGGGAGCGCGGGACGACACGAGAGGTTGTCGGTGTCGGCTCGGACAGAGCCGTCGCGGAACTGGCCGAACCGGTCATTCGCCTGGATCTGATTAACGCACAGAACTCTCTCGGTAGACGTGGTGCCACATTCGACGCGTCGGAATCATTCGACCCGGACGGGACTGAGGTCACTTTCGAGTGGAACGATCTGAACAGCAGTGACGACTGGGATGGACCTGTGAAGCGACTCAACCCCCGGAAGTTTATCTATTTGAATGTAACCGATGAGCAAGGCCAGTACAACAGGTCATTTGATATTTTAGATTGGTTCACGCCGGGACTCCAGACGCCGAAAGTTCAGAACACCGAGCCGGTCTTCCCGCAAGAGTCTGTGACCTACCGGGTTCGAACGAACCACTACGAGCTCTCCAAGTCCGTCTACGAGGAGAAAGAGTACGGGAAACTCATAGACTTCGAACTGGTGTCAGAAGCGGGCACCGTCAGTGACCACAAACGGTTCGCGAAAGACAAGAACAGTGGTGAGTTCGATCAGAACCTACCAGAAGGATTCAACGAGGCGTACCTCTTCCACCAGTGGAACGTTACCGTTCCGGCGAGCGAATTTCTGGACGGTGACCCGCCCACAGTCAGGATACAGTCGACGGACCAGAAAGAGGCTTTCCGGGAGATCGAACTCCCCAACCCGGGGTTGTACGAGCAGGTCGATGCGTCTTCTGAACTGACCGAGTTGGACGTCGATTACGTCGAGAAACGTCCGGGTTACGAGGTGCAGCGTACAACTAGTTCAGAACGCAAGAATGCTCTGCAGCGGATGGGATTCGAACTCTATGCTGCCCGTCAGACCGGGAGGGAGTATCACCTTGAAAACCGAGTGAAGACCGACTCCGCCGAGTGGGAGACCGTCACCCGGGACTTCAGTAGTAAATTCCGGAGAAAACTATTCGTCGACGGAAGTTCGGAGTGGCGGGCAGCCGGAAGTAGCGAGCAACGTCGCGAGCGGACAGTAGTCGAGCGAGTTTGGCGAAACTCCAAAGATGGCGGTGGAGAGTTCACCGGTGATACCCGCCAGATTCAGGTCGAACCCGCCGACGTCGAGACACTCCGAGAGTACGAGTACGAACGGACGTACCACGTGGAGGTGACTAAGGAGGAAGAACGCAGGGAATGCATGCGAGGTCTGGGATGTTGGAAGTACACGGTAGAGACCACCGAAACCGAGACGCGAACGACAGAGTACGACTACTGGTCGTCAATACCACGGAATCCGTCCCACCACTGGACCGGCGCGACGAGAGTGCGGACCGTCGACCGTGCCGAGTACGAACGCCAGTACGAGTTCCGCGTAGAAAACACCGAGACGTACTGGGATCAAGTCTACCACGCGTCGACACGGGAGAAATTCCAACCCGCCCAGTACGAGTGGCAGCAGTTCGAGACCGTTGCATCGAAACGAGGTGCGGCCATCATGACTACGGTCCGTGACGTTCGGTTGGCGTCTACCGAGCCCACCCTGGAGTGGACGCTGCGGCGACAGGACGGGACAGTCAAACAGATTACTGACAGCCCGGAAGACCGGTCCCGGGTCGTCGAGACAGAGGTTAGTGCGTCGGCGGATATCGAAGCGGAATTCCTGCCGCCAAACTCGAGAACCCAACCGGTGTTGGTGACCAAGGAAAGATCTGTTGACGTCGCCCACACCATCGACGGCTTCGTTCCGATTGAAGAAGCTAAAAATACTATCCGAAATAAAGTGAATAAAACGCATGCGGACGATTACTAATCTCACGCTCGCAGTTCTCGTGCTGGGGTCGCTCCTCGCTGTCCCTACCACCACGGGCAACGCGAAACCAGTCGACATTGTAGACGTAGAATGTGACGGCGATACACGAATGGGGGGTACTAACATCTACGGTCGCGTTGAGTACGCAATTACTTACAACCGAAGTGCGCAGCGGGTCTGTGCAGTCGCGGAAAGTACGGGTGAACGAAAAGAGTTCTTTGGGTACTCAGTGTGGGTCGACGGACACCGGATTTCGTCAAGTGACACTATAGAATTAGAGCCCGGTGACGTTTTTAGAGATAATCAGACTATCCCGGAAGGTATTGACGCAACAAAAATCAAACACACTATTGAAGTCCACGTATACAATGATTCGTTCTACTTCAATTTCACACAGAGAGTAAATACGATGAACGAAAGCGGTGTACCAACACCGCACGTTGAACGGTTGAGGGTCAAACGGAACGGAACAAAGAGCGGACAGCCCCGGCTAATTGTGGAAGTCGAAAACAAAGGCGTACGAACGTATGTCCCCGAAGCAGAGGTTCGTACGTTCAAATCCGACTCTCGCCGTCTACAAGATTATGTGAACGCAAGTCCTGGTGGTCGGTATTCAGTCCGCCTCAGTGAAGCGAACGACGCCGTCATCGTCGGGACGGTCCGGCTGTACGGTGGTAAGTTCAATCCTGGGACGAAGTTCGACCGCGTCAGTTTCGTCTCGTACCCGAACGGGACGTACAAGACCTGGGAGCCAGCGTTCGGTGAGATTCCGACAGACCGCCAGATTGAGCAGCGTGAAGTCTACTACGAGAACGAGTCGGCGAGGGAGAAGTACGCGGGTCCAGACGTGGACCCGATTTCGGAGCGAACGTCGAAGCTGGGGGCGATATTCGTCGTCGCAGCGCTCCTCGCTGCGGTCTGGTATCGGCGTCGGAACCGTCGCTAGCGCTCGATGCCGCCCTGTTCGGAGATCTGGAGAATGTTCCGCATGTTGAGGTAGACGTGCTGGGCGTCGACGTCCTCGGTGTCGTCGTAGATGTCGCTCACGCGATGCACGAGTGCGGCGATGCGTTCGGCTTCCTCGGAGTCCTCGTCGCGTAGTTCGTCCGCGACTTCGCGGAGGGCGTCGCGTTTCTCGGTGTCGTCGAAGTCAGTCATTCGCCGACCCCCCGACGCTGGACGAGGCCGAGCATGTCGGCGGTTTCGGCCGCGAACTCGCGGAAGGACTCACCAGTCTGGTTGTCGTCGTCGAGGACAACGGGGGCGCCCTGGTCGCCGCCCTGGCGGACGCTGGGATCGAGGGGAATGGAGCCGAGGAACGGGAGGTCGTTGGCGTCGGCGAAGTCGTGGCCGCCGCCGGCGCCGAAGATGTCGTGGGAGCCGCCGCAGTCGGGGCAGACGAACGTGGACATGTTCTCGACGACGCCGAGGACGGTCGTGTCGTGGCGACCGAACATGCGGAGGCCTTTGCGGGCGTCGTCGACGGCGACGTCTTCGGGCGTAGTAACGACGACGGAGCCGGTGAGCGGGAGGGTCTGGAGGAGGGTGAGCTGGGTGTCGCCG
>Ga0207754_100646_pt1 | contig 11640 bp, 13 predicted proteins | sample A23E1SouthBayCA_FD_187728 | JGI IMG/M metagenome (GOLD analysis project Ga0207754, IMG submission 187728) | Aerobic enrichment media microbial communities from Eden Landing Ponds, California, USA - A23 E1 (SPAdes) | ecosystem: Environmental > Aquatic > Marine > Unclassified | place: Emeryville... | reverse complement strand
CGGCGACGAGGACGAATTTCACGAACTCGTCAAAGACGTATTTGAACAAGTGACGCAGCGAGTTAGCTACGCCAAGAAGTGGTGTGAGAAGTTCCTTAGCTTTCAGAAGTTATCTTGATCATTACCGTCGCGCTCGCGGCCCTTCTTCCCGGCGTTGACGTACAGCTCGTCGATTTCGACCGGCCCTTCGAGTTGTGGCCGAGGCGCGTCCAGCGCCCGCAGGAAGCGCTGGACGCGCCGGTAGACCGTCTTGTACGAGACGGCGAGTTCAGCGTCAAGTTGCCGAATGCTCGTATTCAGCCGGATATACGTGTAGACGGCGAGATACCACTTCCTGAGCGGTATCGCCGAGTGTTCGAAGACCGTACCGGTCTTGTCGTTGAACGTGTGGCCGCAATCCTTACACAGATACCGTTGAAACATCCGATAGCTGCCGTACCGAATCACAGATTCGGCACGGCAGCGCGGGCAATAGATGCCGTCACGCCAGCGAATCTGTGCCAGCAGATTCGCGGCCCGACGCTCCGAGACGAACGTCTTGAGTGGAATCATGCTTCGTCGGGTGGCGCGGCCGCGCCACCCTTGCCCGCTGTGACTTCCAGCTACTGCTCCCACTCACCAACAATCCGCTACAGAAGAGCGTTCGAAGAATATCTAGTGCTTTTCGAGCGTCACCGTGCTCTTGTGCAGCGAACGCAGACGCCAGAGGAATCACATCATCGGTGAGGACACCTTCACGAAATGCATCCTGGCGATGACGCATAATTTCGCGGAGCTGGTTTGCGTCGTAGGGAGGGAAAATAAACTCACGCTCTTGCAGACTACTGAGGACTCGCTCATCGAGAGAATCTTTAAACGAGATTTTGTTGCTGATCGCGAGGATGAGGGTGACTCCATGAGAATCCCGCTAAAGCCCCTGGAGCGTGAAGTATGTCATGGAGTCACCCTCTTTCCATAGGTAAACACGACGGGGATAAAACCCACAACAAAAAAGGAATACGATTCGCTTAGCGTAGGACTTCTCTCTTTGTTCGCAGATATACTTTGCATACAGACTTCAGTTCTGCAAAGATATCGACAACAGCTATGAAAAATATTCTAAATATGAAACGACTGCTAAGGGCGAGAACTAGTCGGATCCGACACGCGTATCCGTAGCTTCGATATCAGTCGATGCGACGAGGTTGTGGGTCAGTGCGTCGCCGGATTCTCCGTGGAAGAGGTGCATCCTCTCGCGATCAAGGACAACCTGGATATTGTCGTCCGCTTGGATTGGTGAGTCGGGATCAATCGACATTAGCAACTGATCGCTGGAAGCTGTCTCTTGGGCCATGGATGTATTCCCCTCACCCATCAGCAGGTACGCGAAGATTTCATCTCCCATCGGCTCCAGTACGTCCGTCCTAGCGTTGATCGGCGCCGACGGGTATGCAATCTCGTTGGTCTTAGTCGCCGGATGGACGTTCTCGGGGCGTACACCTATTGTTACTTGGTCACCGATAGCGAGGTCATCAACGGCTGCTGGGTCAAACTTGACGTAGAAGTGCTCAGTCTCGACGCCGCCATCGTCGACGGTTCCGTTGAGGAAGTTCATCGACGGCGAACCGATGAATCCCGCGACAAAGAGATTCGCGGGCTCGTTGTAGCAGACCAGCGGCGGGTCGATCTGCTGGAGTTCACCGGTATCCAATACTGCGATGCGATCAGACATTGTCATCGCCTCGGCCTGATCGTGGGTGACGTAGATGATTGTCGTATCCAATTTCTTATGTAGACGCTGGAGTTCCGTCCGCATGTGGACTCGTAGCTTGGCGTCGAGATTTGCCAGCGGCTCGTCCATCAAGAACACATCTGGTTCCCGGACGATTGCGCGTGCGATAGCGACCCGTTGGCGCTGGCCCCCGGACATTTCGTCAGGCATCCGGTCGAGCATCCCCTCCAGTTGGACGATATCGGCCGCCCGTTCGACGCGTCGGTCGATCTCGTCTTGTGGGTAATCGCGCAGTCGCAGTCCGAACGAGATGTTGTCGTAGACATCCATATGCGGGAACAGAGCAATATTTTGGAATACCATTGCCACCCCGCGGTCTTTCGGTGGGAGATCCGTCACGTCTCGCTCACCGATATATATCTCACCCTCGCTGGGCTGGGTGAGGCCAGCAATCGTCTCCATCGTGGTCGATTTGCCACAGCCAGAGGGGCCGACGAGACAAATAAACTCCCCGTGATTGATGTCCATGTTCATATCATCGACGGCGACAACACCGCTTTCACCGTCGTCATAGCGCTTCGTGACGTGTTCGAGTTTGACTCGTGCCATTGTTATTCCTTGAGTGCTCCCGCAGTTAGTCCACTAACGATACGCTCCTGAGCGATCAGAACTAAGATTACGACCGGCAGTACCGCAACGATGCTTGCCGCCGCCATCAGGTTGTACTGGGTCGTGTACTGTGTCTGGAAACTCAAAATCCCGCCGACGATCGGAGACCAGTTGGCTGCGTCCGGCGAAGTGGCCATGATCGAACTGAAGAAGTACTCGTTGTAGACCGAGATGAACGTCAGCACGGCAGCAGTTGCCACGCCGGGCGCAGACAGTGGCATGATTACACGGAATAGTGCACCGAAGCGTGTTGTCCCCTCAACGCGAGCGGCATCCTCAAGCCCGTCGGGAATCTGTGCGTAGAACGTCGTCAGAATGAAAATAGACAGTGGCATGAAGATTGCGCTGAACGGCATTACCATCGCACCCGGGGTGTTCAGCAACCGCGGTGGTGTGAATAGCGGAATTTCCGTGAACGGGATCACGATCGGAGTGTTTCCAGTGAAGGCCTCAAACAGTGGCACGACAAAGGCTGCCGGCGGGAAGTAGCTGATCGCTAGGATAGCTAACATCAGCGGCACCCGTCCCGCGAACTCTAGACGGCCGAAGACGTAGCCCGCTAGGCTCGCGATGACCAGCACGATAACCGTCGTCGAGATCGCCAGTACGAAGCTGTTCAGCATGTACAGGTGGAACGGCAACTGCTCGAAGACGGCAATAAACGCCTCCGGATTGAACCCCTGGGGCACGGGTAATGGAAACGTCGTCGAGAGGCCGAAGAGTTCGATATCGGGCAAGTAGCCACCGCCCAGTAGTTGTCCTTCAGGTGTGAGCGCCAGCACGAATAGCCAGTAAAACGGGAACAGTGTTGTCACCATGAAGAAGACAATCGCGACGTAGAACAACACTCGATAGACCCGTCTTGGGTTCTCAATAGCGTACTGGACCCACCGCCTGAGCAGTCCACTGTCTGGATTGTCCTTATCCGTTGTCATTGTCATCTCAGATAGCGTCCTCCCCTTGCCAGGCAATCAGTCCCATGACGATAGCGCCGATGATCGCCGCAGTCGTGAACGCAATAGCTGCGGATGTCCCCTGGCGATGCAGGAACGTCGTGACTACCATACACGACAGCGACGGTACCGTCTCACAGCCGGCCACGGCATCTATCAGGCCGTAGACCCGCATCGCTTGAATCGTTCGGAACAGCACCGCCACGCCGATCGTGGGCAGGATAAGTGGGAATGTAATGAACTTGAACTGCTGCCACTTCGATGCGCCCGCAACTTTCGCAACGTCGTAGAGGTCGCGGTTGATACTTTGTAGGCCCGCCAGAATCAGCAGCGCCATGAATGCCGAGGTTTTCCAGATATCGGCGACAATGACGATGAACAGCGAACTGGCAGTGTCATTGAGAGTGTTTGTCGGTGCCAGGATACCCAACTCAGCTAGCGGTGGCGTCAAGAAGCCGATTGAGGAGTTGAACATCAGGAAGAACATCATTCCCTGGATGACAATCGGCACCGCCCAAGGGATAATGATCGCCGCGCGGGCCCACCGACGCCCATGGAAGTCTTGATCCAGCACCAGCGCCTGCCCGAGGCCAATCACCGTCTCAAAGAGAACGCCCACAACCGAGAAGATGATTGTTACTAGTAGCGCACTACTGAGAATGTCGCTGAGCGCGAGTGATCGCGGCAGGAACGTTGTCGATCCTGGCAGGATTGGGTCTTTCTGTCCAGTGAATAGCTCGATGTAGTGTCGGAATCCGATGAACGTCCACTCAGTCTGGCCCAACTGCGTCAAATATAGCGACAGCTCAAACGTCCGCAACAGTGGATACAGTGCAACCGCCCCCAGCAACACGAATACTGGCGTCAGCAACAGGTACGCGAACTGGGTGTCGCTGAGATTCTCCATCCATCGCATTACAGCTGTTAACGGGCCAGAGCTGCGGGGTTCACGACTCGTTTCCGCACTCATGAAAACCGCCTCCGTCGTAGTTTGTCCATGACAATAATATACAGGTGTAGTGTTCAGGACTGCTCGATCTTCTCGAGAGTGGTCTGCAGGGAAGCCATCGCGTTGGTGGAACTCATATCTCCGGCGACGGCACTGTTGGCCTGTTCGGCGATAGCACTAGACTGGTCAGGCCAGACAGCTGTGACCGGTCGTGGCATCACATTCTCCCCGATAACTTGGAGGGTATCCATGAACTGCCCCATCACGGGTACGTTCTGGGCCTCGTCGGATCCGAACAGTTCGGATCGCGGCGGCAGCCAGCCTTGCAGGGAGAGCAGTTCGAGCTGGAACTCGGGGTCCAGCATTGCGCGGATGACCTCAACTGTAGCGTCCTGCTTGTCGCTGTTGGGGTTGACAGTGGCGTGCCAGCCGCCCAGTGCAGAAGTAGTACCACCGGTGCCTTGGAACTCGGCATCCTCCTCCGAGACGGCGTAGGGGATAGGCATCGTACCGAGGTTCTCGCCTAGCGCAGGCTCTGCCGCCTCTTCAGGATCTCGACCGGACAGCGCAATGGCATAAGGCCAGTTGCGATGCATAACCGCATTACCCTCGCGGAAGGGTGCGAACGATGGGTTCTCATTCCAGCCGAGGATATCGGTCGAGGCGATATCGCCGGCCATCTCGTTGATCTTGATGCCGTTGTACTCAGTCCCGACCTCCTCACCGTGGACGAACCGGTGCATCATGTTTAGCGACTGGATCACCGGTTCGGAATCGACGGTGACCGGTCGGTCACCTACCGGCCCGAACAGGTTCTCACGGCCGCCGAAGTACGCCCCGCCCCACGAGGATAGGACTTCGTTGAACGTGCAGCAAGCGGTTCCCTCGTACACGTCCCACTGGGTTGTCCAGCCATGATCCACATCGGTGTTATCAAGCGTGTCGGCTGTTATATGAGACCACTTCTCCCAGGTCATTGGCTCAGTAGCCCAGTTGTTCTCCTCAGGACTGTAACCCGCCTTTTCGACGAGATCTTTCCGGTACAACATCGCCGGGAAGGACGCAAACATTGGAATCCCGTATAGGTCGCCGCTCCCGGGATTTCGAGCCGTCGAAGTAAACCCATCGAAGAATTCTTCATCGACTGTCGAGAGAATTTCATCGTCAACCATCTCGTTCAGGTTCTCGATTAGCCCCGCTTGGATGAAGGTATTCGTCCAGCCATTGTCCATCAAGAACATGTCGGGAGAGTTCTCACCGGCGCGCAGCAACCGGGTGATGTTCTCCTGCCGAGCTTGGGTCTCCTCTGCGGGCTGAATCAGGTCGACAGTGATGTCGTCCGACAGGCCACCCAGTTCGTGGAGAGCCCGTCGAATGTCCTCACCATTCTCCTGAACAGCCGTTGGGTCGAATGCCCACTGAACCGTCGTCGAGTCTTGTCCCGACGAGCCAGTCTGTGTGCCGTCCGCGCCGTTACCACTGTCGCCGCCGACAAAGTTAGCACATCCTGCTAATCCGGCTACCACGCCAGCTGCGCCAGCTGCTGTCACGAAACGCCGTCGGGAGACACTTGAACGCCGTCTATCATCTGAGGAATTACCTTCTGACATCGCTCGTTTCCATCATTAAAGTATGCCAACTTAAAGATTTGGGAGTGTCTTTGAGATAGTACAATAACTTTATCTGTGAATAGTCACAGTTCGAGATATGGTCTTGAGACGGTCACTTGATGACTACAAGCGGAATACCGACGCAACGCACGTTTTTCCAGGCGAGCGGCGTACACAGCAGGGACGGTTCACAGGCACCAACCAACGGCTTGTACACATCAGCCCGGACGGTACAATCCGGGATTTTTCTCATCCACTGTGTGGGCTCCATGGAATTGCGTCATCTCGATTCGGCATCCGGAACAATGAGGGAGTCCACTGGTTCGATGAATTTGAGGAGGGGGACCAGACGTATCAAGCGGAGAAAACGGCAGTCGAGACGATACACAATCTCAATGGGTTCGAAATCCGGCAACAGGACATCACTAACGGGTTATCGCACGTTACGTCGTTTGAGGTGGCAGGTGGCTTGTCAAGTAATCCCGAAATCATCGGATTCGTCGAATTTGTCCCTGACGGTCAAGAGGGGCAGGTCGGGCAACTGATCCACGATGACGAGATCATTGAAGTGTACCATGACAAAGAACACGACTATCTAAGTGCCTCTACCGACCTATCGGCAATCACACCCGAGGTATTGGAGGGATTCGACGAGATTCTCGCCGACAAATCGACCTCATTTCCACGGTTCGACGAGTCCGACGAGTACGAGGGAAGCCGACTTACAGGTGGCGTGAGTTTTTGCACCCAACTCAACGACGGCCAGACGACGATTGTAAACAGGCTCACCGACATCAACTATCAGTCGCGATCAGATAGTCTAGCTGCGATTAACGAATGGACACAACGGCACGCCGGGTCACTGGACACGAGTGAGGCGGTCAGCCATGCATCCCGGTGGATTGTTGACGATGAACTCGTCTCAGTCGACCTTCGGGTACTCGACATGCTATCGGCGCCGACTGGCGCTCGGATCGCTGGCCCCGACTTCGACCCGCACTACCAGTACTCAGGAGGCTATGGGTACACGTGGTTCCGGGATGATGGAGAAATATCGACGTTCCTTCTACATGCTGACAAGATTCTCAATCTCAATCTTGACGATGTTCACCGGCGTAGCGCACAGTTCTACCTGCAGACACAGCTGGATGATGGCCGGTGGCCACACCGCGTGTGGCCCCGCAACGGGCGGTTGGCTCCTGGCTGGGCTAATGGGCACATTGAAGGCGACGAGCGTCACTACCAAGCCGACCAGACGGCCAGTGCGCTCATCTTCCTCGCCGAATATCTCTCATACGAGGAATCGATCCCTGAACGATTCGAACCAGAGCTCAGAGATGCACTCGCCCGTGGCGTTGATGGGCTAGACGGATCAATTGAAGCAGACGGACTACCGGCGGTCTGTGAGAACGCGTGGGAGAACATGAACGGCCGGTTCACTCACACTACTGCCAAGTTCCTCCACGCATACAGCGCTATTGCGGACGCGCCGTTCGACCCGGGCATCCGCGAACACGCAGCCGAGCAAGCGGATATGCTCTACGAAGCGCTGGAAACAATGTGGGTGCCCGAAGACGGTATCTATGCCCTTCGGCTGCAGAACGGGAACATCGATGCGCGTGTCGACAGCAGTACGTTCGCGTTGATCGATGCACACCTGGCGTACGATGCAATTGACGATATCGACGCCAATCGGCGGCAGCGATTGGCGAAACATCTGGAAACGGGGTTCGATCGGCTCTGGACGGAGACAGACAACATTCGTGGACTGCAGCGATTCGAGGCAGATGCATGGCGGCAGCGTACGCAAGACAGCGAGAAAGTCTGGACTGTATCGACCGGATGGGGCGCCCACGCCGCTGAGAAAGCGGTAGGACTGTTTCGCGATACGAACGGTTCGTTCGATGCCGCAGCGTGGTCAGATCGCTTATTCGACGAAATTACGTTTGGTGGATCGCTGTGTCTCCCTTCCGGCTATCTTCCAGAACAGTTTTTCGACTCGGGGACACCCGACAGCGCGACACCGCTGGGTTGGTCGCATGCGATCCGACTCGCGACATACGCTGCTCGGCAGGATCGCTAACGAAGCACCGCCGCCGATACTCTTAGAACCAAGGACAAAAGTTATTCATAATAATGAACAACGACGAAATCGTCAACAGGCTCACTTCGTTCGGGCTCTCCGAGAAGGAAGCTCTTGCATACGTGACTATCCTGCGGAACGGCACCACGCGCATTAGTGTCGTATCCGACGAGACAGGTATCTCAACCAGCTACGCGTACGATATCGTGGAGAAACTAGCAGAGCGCAATCTCATCGAGATAGATGATCACGTCAATCCGGCGCAGTTACGGGCGATTCCACCATCCGAAGGAATCGGGAATCTCGTGTCCGAACTACACACCATCGAGACGCGACTAGAGGATCTGTTTGATACAGAGAGCTACGAACAGGAATCATTCAGCATCATCAAGTCACGCCGTACGATACTCGCTCGACTGAGCGATTTGATCGCCGCTGCAGAGACAGAGATCATCCTATCACTCCCGTTATCGGTATTATCTCAGGTCGAGGACTCGCTACGGGCTGCCCAGGAGCGAGGCGTATTTTGTATGCTCCTGGTTACGCAATACGATGATAGGAGTACAATCGACGAATCGGTAGCAAATGTCGTCCAGACGTGGACGGCGCCTGCACCGGTCATTCTCACCGTTGACCGATCAGACGGGATTGTCACGTCAGCCGAGCCAGTGCTAAACTCGAATTCAAACGAATATGCGATCTATCACGCCGAGGATCATATCGTTTCTGCGCTGTTTGACTCCTTCATTGCGAACTACTGGATCATGGGTACCCAGAAACATGTTGCGAAAGCGCCATTACTCCCCCAATCGTATACAAGTTTCCGGCACGCAGTGTTTGACGCGACGTTGCATCTGAGGGATGGTTCTGTCATCGAATCGAAATTGGATATCAGACAGACACAGGCCCCGGGACCATACGAAACCATTGAGGGAACCATTGTAGACGTAAAACAGAGCCTTGTCCGGCCATTTTCAAATGAATTCCCGACACAGGAGTCACTTGTTGTTGAGCACAATGATCAAAAATTCACTGTTGGTGGCGCCAAGGCCTTTATAGAGGATTTCCAAGCCAAAGACGTGACTCTAGAGCGATCACGGTCTCCATAGGAACCAACCTTACCCTAATTTGCCGCGTTGAATCGGTGCTGGATTACGGTCAGAAGTGGTCACAGAGTGGTGCTGATTAAACCTAGCGGTCTCAGTAACGATATGCAGGCACACTGGGGAGATGATCATCAGGATCGGTATGAAATCAACGATGGTGACTATTAAGTTCACCCTCTGATGGGATTACTCGTGTCGAGCGCTGATTTGTCGTGATTGTTCCGGATACCGACATTGGAGAGCCCGTTACTGTCGAGATCACTGATGTGACCAGGAACGTCGCCTTTGCAGATGTGGTTACGCGGCTGCCATCGAACGGGTGACCCGATGGGTTCTTTCAGATGTACCACGTCGTCTAGCAAGGCTCGCAGCCTGCTAAATCGCGACGTTAGTAATAACGACTTATTTGACAAGTCGCAACGTTGCGGAACACTCTTCAGTTGTTGAGTGTAATACGTTCGTATGTCGGATGCAGATACAGCAAATGGTGGCGGCGACAAGACTAATATCAATATCCGGTTGACCGAGGCGTTCCTCGAAGACATTGACGCCACGTGGAAGGATGAAGGCTACAACAGCCGCAGTGAATTCATCAGGGACGCGCTGCGGGATGCTGTCAAGCATCCGGATCTGTCCCGCGAATCGTGGAAGGAAATAGCTGCCGTTGAACACGCGCGACGCACAGGCGAGAGTGAGACGTTCTCCCGCGACGAGATTCTCGGCGACGATGAGTGACGACGAGTGGGCCTGGCAGTTTCGCAAGCCTGCGAAGCGAACGTATGACGACCTCGATCCTCACGCCCAGGACCGCATCACAGACAAGCTCGATGAAATCGTGAACGATCAATGGCGCACCCCTGACGACTACTTGGAGCCCCTGACCGGTGCTCCTCATTCAAAACTCCGTATCGGACAGTTCCGTCTCGGGGCTGAGTGTGACCGTTCCGCCAAACTCCTCGATGTCTACACAATCGAGCGGCGAGGCGGTGCGTACAAAGCTGACGACGATTGATTCTCGGTTGAGTAGGACCTCACCAGAATTCCTCGAATGTGAGGGGTACTTCCGACGGGTTTATCCGGTCTGCCAGGAAGCAAACGCATGAACGATGACTGGGTTATTTTCAGTATCCGAATATGCCGGTCTCAGGATCCGCCGGTAGCGGTCCTGTGTGACTCATTCTCACGCTGATGCATACGCGCGCGGGTAATAACGGTTAATCGGAGGGGGGCAGTTCGTGTCCTGATGTACCTGAAAACACCCGGGACTGTCGACGGTGATTGCTTACGATATCTGGCCTGATTCCGGACAATACTCTGACTTCAGACCGGTGACTGCAGGGCGCTGGTCCACTGCTTTTCCCATGGAACTGCGGTGACTGTTCGATCGATCCAGAGTATAAGTACTCTCCAACAGCCATCAGTTTATCATGTGTCGAATGTAGAGTACTAACATTTATTCATCAACTTTTAACAGCACCGGAGATGTCAACCCACTCGGGTATGACAAAAGCGCTCAAAGCAAGCGGTTTCTTGGGACTGGCAACAATGATGGTGGTTGGACTGTACCAATTTGTCCGGCTCTCCGGTGGCACTGGTGTCCCCGGCTGGATGGTTGGCGGGCACGCCCACTTGGGGGTGATCTCCATCCTTGCACTCGTGATGGGCTTTGCCGTGCCCGCGCTTGGTGTCACGGGTCGTCTCCGTACCGCTGTCACAGCCCTCTTCATTGCAGGGCAGTGGGGGATCCCGGGTGTGGTCTGGATCGGCGAAGGCGCTGGAGTGAGCTTCCTGATGCCAACTGCATTCCTCTGGGGGCTCGCCCTGATCGCCGCCATGCTAATCATGCTGTACAAAACGCTCACTGAAGACCCAACAGCACCCCGAGACGGCCCGACTTCGACTCCCGTAGCCGACGATTGACCACCCGATACGTCGACCTCAGAGCACTGGCTACCTCGTATTTGTTTTCACGGCGCTGACGGTCATTTCAGGCAAGGCACTTACCGATTCGATGTGAGATTCCTCTATGAAACGCCGTGAAGCGATACTTAGCGCGACGGCGGGTATTACTGGCTTAGCTGGGTGTTCGGTGCTTTCGTCTCAGGCTGGCACACTCTCTGTCAGTGTTTTCAATCACGCTGAGTCGAGCTACACGATCGAACTCGGAATGTTCGAGGGACGCGACAAATCCCGTCCGGAAGCTCGACAGTACAGTCGTTCAATCGATGTGGAGTCTGCTGGCCAGACACGCGTCGACGACATCGTAGAGATGGGGTCGTATCTCCTCCGCTACGAGGTGTACGAAAATCGGTCTTGTGTAGAGCTACGGAAAGACCCTATAGTTACACTGAGCCGGCCATAATCTGGGAGTATGTCTTCTGCTCAGCCGGCGTTCGGCACAATGTTTCGGGGGCTGATCGAGCTGGGCGTCGTCGATATCGACACCGAGCCGCTCGATGAGTAGTGCCTAGTGGAAGTTATGAAGGTAGAGTTTGATGTGTGGATATGTCTGGAGATCGCCGCAAAGAGATCGTCCGTCACCTCAGTGAGGACGATCTC
>Ga0207754_100644_pt1 | contig 11668 bp, 11 predicted proteins | sample A23E1SouthBayCA_FD_187728 | JGI IMG/M metagenome (GOLD analysis project Ga0207754, IMG submission 187728) | Aerobic enrichment media microbial communities from Eden Landing Ponds, California, USA - A23 E1 (SPAdes) | ecosystem: Environmental > Aquatic > Marine > Unclassified | place: Emeryville... | reverse complement strand
AACCATGGGACGCCGTCGGTCGCGGCCGTCTTTGAAGACGCTGACAGCGAGTTGGAGGCGCTTGAGTTCACGCTGGAAGAGTGGCAAGAGAACGACGGCAATCCTCGTCAGGCAAGGCCAAATCGGTACTGTGTCACGACTGATGGCGACGGGGCCTACGCCCAACTTCGGTCGCATCTGCTGACCTTCGAGGTCGAGCCGATGGAGGCACTCGAAGTGTAAGTTACTCCAGCGGTCAGCACATATATCTCGGGTAATATAAGACTGCGTCAGACGATATCAATGGATGTCTCGGGACAGGTTTTAAAAATACCATGTATTTTATATCCGTGCGATACAGAGGTCCAACTGGTTCAGGACGGGCCCTAGTGAATTACTGGGTGCCCTGTTCACATCAGGCCAGCGGCGGCACTCTCACATATAGTGGTGCGCTCCTAGGGGACTGTACTGGATGTCATCTCTTTCAGCTAGTACCTCGTCAAGCCGTCGCAGCTCGCCGAGCGGGATATGCCAAGCTTGGTATGGGGCACTATTTGCGAGACCGAACACCGGTTCAATTCTGTGGTCAAGCGCGAGTTCAGACAGAGCAGGGAACTGGCAGTTCCAGAGATGCCGGAACAGGCGGAAATCTTTCTGGATCATATCTCCTGTAGACATGAACCGGACTGTAGGTGCGTGATCGCGCTCCCCGTGCTTTGCTTCATGACACCGCCTGCACTCTGTGGCTTTATTACGGATCGTATTCGGGCCCCCTTTTCCAACCGGGATAACGTGGTCAACATCTAGGTGTGATATGTCGTCGAATTTTTCTCGACAGCAGATGCAAGTGTAACGATCGCGCTCGTGAACTGCGAGTTTAGCCTGATACGTCGAACTGTACTGTTTGTCGGGTGCGTTCTCGTCTTCGCCTGTTGCGGTCTCATTTTCCATACTCATGGCTGGTCGGGTGTCGAGTCGGTGAGGTGCCAGTTGGTTCAGGACGGGCCCCGACTTCGATGATTTTGTCGCCGTCGGATACGACAAGAATTACTGGTGCATGAGGAACAAAAAGCTTCCCGGTCGGCGGTATACTCAGTGTATACATTTATAAACTACCAACACATATAAGTATCTCAAATTTGCAGATATTAAAAACATTGGTAGAATACATACACAGAATTTATGTTTATAAATGAAATATCGCGTTTATGACTCCCAACGACATTTCATATGGAGATAGCGTCGTGGTAGAACGTTTTGGGGATGATATCGTTGTCAACAAGCACGACGTCTCAACTATCATTTTTTCCAGCTCTCGACTTCTAGAAGCAGAGTTGCCATTGACAACTGCTGATTTAGATTACAATCCGTGGATCATATCTCGGTATTGGGTTGACACCCCACAGCATCACTACGTATTTTCGAATTCTTGGACAGGTGCAAAACGCCAAGCGCTCTGTTGGGCCGCAATAATGCAGAAGACTGGTCTCAGAACGATGGAATCAGATTCTAACGTAGTCCCCATCGAGGTCGCTACTCTTGGAAAACCATACATCGCCGCTTATCTCTACGCAGTCCATGAATTCGAAATTGACGAGATTGCAGAAAAACTGGATCTCACAGAGCAAAGCGTGTCTCAGTACCTGACCGATGTCGGCAAATCAAGACGATGAATCTGCTTGCTGCCGTGACCACTAACACTCGTCACCACGATGGGACTGGTTCGTTCTGCTCTTGAGAATAGCGCCCACTGAGCGAGGATTGAGCGCCCTCGGTTCTGAGATCACACGGATCACCCGCTTACGAGCAGACTCAGATTCAACTTGTCTAGCACCCACCGCTACTCAACAGAGCAATAGAAAGCAAGCAAGGCGGCGGCACCTATAATGAGGGGTTTTAGTGGCTCCAAGCTAGGGTCCGTTCTCTTAATCCAAGTGTTTTTGAGTGAACTCAGTAATGGGACCATAGAAAATATACAGGTTGTGCCAATTATAAATATAGGTCGTCCAGAAAAGACTACGCTCGATACGCAGGTATACCTTCCAGTTTTCACTCGTCTCCGCAGATGAATAAACTATATTCAGCGGCTGATCTCATAGACCAAGACCCATTTTTTGGCCCCCAGTCGGGTGCGGGGCGGTCCAGTGAGAGCGTCCCCGACAGTACCCATGGCATCGAAGACCACCAACAGCGAGCAGACCGGAGAACAGCAATCAGCATCCAGCGAAGCGCAGTTCCCAGACCTTACAGTCCGCGCCGAGGGGCCCGCAGATCGACTTCGGCGCGTGAATGAACCCGGGAAGGCCGATTGTCTCGAAACAGTCGAGGTCGAGCTAGCTGCCGAGTACGATATCGACTCCTACGACGAGTGGCGCAATCTCGTCGACCCAGACTACGCCATACACGGACAGACCGTTGAGAAGGGCACGATCATCGACGACTTGCTCGACAGACTTGAAGGCCACTACCGCCGGCAGTCGTCCTCTAGGTATGAAGCCCCGGACTGGAATCTCACGGTGACCGGCTCGGCGACTGCGTGGCGACGACTCTTCATGGAATTTACCCAGATGCGCGGTTCAGATTCCGACCGTGCCCACAAAGGCACTCTTCGTCTCAAACGGTTGCTCGCCGCAGGCGTCGTAGACACAGGCGCAGCGCTGGCTGCCCTCGAACTCATCAACCAGTATGATCTGGACAGATCAACGGACACGTTCATCGCAGAAGTGACGGACAGCACGGACGGCGAGTAGCCAACTCGTCCTGTCTCGAGGTTGGCAGATCGGGCTATGCAAGATGCACAGCGCGAATCGGCCACGTTCTCGTACGCTGTCCTGCACGTCTCCATTTACGCTGAAGCGGCCGTCTACGTCCAAATAACTCTCCGAAGCAATGCGGGGCAAGTCCCCGTGTCACGGGGCCTCCTCGATAGAACAGTGATCCGCACGGCGTTATACGCAAGGACCACCTCGGGTCGTGCACGAGTGAGGGTGAAGTTCGCTTATTTGGCATATTCGGAAGATCTGTATTCTGCCATGTTAGCCGTGGTCGAACAAGGTTTCTGAGAGTTCTTCGCAGTATGTCTGATTGTCGTCATCCTTATGATGGGGATTTGGGACGACGTCGCCGTCTACGCGCAGAACAGGTGTCCCATCAGTATCTGTTCTGATCCGATTGGTATACCAGATGACGCCGTTCAGGTTGTCGTCGAGTAGCGACCATCCCTGTAGGGCTTCATCAGGATCACGGATGGGGCGGTCGTCAACGGCTTGGCCGGTTTCTGTATCATAGGTGATCTGGATTTTCAACCCGCCGTATAGTGACGCGACGACTTGTTCCGGCATGATCTCGGATTCTGTGATATCAAGGGCGATGAACACTGGTTCCTCAGTGAGTTCAGCTGCGCCGGCGTAGTCCTGTTTGAATTTGTCCGCGATTTTGTCATAGGCCGTGTTCGGCAGCCCGACTGTGCGGTTGGAGACTTCTAAGTTGCGCCATGTCTGTGGGGTGCGGATTTCGATGTAGTTCCCGTCCACGACTACATCAACATCCTTGTCCATTTCTCGGCCGGTGTCGTGGGCATGGAGATTGACGTCTATTTCGTACTCAAGACCTTGGTCATCAAGCCAGAGAACGAGAGCGATCTCACTGACTGTCGCGTTGAAGGCATCGCCTAATAGCTGCTGTTGCTTTGACGGTGGGATACGTTCCCAGTTTTCCTCTAGGAATTCGAGACTTTCAGTGGTGTTGTTTTGGAGGAGGGCAAGCATCGGATGGTAGGTACCGCTGTCGATTTTTCGGGAAAGGCGGGGGTGGAAATGAGCGTGTAGATTCTCGTAGTCCGTGAGTCGGTCAAGCGTGGCGTGGTCGTAGTCCCGGTTTTCAAGATGGGCCGAGATGACCGAATAGAGCTGGTAAAAAACCTCTTTGTTGTGGTGTTCCGGGTCATCTGGTTGTTCTCTGATTTTGTCACGGTTCACCCGGGGGACGAAATCTGTGTCGTCGAGGTTGTCAAGGAAGTCAGCGATGTCGGCTGCTGTGTCCTCATGGTAGGCGGATTGGAAAAAGAGTTCCCCAACGGCCCTTTGAAGCAACCGGAGCATGGTAATCCGGTTCGACCCATCATACGTGTCGAGTACCAGTTCGACGAGTTGTGTTGGATAGTGCTCACCGGCGCCAAACACGACTTCAGCTGCATAGAACGGTGACGGAAAGGCGTCAGCACGGCCGACAAGGGCTGGAAGCAATGCGTCATTCCTGTCTGCAGCGTGGTCTGCGAGCTGTTTTGCAGCGCCGAGTTGCGTGTCACTGATACTGACTGCGAAGTCGGCAAGCAGGTCAGTCTCGTCAGCAAACTTCATGTACAACTGGTGAATGGCGATATCGTCTACCGTGTCCTCCTCCAGTCCTAGTTCCACCAAGTCGAGATATGTAGGGAGGTGGTCGTTCTCAATCCGGCGGCTGTACAGGTTGATGATACGCTGTATATGTCTTGGGTGATTCTGACCGATGTCAAGCGTGATTTCCCACAATGACGGGTGTTCCGTGAACACCGCTGCAGTCGCATACAGTACCTCATTGTGGAAATCCGGATTCTCTGCCAATGTTAACACCGCATCAAGCAGTTCCTGTGGGAGTTCATCATCTTCGAACCGAATGGCAAGTCCGCGGACAGCGATCTCGACCCTCGTCGGTTCCTGGCTTTGCAGTAGCTGTTCGATCTCCGTAATTGCATCCTCCTTCGGGAGCGCTGCCATCACGTTCCCGATAATCTTCAACGGCCAGTCCTGTGTTTCAGCAGGTAGCTCATCATACAGCGACACTGCCAAGTCTGGATCAGCTTCCAATTTTTCACCGAACGCAGTGTAGAAGTCGCCCCAAGCGAGATCGGCGTTGATGTGGGGTGCGAGGCGCTCAAGATTCACTGCAAGGTCGGCAGCGGTGTCTGCCGTGTCAAGGGTTAGTCTGACGACAAGGGGGAGGTAGGCGAACGGTTCATCGATGATCCACTCGAAGAGGGTATCGTACTGATCCTGTGTGAGGCCGTCTTGGTGGTCGTCCCACCATGCCTCAAGGTCGTCACGATCCCGGTGGCGGGCTTTAATCTGTTCGTAGATATCATCGATATGCATCTGCTATCGAGTTCGCTGCCGCTCATTTTAAATGACGTGCCAGTTTCAGCAGTTACTGGGTTCTGGAATAGCGTATCAGGTGCCCGCTCTATTGGAATCCGTGCTGCATCCATGCTCTGAGAGCACTGGAGAAAGGGGGGTTCGCTATGTGGCCACGGGTAAGAAAGACTGTACTGCCAGAAAATTAGTATCAAATTCCTTAGGATCCCCCTTTTTACTGCGGCCTCATGCTCTACATCTTGCACGGCAACCAGTGACAACATCATCAGGTCGACAGCTGTTTCACTGGATCAGGCAAGACTCTCGCTCTCTGTCGGTTTGTGCTTCCCTCGGGGCCGAGGTTTAAATACGATGACGAACGCAACCAAGCGTGTGACTGACCGAAATCCTGAGTACGATCCCGCTGATATCCGCGGCGCAGCGAGTTCCGACCCTGAAACGAGAGGGAACGGACGGGAACGAGTCCTCAACTCCACTGGATATCCCGACCGTACAGAGGATGATGCTCGCACCTGTTCGACCTGCGGACAGGACATTCCTCGTGGTGAACGCCAGTGTCCGTTCTGCGCTCAGACCGGTATCTCAGAGACTTCGTCCGACGATCAGGATAGCAGCCCACTTGGGGAGTGGACGTTCGGGCGGGTTATTCTGGCACTCGTCGAAGCGAACACTGACTTCCATGCACGAGCGCTCGGCGCTGCGGCCTTCTCCGTTTCCGACAGCATCGCGAGCGGCGAAGACACCTCCCATGGAACGGTGAAGTGTCGAGCAGCGTTCGGGACCGAGCCAGCCGCCACTCTCACGAAGGGCTGGCCCGACCTGCCGACCGAAACCACGACCGACGCGGAACCCGGACAGGCGCTCTTGGAGACAGCCGACGAACAGACCAACTGGGACGGGGATGGGGACGACGTCCAGCCACGGATCTATCTCGAGGATGGGTCGCCGGTCACCGACCGCTCGGAGTTCCAGCAGCTCACGGATGAGTTCCGGGAGGACGACGGCACGTACTGGCTTGTTCCCGGCGTTGTGAAGCGCCATCAGGCAAGAGCCGAACCGGAGATAGTCGGAATCGGGTTCTACTGTCGCCAGTGTGGCGCCGTGACGGGACACGAATCTCACGGGCTGGACGGCTTCGAGTGCCACCCACACCTTGACCGGCTGATCTGGACCTGCAGGGAGTGTGGACAGCACCGACACGAGCCCGACCAAGAGGATGACACGGAGGAGGCCACGGACTACGAGCATCTCCCCGACGGCGTCTCACCGGAGGATATCCACGGCGACGAGCCGGACTTCCAGGAACAAGAGTTTCAGGACCAGATCAGTGCCTATCGCGAGCGGAATGGCTTCTTCCCGTGGGAGCGGTAGTCCTCAGTTGAAATCGCAGTCAATCCGGCAGTAGTCGATCTAAAACGACACTCGTCCCGTCTTCGGTCCGGGGCACTGTATTCTCCAGCAAGTGCTCATCATTTTCGTCGACGTCGAGAATACCGGGTTCGACGAGACGGGGACCATCCTCCCGTTCGGCGGTGAGGGTCAGGCACAGCTGGCCGTCGACCTTCCCACCAGCCGCTGAGATTGTACCGACTTCCTCGGGAAACGAGACGGTCGTCCAGCCATCGGGTTTCCGGACCCGCAATTCGGTCATCAGTTCTTCTTATCCGGGCCAAAGACATCAGCGCTCTGGCTGACGGAGAGGCGGGTTTATGCCTCCCTCGTGGCCGGAGGAGATTATGAGTACGACAGCACCTTCCTTCGAGGAGTATGACTTCGACCGCGGCGACCACGTTCGAGCCGACTGGACCGAGGGAGACGGCCCACTCGATGTAGTCGTCGGAACCGTTACAGAAATTTCGTGTTCCGGCGGCAACGTGATCGTCTCTGTCAAGGCTGACGACGACCAGTATCCCGACCACTCGATCTACGGCGGGACCCACGATTGCGCTCCCGAGTGGGTCGAACCGCTAGAGCAATCCTAGTCTGACAGCAAGGGAACTCGCCCGTATTTTGTGAGCCTCCGTCGGGTGAGAGGCGATTCAGAGAAGGCCTATCAGCCCTATCCGAACAGGCAGGCGATCCAGACCAGTACCAAGATGGATCTGTCACACTTGCTGAACTGGGGGTTGGGCACCGTCTAGTTCTGTGCCTCCGCAGTTGAGCCCGTCTAACGCTTGGTTCGGTCTTTACGTCGTATTAGCGTCTGAACCGTCTTAGCCAGCGTTTCACGCTTGACTGACTACCCTGCCAGAATAAATGTAAGCGGTCGACTCGCATAGTCATCGTCTGGAACCTCTTTTCAATGGGGTTCCGGTCGTGGTAGCTGAGGTGACCGTTCAGACCGGAACAAGAGAAGGCAGTCAGATGCTAACCAGCCTTGACTAGAAAATCTGAATCGGCGAAATAGTGTTTCTTGGGAAATCGATACAGAAACGCCGCCGCAGGGACAGCCCCGTGGCAGCTGAACACGTCTACTTCAAGCAGTAGCTTTGGTTCCATGTCGACAGCGGTGTAGAGCCATTCTCTTGACCGTCTACCTTGACTTGTTTTCTCATCGGCCATGACTTGCGACTACGCTGCCGTCGGCGGGCGCTCTAGTCTTCGGCAAGTGTCCTTCCAGTATCAAATCGCTTGATAATAGCAATCGACGCTCACCAGCCTAAGATGGCCTCGATTTCACATAATGACCATCCTATCGAGTGAAGTCTAACCGCGAAACAGTGGACGGGTGTCGGCGTACGTTTACTCTTTGAAACATCTTGATTCTACACGTCTAAGCGTTCTCTAAGTAGGTCCGCGAGTTTCATGATCAATTCTCGCTACGACCTCCCCGCTTCCCAACTCCTCATCAAGACAGTACTGCTTCCGGCATAATATCATTAGGCTGGATTCGAAATAGAGAGTATGTCCACTTTTCGCGTTCCCAATCCGATCGCTGATCGAATGGTTGAATTTCTCTTTGAAGACACCGATTCTACCTACGGGAAGAAAATCCTGTATCCGGGGTGCGGTGAAGGCGAATTAATCGCAGCTGTGGAACGATATTTCAAAGACTCCGTGAAAGGCCCACCAACCGGGGTTGCAATCGACACCAATGAGGAGAGCATTGAGACTGTTCGAGAGAATTACGGTAACCGAGTGACGGTCCAGAAAGGAGACTATTTGAGTGCGGACGCACGCCTTGACTCGTTCGAGTTCGTCCTTAGCTACCCACCGACAGTTAGGTGGAGTGAGATTAGCGAGGAAAAACAACAGGAGTATGCTACTTCTTTTGCGCAAATATCTCCGGATACGGCCCGTATTCACACTGGGCTGCTGTTTCTTGAGCGATCGCTCCACGTCCTAACAGAGGACGGGAACGGTGTATTCCTGACTACGAGAGGTTTCAAAACGGAAGAGAAGAAAGGTCCGTTCCGAAGCTACCTAGCTCCGAAAGTTGCGGATATTAAACAAATTGACCAGGACTATTTTGAGGCCGATATTCCAGATATGCTCCTGAAAGTCAATAGTCCGGAATCAGATGAATTTGACCCCGCGATATCAACAATCCGTCCAGATCCATCGGAGGTTGAGACCCAATTGATGGCGAGTGCAACTTCGCCAACAATTACTGATCCTGCTCGCTGTATAGCGACATGCTTTCCGAATTTAGACGTCTACGGAACTAATGATGATGCCGCTTTCGTCTACTTGGATCTCTACTATGAGGACTACGACGCTGCATTCGTCTTTGACGACCCAGAGCAATTCGAAGGATTTCGGGGGTACGTTTCCAGAGCGGAGATGAATATCCGAGGCGAAGGCTCTGTCACCGAGCACGTACTACCACTGGAGGACTCGGACTGCATCGGTCCAGAAGAAGAGGTCGGAACAGTGATTGAGCGACTGGGAAGAGACGGAGAGCGGTTCTGTTTTGTCGGGACGCCAGACAGTCCGGAGGGAATCGTGACTCGCTTTGACCTGAATAAGGTCCCAGTCTACCAATATCTGTATGTGATGCTCTCCCGGTTTGAGATTCAGCTGCGAGAGATCATCCGTGAATACGTTCCGAACTGGGAAGAGGAGACGGATGTGTATATTTCGTCGGCATATGTCGGAGAGCTTGCTCCAGATAAGCTATCTGGTGGGACGATTGGGGACCTGATCGACATCCTTTCTGAGACCGATGAGATGGGACGGATTCAGCCTAATCTTCAGACATATGAGGCGGATATACGAGATATCAAGGACCTTCGCGATGCTGTCGCCCATTACAACCCGCTTGTTCACTACATGAGTAATGATACGGAGAGTGATTGGACTGCAGGCGATTTACGCGCCCGATACAACCTCTTGTTAGATATCGTGGAATCGTAGATGCCTCCAGACCTCGAATCAAGACGCCGGCGGATGCGAAGAACACGAGAGGCTAGCCTCTCAACCAGCGCAAACAAGAGAAACAACGCTCGGAACGAACCGAGTCGATGACACTCAACAACGGTGAGGAGATAAGTCTTGCCCGCTGGATCGAACGGGTATAAAGAGTGCCCCGTGAGGATCAATACACGGACTGTTGGCCTCGCGACAGATTAAAATTCGGAGGTTTGGGAGACTTATTCGGATGATCGAAATGTGCTGATCGAGGTTATATATTAACAGATCGAGGTGTCATCTCGCCCGATCAAGAGGTGTTCTATATGAGCGCCCGTCCGATACTTGGATTCCGAGAACGACTCTATATCGACTGGGATCCGCTACGCCTTGTACTTCTACAAACACCGAACGTTCAATAGCGAATAGGGGTTCCGTGTACTCACGAATGGGCGATAACCCGATAATCCGGACAGACAGCCAAGAGATACCGCCTGAAAGCAGGTTGGAAAATCCGCCACCCAACAATCTGTTGGCGGATATGTATACGCTGATCAATCGTCTCCCGACAGCCCCGAATTATCAGAATCACAAAATTTTATTTGGCTCCCCCACCCAGCCAGTCTGCGTTTGGCCCGCACCCAGATTGTAGGGAAGTTATCAGTCTTCAGCACGGTGATACGCTGAATGTCGGTATCCCGGAAGAACTGTTCTGGCCCACCGACCGACTCAAACTGTTTTGTGTTCTCGTTGTACCGGTGCGGGTCCCTGATACGGAGTTCTTTTTCATGGCCGGCGCGACTCCAACCGCTAACATCTCCAATGTACGACTGGTCATCGCTGGTCTTGATCATTACTTGATCAGCGTGCTTTAGGAACTCCTCCCAAGGCTGGCGTCGGGAGTACGAGATCTGCATCTTCGACTGAAGGATTTCTCGCAGAACCCCGGGGAGGTCAACTAGAATAGCGGTAGCGTAGAACACCCCGAAAAACAGTGAGGTTGCGAAGATGATCAGGATGTAGCCGGTGCGGAACGCTGGATCGAACAGAATTGACTGGAACTGTGTAAACGAGGTAATGGGTTCGACGAACAATTGGTACGCGGCGATAAACAAGGTATCAATCAGGAGACTGGATACGAGACTCCAAATCAAGAGGACGAACTGTTTGATATCGCTTTCGATAGCGGACAGTGATATTGCGGTCATCACGGCCACGAAGCCGGGGGCTATGAGGACAGCGTAGAAAATCGCGCTTCCCGGAAGGCTTACCATTCGTGTTTCGGGCTACTGGTTACTGTCAGAATTACTGGAGCCGTCAGAGTTGTCGCCCTCGGTGCTCTCAGGTGCATCCGGGTCGACACTACTAGGGATGGATACCTCGTCGGCGGAGGGAATTTCGTTGCCACCAGATGGGGTTTTGCCCCCAGATTTTTGACTGGTTTCTGATCCGATTCCCGTCGCTTCTTTAGTGTTTCCGTTACCGGATTTTTGGGCGCTGTTTGCGGCCTGATAGACCCCTCCGCTTGCGCTTGCATTCTGCGTTTTGTTAGCAGCGAGTGCTTCAGTACTGGCACCCTCTCTGGTGGAAGATGAGTCGTTTGAAGAATCGTTGCTGGAATCGCTCCCCGAATCGTCACTCATGGGTGCATATGGGTGGCGGACGCACTAAAACCGTCGCTAAGCAAGGTGAAAGTGTAATCGGACGACAGCTAAGGGGAGCGATGCTCACGAGCTTAGTCCGATCGGGAATATCAACGTGACCGACCTTGTGTGGAAGTATTCAAGTTGAGGCTGACGACGACCAGTATCCCGAGCGCTCGATCTACGGCGGCACACACGATTGCGCTCCCGAGTGGGTCGAACCGCTAGAGCTATCCTAGTCTGACGGCGCGGACTCGCCCGTATTTTGTGAGCCTCCGCCGGGCGAGAGGCGTTCCAGAGAGAGCGTCTTGACCTCCAGTTATGTCAGAGGAACACGCGATCCAGACCAAGTTAGAGGGATACGTCGTCATGACTCAGAACGGGCCAGACAGCCTCGGCTTTGGCACGTACACACGCAACCATCCTGCATATCTGAAAGCGCGCGTTGAGGCGCATCAGTCTCCAGCAGCCGGCGTCGTAGTCAACGTCAAGCGAGCACGCCACATCGCTCGCGAGTACCACGGCTGGAACCTGCCAGACGAAAGTGAGCTCCGTCACCAAGCGATG
>Ga0207754_100641_pt1 | contig 11701 bp, 14 predicted proteins | sample A23E1SouthBayCA_FD_187728 | JGI IMG/M metagenome (GOLD analysis project Ga0207754, IMG submission 187728) | Aerobic enrichment media microbial communities from Eden Landing Ponds, California, USA - A23 E1 (SPAdes) | ecosystem: Environmental > Aquatic > Marine > Unclassified | place: Emeryville... | reverse complement strand
TGCGGGCAACGTGACAACGGTGTCCATCGCCGCTGGCAACGCTCGAATGCAGGGCTCGCCGTATCTGGCCTCGCCTGCGGACACGCCAGAAGACTGTGTGGTCTCTGTGGCCGCATCGAACACCAGTGACCCGGACACGGCCGGCGTCGCATCGTTCTCCCAGCTCGGGAGTGACCCAGCGACGACGGACATGAGTGGTGGCGTCACCCGCGGCGAAGCCATCGACGTGGCCGCGCCCGGGATGCAGGTCAACGCGACCGTTGCCCGGACTGACGAAACCCAGCGGTATCAGGTCCTCTCGGGCACGAGCATGGCCCAGCCGCTTGTCGCCGGCAGCGCGGCACAGTTGCTCGAAGCCGATCGCACACTCGAAAACGAGAGTGACCAGACCAAGGCCCGACTGACCGGGACGGCTCGACGGATGCCAAACGCCGCGGAGGTCGAGGCCGGTGCTGGGATGGTCGCGGTCGACCGCGCCATCGCGAACAACCAGACCGACCAAACCCAGTCCGAGGCGATGGACCAGACGGCCCAGCGCCGGAACGAGTTCTGGCAGGAAGCCGGCAGCGAGGGCCTGTTCTCCGGGATTCTCTCACGAGTTGGAGCATAGCACCATGCAATCACGACGAGCCTTCTTACGTTCGGTAGCCACGGTTGGCGGGCTGGCCGCTGTCTACTCCGGCCCTGCGGCGGCGGAGTTCAGCGATCAACCCGACGATGTGACGATCACTGGCCTGACCGATGCACGGTCGGAGATCGAAACGTACCAGCCGTTGCTGGACCTCTCAGCGCTGGAGATCCGGCCGAGCGATAACTACGCCTGGAAGGTCACCAGCCCCGAGTACGACTATGACTGGTACTGCTACTGGACGTTCTATCAGGCCCAGTCCGGGACCACAGCGGAGGACAGCCACCTCCCGGACAGAGAACCAGTCTATGTCGCCGTCGACAACGGCGAGGTCGACCATATCGTCATCTCGGACTGGCACTACAGCGCGCAGGTCGTTGAGGACCCGCCGCTGTACGAGTCCACGCACCCGACGCTGGAAGTCATCAGACCCTGGCACGGGACACGGACGACCACGAGCGAGGGCGAGTTCGTCTCGCTGGCGGACATGAAAGACGAATACCCGTCGTGGCTGGTCAACGGCTGGAACGTCCACCGCCGAAGCGTCGTTGACCCGCCGACGGCCGAACGCCGGGGCAACTGGTGGCGCGAAGATGACCAAACGAACCACCGGCTGGCCGTGCTCTGGCACGAACTGAGCATCCTAGGCAACCCGTTCCGACTGGACGACTGGGGGCAATAACGCATGCCGACAGACGAGACGACAGACTGGCTGGTCTGGAACTTGTCAAATCGGTCGAAGTAGCGCTCAATGACCAGTTCGGCCCGACTGTCGACATCAAACGGAATCTCCCGAGCGGCGGCAGCAGTCTTTGGCTTCCACATTCGAGCTTCTGCCTCGTCGATGGACAGGCCGTCGTTGTGTTCGACCATCTGCGCTGCGTTCTGCCGACACGCACCACAGATGCCGCCGTCGCGCCCCTTCTGACAATGCTGGTCGCCGGGAATAACGATCATTCGCCGTCGCTCATCAATCCACGACTCTCGCATGTGGACAATCTCTCCGGACCGGAGCCCCAGGCGACCGCCGACAAGGATGATGAACCGGGCTTCCAGCCCACGGTAGTCATCCATTTTGTGTGTGCCTTCGAGCAGCAACTCGAACTCTCGGTCGTCAAGCGCGTCGTCTTTCGAGTGATGTACCTCCGTTGTGTGGCCACGCTTTTGATGGCTGCTAGTGTACGTACTCATGCTTCCTCACTGGAAGCGCGGTCGGGTGCTCCTACACCCGGCCATCATTCTGATGGTAACCCGCGCTCTCGTAGTCTGTCGGCCGTCCAGCAAATAACGCCCAGCCGTGGAGTGAAAGTATAATGTCTAGACTCAGATACGAAACAGGAGGCGTTCCCCCGCCCCCAGTGGTCCCCCCGCCAGCCGGCGGCCCGGACCCACACGTACCAACTTCCAACTAACTGCTTTTCAACCAATCAATGCGCAAGAAATCACTGATAGCCGTCGGCATGTCGGCCATGCTGCTCCTGACCGCGATCGGGGGCGTCATGGCGACCGCGCCCAGTCTCGACACCGAAACCACGAATACGGCCGGGACGACCAAGCTTGACGGCACATCGACGCAGACGTACAACGAATCAACCACCTCGTTCTTGAACACCTCGCAGGACTCGAACCAGACGACCGCGGAAATCCGGCAGGGCGCTGACGGTCGGCTGCTGGACACGCACGACCTCAACTCCAGCGAGCACCTCAACTACGAGTCCCAGGCGAGCGGGACCTACTACCACACGCTGGAGCTGGCTGACGACGGCTCGGACTACCCCGGGTTGGAAGCGGGCGCCGGAGAGGATGTGACGATCGAGGTCCGCTCGATCAACACGGCCGACGACCCGGAGACGATGACGAACACGACGTTCACGTTCAGCAACGGCGCGAACGTCAGCTACGTGAACATGAACAACTCTGAGACGATGGTCGCTGACAGCACCGGCGCGGGCATCCGCGCGTCGATCTTCTCGATCGGCGGCAACGACTCCGATGCCGGTGCGGCCGAAGTTGAGCAGGAAGACATCGGCGTCAACGGCGACTCGCAGGATCGCGTCGTCGTCAACATCGCCAACGCTGACGCCCAGGACAGTGCGGCCGCTGTCTACGACGCGACCGAAGAAAGCGAGGCCTTCTCGACGGTCGGCGTCGCGTCCTTCGCTGGCGAAACCATTCCGGTCTTCGCGGCCGGTCAGGACACGCCTGACTGGATGGATGAGGACATGACCTACGCGACCGTCTCCGAGGACGGCACGACGGTCGAAGTCGTCAACCCCGGCGAGGCCCTGTCTGAAGACGACACCGAGGCGGACTTCTCGATGGAAGCGAACGACGCTATCGGGTTCAACAACGCCCGGAACCTCGCATCCGACTACGGTGCGAGCACGTTCGACTCGCTGTCGATCGGCCTCGATGCATTCAACATCAACGGGCAGCCCGAGCTCACGGAGGCCTAATCCATGGGCATGCGCGTTGACGCGCTCCTGCGTGTCGTCGCACTGCTGTGGGTCTACACCGTCGGCGCACTCATCGCCTCAGTGGTGGGCTTCATCGGCCTGCTCTGGATGCTCGTCGACGTCGTCTGGCAACTCATCACCGGTTCGGACGGCCTATCATCCACATCGACCCCGGCCAACTGGGTCAAGGGGACGTTCATGTGGATCGCCGGCCAGACGAACTACGCGCTGACCGGCAGCGGCGACCTGATGTTGCTGCCCTCGCCTGCATAGACAACTGACTACTCCCGGGTGCCAGCAAAGGCACGTCCACTGTACCCCACTTCGGCCCGCAGTAGTGCAGTCGGCGGTGCAACTCCGCCGGGGCCACTCCGCCCCTGTGCAGGGACCGGGTTCGACTCCCGGACAGGGGCCTCCTACTCATGTCACACGATACACCCACCCAGAGAGACAACCACGTCACACGCTTTCGTCGGACTGGTGATCGATGCACCGACTGCGGTCGGTCCATCAGCGCCGAGACAGTCGACACGCACGGCACCGAGTACTGTGCGGTCTGTCGGAGGGAACCATGAAACGGACTCTCGCCGCCATACTGGCGGTCCTGCTCGTCGCCCACGCGGTCGGTCCCGTCGCCGGCCAGTCCGATAGCGGGCCACTGGACAGCGCCTTCTCGGCGGCCGAGGAATCGACGGTCCTGAACTCGCTCGAAGGTCTTCGAGATGGCATCATGGGGCGCATTTCGGACTCGGTCGCCGGCGCGACTGATGACCGCACGGCCGCGGACATGGCGGTGGATCTCCAGACCGAGTACAACGACAACAGCGACGCGTACGAGGGCTGGATGAACAACCGGACCACGGCCGACACGTCGCTTGACGTCCTCGAACTGACGATCTCGCAGGACGACCAGAGCGAGACCCTGTATCTGACTGCGGATGTCGTCGACGGGAGCTATACGAACACAACCATGCAAAACAGCACAGACAGGACGGTCGACGAGTCGTGCGAGCTGGAAGGCAACGCGGCCCGGAACGCCGCCGACGAGCTCGGCGAGTTCCGCGAGGATTTCGTCGCGACGGATGGCAACGTGACGGCAGACTACCTCTCGTCGATGGGGACTCGCTACGGCGGCAACGTCGATTGCTCGTTCAGTACGGAGGGACTCTGATGTCAGCAAGCACAAGCGTCGACTTCGGCCTGGACATCACGGACCCCGGGACGTGGGTGCCGTTCATCTGGGACTTCGGTACCAAAGCCGTCGGGACCGGGACGCCGGCCGAGCAGATCGTCGCAGCGACGACCATCACGGCGGTCGCTATCGCGACGAGTTACCTCACGTTCGGGGCAACGCTCGTGATTGCTATCCCCGCGACGTTTTTCGCGTTCGTCGGGTTCGTCCGACTGTTCTGGGGGCTGGTCGCCTGATGGTCCGGATACCATTCGTCCCGGAGAGTGCTGGTGAGGAGGTTCGCGGCGTCCTCTCGGGCTCGTTGTGGGACACACTGTGGAAGCTGTTCGTCGTTTTCGCGGCTGTCACGGTGTTCACGCTGCTCCTGCTCACGGGCGGGATTTGGGGCGGCGTCGTCGCCGGCGCAGCCATCAGCACGCTCATCTCCGACGAGGTCCGGGCGTTCTTCACTGACATCTGGTATCGAAACTGGGCAGAGGTGCGGATACCGTACACATGAACCGACAGCTACTGCTTGCGGGCCTGCTGGCGGTCGCACTGGTGACGCCAGCCGTCGCGGGAGAGCCGACGCGGCTCACACTCGACGCTGACCACCAGCTGGACACGGACGCCAAGCAGGCCACCTTCGAGCGAACGGGCAGCGCCACTGCCAGCCTGACCGCCCCAGATATAGACCTCACCGTCGCCTCCGAACACGAGACCTGTGACATCGATGGCTTCTACAGCGACACGCGAAACGACTTCTTCTGCCTCGAGTATGGCGAGGAAATCGACCGGACGATACGGGTCTACATCCCGGCCGAGTACTGGCACCCCTACCTCCGTGAGGGCGTCGAACCGGTGTCTGGCGACGCGAAAGCCACCTTCGAGCCCGTCGAAGATAGCCAGTACACGGCTGTCACGGTGACGGTCACCGAGCCAGGGACCTACGCGTGGAAGGTCAACAGCGAGGCGTCGTACTTTGCTGGGGCAAAGGATCGGACGCTGGACAACGTCGAGGATATCACTGGCGTCGGTGCGCCCGACACGGAAGAGTGGCAGTACATCCAGCCCTCCGAACTCGGGGGCAACCAGTCGGCGTACGTCCTCCGAGCGCCCAACGGGACCGACGCACTCATCGTCGAGTACCGACAGCCGAACGACGAGTGGTCTCGCGTCCCGGGCGAACAGGAGAAGTACGCGCCAGTCTACACGGAGACCAAGACTGGGGTTGACGACCGCGTCTACGTGTTCTCGACGACAACGGACTCGCCGGAGATCCGCTACAAGACCGAGGCCGGCCGGACTGACCGCTTCGACAGCGCACTTCGAGAGATCGGCAGCATCTGGACGCGAACTGAGGAGATAACCGGCTTCGACATACCCTTCGTGGGGTCAGACACATGATGGAAATCGAGACCAGCCCCGGCACTGGGGTGCTGATAGCACTGTTCGTTGGCTTCGTGATACTCGGGTTCGCAGCGCTGTCTGGAACGCTGGCTATCGCCATCTGGCTGGGCATCGGCGTCGTCGTGTTTGTCCTGGCCTACGCAGCGCTGACCCGAGCCAAGCGCTGGGCGGAAGGACAGCGAGGGCAGAGCCGTGACCGGTAGTCCGCCGCCGGTCTACATGGGTCGGCGAGAGAAGTTCAAATACGCGACTGTGACGTTCATTGCCGGCCTCTTGGTGTGGCAGGTGAGCCACTTGCTGGGAAAAGTGCTCATACTCCTCAGTTTCAGCATGTTCGGCGGAGCAATCCTCCGCGGGAGGGAGCGTATCGCATGACATCGGACACAGTACTGGTTGTCATCGCCACCCTCACAGTGGCGGTGACGCTGTTGCTCATCCGATACCGCACTGCGGCCGTCCGGCGGTATTTCTTCAAGCCGATTGAGAGCGGGCGGCTGATATTCGGTGCGTTCATCCTCATCGCCGGGGTCATCACAGCACTCAACTCCGGCGTCGCCTGGATGATGTTGCTCGGCCTCGTCGGGATCGCCTTCGCGACTGCGTTTTTCTACTTCGAAGAACCGCACAAGGACATTCGATAACGATGCATCTGACACAACTGAAGAACGACTACAACCGCGTCGAGCAGGCCGTGGCCGGCGATGCTGGCCTGCCTGAACGCTACGTCGTTGCGCTGCACGAGATACAGGGGCTGATGCAACCACTGGTCGCCGAAGACGCCAGCGAGTGGGTCAGCCGGAAGTACCGCAAAGCCTACACGGCGAAAGAGAAAGACGAGCGGGCGGACTCGCTGTGTCGCTGTCCGAGCCGGCGCTGTCGTCTCAAGAACGGGAAACTGCCCTATCAGCTACGGCGGCGAACCTCGCAGTTTACCGACCGACAGTCGCCCGAGGAACAGCTCCGGGCGTATCTCAAACGCCATCCCGAGGCCGTGGTCATCGACGAGGCACTGGACTCGCTCCGGGAACGCAAAGGCGAGATTGCACGCCGACTCTCCGTGCTTGAGCACTCGCTTGATGGCTACAGTGAGGACGACGATCCGCTGCCGTCGTGGATGCTACCCGAGGACTACGACGAGACACACGGCCCGGATGCGTCGCAGAGTGCTGACGACGCCGAGGCCCAGGAGGCTGACTGATGGCCTCTCGGAACGTCGATGGGTCGCTCGGGGAGTACATCCAGCAGGAGGCCGCCTCAGAACTCCGCCAGGACCGGTCGAGCGTCCTGTCGGGCTGGTGTGACGCCGGGCATCGAGCCATCGCACGTGACGACTACGACCGTGTGCTGGCTATCACAGCCACTCGCTTGCTGCCCGAACTGGACACGGTCCCGTCCCGTGTCCGAGAGTACAACGCGGAGATCGAAGCGCTCGACGCCGAGCTGACCTTCGACGGGCCACTGGTTCGCCGGGCGCTGGTCGCCACAGAGTCGGTCCGGAGCAGCGACGCCGACCGACTCACGGCGGCTGTCCGGCAGGCTATACACAACACCGATGAGACGGTCGAGCGGCTGTTCAAGTCCACGTTCGCGGTGCTGGTCGCCGATGGACTCGTCGACGGTGATGCAACGTCGGAAGTGCCGGCCTACGAGTACGAACACCAGGTCGGCGTGCGGTACTACTCACCGACCAGCAGCGGGTCGGGCGATCTGGAGATGATCGACCCCGACGGCGACCTCAAGGCGACGCTGTTCACCGGCGGACAGGGGTCGGGGAAGTCCACAGCGCTGGAGACACTCGCCGAGGACCGCCTCGCACACGGCCACAAACTCATCGACCTCGTTGACTTCCTCAAAGCCGAGAACGCTACCCGAGACATCCCGTCACAGGACGACGACCTCATCGACATCCGCGAGCAGATGGGACTTGACACCGGCTTCGGGGACTTCGACCCGCCGAAGATGGAAATCCGAGTCCCGTTGACGCCGGACCTCGCCGACCAGAGCGTTCCCTACGACACAGAGGCCGAGGAGTTTGTCGTCAAGCCGTTCGTCGTCCCGGCATCGGAGCTGACCTACCGCCAGCTGGTGATGGTGCTGCCCCACGTCACGAAGACGCACCAGCAGCACCTCCAGGCCGCCCACCAGATCCTCTCGAACGGCGACGAGGACTGGACGCTCGCCGACATGGCCGAGGTCGTCCGTGAGGAGACCAACGCCGGCGACACACTGTCGGATCGTATCGAGCGGTCCCTGGAGACCGTCCAGGAGAAGTCGTTCATCCGCGACACAAACGCACCAGACGAGATGATTCTCGACTGGCCGGAGATGATGGCCGACACCGACACGGCGACGGCGTTTACATTCTTCCCACTCTCTGAGCGGTCCGACCGGTTGCTGATGGCGTCGTATCTGCTCGATTCACTGTACGACGAGCGCCGGACGCTGCTCCGACAGATGGACCTGCACAAGTACCCGCCGTTGACCGTCGCCATTCGGGAACTCCACGAGATCGTGCCCCGCGGGAAGGCCGAGCAGGAGGCTGAGGCGACCATCGAGGGCTACATGATCGACACGATGTCGGAACTCATCGCGCTGGTCCGTCACGCCGACATGGAACTTCTCTGTGACACGCAGAAGTTCAAGCAACAACTCTCGCCGGACGTTTCCGGGCTGTTCCATCGCATCTTTGCCTTCGGCGGCCAGCGGCCCGACATCAAGAAGGTGTTCTCGACGCGACTCGGGAGCACAGACGCGAACGACTACGCGCCGACGGTCGCGAAGTACGACCCAGGCAAGTGCGCGCTCATCTCCGGTGACGGGTTCCGGATGCCGATCCAGATGGCCCCGCCGCGAAGCCATCACCTAGACGCCAAGGAAGATGGCAACGGCCTGGGCTTCCGTGTCCGGCATCGCGACGACGAGGAGCTTCGGGACGCGCCGTGGTCGGCAGATATCCCGGGCCGACTCCAGTTCGATGACCTGCCCGACGGACCAATCGCCGGCTTCGTCCGCGCGCATCTGAAGCGTACGCACGATGCCGACGACATCGTACTGAAAGACGATATCTCGCAGGCCTACAGCGAGTGGAGCGACCTTCACGACGAACCACCAAAACAGCACAAAAAGATTCACGAATGGATCTCACAGAACACGGATTTGGAGGATATGCGGACGAAACGTCACGACCGCGGCGACAAACGAAAGATGGCGTACAAGGCGGCTAAGTTGACCTTCTGACCATGTCGGACCAGTATACATCCACGGCACTTCCGGAACCAAAACCGCCACCCGTCGGCCGGATTCCAGCACATCCGGCATAGTCTAATTCCCGACAGCACCGAACCACACAGTGAGGACGCCCGCGCAATATACGCGCGCTATCAAACTACAGCAGTACAGTTGATACGCGTGGGAGCGCGGGCTCGGTGGTTTCTCTTTTTTCGATTAGTCGCACCTCATGCTGTTGCTGATGCTGATGATGAGACACTATGACACGATACAACTTACACACTGACTCCTGGCTCTGGTCGGCGTACAAAGATGTCCTACCAGAGGAGACGAACCTCGATGAACCGCTCAAGGCCACGGTCGCGGAGATCGTCGCCGAAGAAACCGACTGCGATGATACCCGGGAACGGGCTCTGCGACGGCTGGAGGACTACGGATGGGAATGAACCCACTCAAGACGACACGGCAGCTCGTCGCTAACCTTGCAGCGACCGAAGACGGCGACGGACCCAAGCAGTGGGACTCACAAAGCCGGACCGGCCGGATCAAGACCGCCCTGAGCCTGTACAAGTACCTCGTCGTCGCGGTAGTCCTGTTCGCGATGGCGATGGCAGTCTTCATCTTCCCAGTCCTGCCCAGCGCTCACCGGAACTACTGGGTGCCGGCGATGGGCATCTGGGCCGTCTCGATAGCTGTCGTCCACGTCAAATCGCGGGCGGCCGGGCTTCGGCGGCTCAAGGACTACCACCTCAATATCCTGTTTCTCGGCAACAGCATCCAGCCGCGGCTCGGAAAGCGAAGCGGGTCGATAGACGAGAAGACGTGGGGACTCAAGGTGCTCAAGAAGTTCAACGCCGGCGGCCTTCGGACCGCATTCGAGCAGTTTCACGACCGATACAGTCGCAGCGAGATCGGTGACCACAAGGAGAAGTACCATCGCGTCGACGACGACGGCAGCGGCGACGTGGTCCGTGGCGTCCTCGATCCAACGACCGCCGAGGCCGATGAGGTCGAGCACAACATCGACCTCTTCGACGGGATCTCCGTCACGCACGCCGGGGCCGAGAACGACACCCTCTCTTCAAAAGAACGCGACACCGTGACGACACTGCCGCCGACGATCGACGAGCGGACCTCGGCCGGCGTCCGGAAAGCGTTCATGTCCGAGGCCCACGGCCGGCAGGTTGAATCACGACGCGCACAGGAACTGGAAGACTACGTCGACGACCTCGAAGAGTACGTCGCCCCCGCCGGCCAGCCGATTTTCGAATCCGTTATGCGAGCAATCCGACAGATGAAAGCACAACAGAATCGCAGAAACGACAGTAGTGACGACGACACTGGCGTCGATCTCCCCGAACGGCCGCCGGGGATGAACAACGGAGACCAGTACTAACGATGCGGGTGCTCAGTCTGGTGCTGGTGCTCTGTCTGGTCACTGGAGGGTTCGCGACCGTCGGCGTGGCCGGCGCGCAGGAAGCAACCCCGAGCGAGGCCGGAACATCGACGCCAACCCCTACCCCGACGCCGACAGAGACCGCTTCGAACAGCACTAACGAGTCCGCTGACGCCGACACCTCCGAGTCCGGGATGCTCGCCGCAGATGTGTATGTCGAGCAGCCCCGGTTCGTCAGTCAGTCGGTGAGTCAATCCTCCAGCGGTGGGTTGAACGTCTACACCGTCCGCGGGAGCGTACATGAACTCGCGCCGAAGGGCTTCAACCACTCACAGGTCATCCGCGCCGGCGTCCGGGAAGACAGTGCGACGCTCCGGTACGATAGCGGCATCGACCGCTGGATTCTGGACGCCCAGGGAACCGAGGGTTCCTACCGCGTCTTCTGGGTCGTCCGCGAGAACGGCCAGGAGCGGACCTACGGGACGACCATCCAAGTCACGCAGGCGACCTACGAGCACGTCCAACCGAGCACACTCGATGAGCTCCGCAACCAGGCCGACTTCGCCGAAACCATCCGCGAGAAGTTTGCCGACGCCGGCATCATCGGCGAGGAGGCTGATGAAGAGCAGGTTGTCTCGGCTATCGACGACGCGATTACCTGGTATCAGTTCTATCTGAACCCGTTCTCGGCGCTGTCGGGGCAGTTCGTCACGCTCGGGATCATGCTCATCCGGTGGCCGGCCGGGTGGATTATCTTCGGCGTCCTCTTCCTCGCGTACTTCATTCGCGACCGGAAGAAGACCCGCGAGAACCGGCGGCTCAAACGCCAGTTCGCCAACATCGAAGACGTGGACGAGGCCGAACGGCAGGCGTGGGAACGCGAGTTGAAGCGCTCGCTGTCGATGCAGACCTTCGAAGACCTGGGCCTCACGACGACGGACGCCCAGGCCATCCGCGAGCACTTCGACATTCAGAATCCGCGCCAGTTCCTCGATCGCCTGCGGTCGTGGATGGACGAAACCGGCTGGGCGGGCATCATCCTCGACGCCCACGACCAGCTGGGCCACGAGATTCGCGTCGAACGTGACGAAGAGGGCAGCATCGTCAGCGCGGAGCTACTGAAACAGCGAAAGCCCGACGACGGCCCGCTCGCAGCCGACGGTGGCACCGCGTCGGCCAGCGGCGAGGGCGTGGAACCCAGTGTTGAGTACGTCAGTCCCGGGGATGCGACCGATGACATCATCCTCGCGCTGGACTGGGACACGCTCGACCCTGGCTTGCTCTGGGACGATCGCGTCGACGCGGATCGCCTGGAGATGCCCATCGCCAACGGTCCCGATGCTGGCCGCGAGGACCTCGTCGAAGCCTTCGACGTGCCGATCGGCGAGGACGGCCAGAACCTCCACATCATC
>Ga0207754_100636_pt1 | contig 11850 bp, 11 predicted proteins | sample A23E1SouthBayCA_FD_187728 | JGI IMG/M metagenome (GOLD analysis project Ga0207754, IMG submission 187728) | Aerobic enrichment media microbial communities from Eden Landing Ponds, California, USA - A23 E1 (SPAdes) | ecosystem: Environmental > Aquatic > Marine > Unclassified | place: Emeryville... | reverse complement strand
GCTCGCGCTGAACGCGAACATCGAGGCCGCCCGCGCCGACAAGAGCGGCGACGGCTTCGCCGTCGTCGCCGACGAGGTCAAGGACCTCGCCGACGAGACGAAGCAGGCCGCTGCCGACATCGAGTCCGAAATCGCGGCCGTGCAGACCGAGACCGACGACACCGTCGCGGACATCCGCGCGACCAGCGACCACATCGACGCCGGCGTCGAGACCGTCCGCGAGGCCGCCGACGCCATCGAGGACACCGTCGACACCATCGAGGACGCCAACCACGGTATCCAGGAGATCGCGGACGCCACCGACGACCAGGCCGACGCCACCCAGAGCGTCGTCCGCCGCGTCGACGAGGTCGCGGACATCAGCCAGAACGTCACGGAGGACGCCGAGCAGGTGTCTGCGGCCGCCGAAGAACAGTCCGCGTCAGTCGCCGAAATCGCGCGCAGCGCGGACGAGCTGCGCGACCGCGCCGACTCGCTGGCCACGACCGTCGGCCAGTTCGACGCCCGCGAACGCGACGACGCGACCGCCGGGTCGGAGTCACCGAACGACGCCGCGCCGGTCGACGACTGAGTCGTCTCCCGGTCCGTCCGGCCGCCGTCAGACGGGCCGACCGGACACCGGGGGTCTGTCCCCGACCGAGCGGGCGACGGTCACTCGTGGAGTGATTCTGCGACCGCGACGAGCGTCGACCGTGAGAACGGCCCGCTCACCGAGTACGTGAATCGGTCGGTCTGCCACTGCAGGATTCCCTGGTCGCCGAACTCCGCGTACGACCCGTCGTGCCCCGCGACGGACACGTTCTCGCCCTGCGTCGCCGACCCGGTGGCCGTGGACTGGCTCACCCGGAGCGTCGCCGACTCGTTCGCGTACGTCAACGACACGGCCGTCGTCTCACCCGACTGCGTGGTCGTGACGTTCCGCAGGGTGAGGTCACCGGGGACCGAGGTCGGCTCGCGGACCGAGAAGTTCACCGACTCCGCCGCCGCGTCGACCGACTCGAACGTCTCGGTCTCCGGGAGCGTCACGTTCTCGACGGTCGCGTTCGCCGGCGGCTCGAACGTGAAGCGGTCGGCAGGAATCGACGCGTTGTAGGTCACATTCGAGTACGTGATAGTCGACGTCGTCGACTGATTGCCGACCGTCGTCGTCACCTGGGTCCGCACGGGGAACCAGTTCTCCTGATCGAGCCAGACCGTCTGATTGCCGGCGACACTGCCGAGTGTGCCGTTCGGCGGCTGGACCGACACGACGTACGTCTCTCGGCCGGAGACCGTCTCCTCGCCCCGGTACTCTGCGGTGAACCCCGACGAGAAGTTCTGGAACGCTCGCGTCAGATTCTGCAGGCGCCCGTTCCCGTACTGGAACCGGCGGGCCGTGTTCGTGGTCTCGTTGTACATCCAGAACGCCGACTCGTTCGACACCAGCACGACCCCCTCGCTCGGACCGGACACGTACTCGTAGCGCACGTCGTTCGGCGGGGCCTGCCAGACGTTCGCTTCCATCGTCTGGGTCTCGGTACCGGTTTCGGTCGTGATCGTGACCGTCCCGGTGACGCTCTCGACGACCGTCTCGTTGCTGAGGGCGTGGCGTTCGATGACGTCCGCGGACGGCGACTCGCCCGAGGTCGTCTGCGGTGCAGCCGTGGTGGTCTCCGGGGCCGTCGACGAGTCCTGCAGCCCGACGCACCCGGCAAGGGACGCGACGAGGAGGACGGCGACCACACCGAGAACCACTGGTGACCGTTTCAGAGCCATCGTACTCGAGCTTCGAGTACTGGTTTCTTCAACGCAGCGGGCGTTCTCAGCCGCTGAAACCCACAATACTGGCCGACAGTCGGAACACAACTGGCCGCATTCGACCGCACCGCGACACTACCGGACAGTCGTCCGGGCGCCGACTCGGCCGGTCGCGGGTGGCAGGTAGAGAACTGAACTCACCGGGACCCCGACGGGCGCAGCGAACGGAACGTCGACGGGTCTCCCGACTGAGCGACGAAGTGAACGAGGGAAGTGGACTCGTCGGGGCAACCCCCACAGGGTGCCGCAGAGACCCGCCGGGGAGTCTCGTTTCGGTCCGGTCTCACTTCGACGAGGCCGCCCCCGTCGAGTGGACTCCCAGGAGAGAGGCGATTGCGTCTCACTTGTGGCCATCTGTTCGGCCGCCGTACTCCGGTCTCGCTCGGTGACTTTCGTGCTCATAGGTCCTTCAGGAACCCCTCGCGAATCTCCATTCGCTCGCGCTCGGTACGCCGGTCGTAGTGCTGCTCCAGCACGTCGTCGGAGACGTTCGAGCGATCGCTCACCACGTTCCCCGGAGTGCCGTCACGAAGCACCCGCGTGAGCGCCCTGCGCCGAATATCGAAGAGGATTGGCTGTAAGGGGTCAGCCCAACCGGAGCAGGTTTTCTACCACTGATAGTGACCGCAACGCTTTCACAGAGGCACGTCTCAGTTGGTTTTACCTCGGTGAAATTCCGAGGAGAAGCAACGGAGAGGCTGATTTGCTTCACCAGCCACGGCCCCCCACCGTGGTTTTTCGCTGCTCCGTCAGACGGTCTGTGCCAGCTCGGTGGGATTGCTCAGAGGTTTTATTACAACACAATCTAATACGGCAGTAAGCGCTGGCTACGGGGCCAGACGCAAAACTACAATGAAGGAAATCAGCTTCGACATCCCTGACATGGACGAACGTGGGGTATCGCCGGTCATTGGCGTTATCCTGATGGTCGCAATCACAGTCATTCTGGCCGCCGTCATCGCGAGCTTCGTGCTCGGCTTCGGCGGCAGTGTGAACAGTAATGCGACGGCCGGAGTTGAGGTGAACGATGATAACTACGACGTGACCGTAGTGTCGCTCGGCGACAGCACAACTGGCGTAAAGTGCGTCGCAGGGAGCGGGGGCACACCAAGTGACACCGGAGTCTTCGGCGTCGGAGAGACGATCGATTGCAGCTCAGGGAACAACGTCGTTGCAGTCGGTTCGGGTGACGCGTCGAACGCTACAGTTCGGACGAACATCTAACTGGCTCCACTCCGCCGGCCCCGATTTTCAAGATATCTCAGTCGAGCAGTAGCAGAGTGGCCCCTTCGGTTGAACAGCGGGCACTAAACGGTCTCCCCGCGTTATGGCAGTATCAGGTGCACTCCCCCTCGACACGAAGGAGAGTTACGATGAAGGACGTCATCGGCTCGCCAGCTGACGGCTTGGCGGTCGTCGTTCTCACTGGCATCGGTTCGTTCAGTCTCTTCGGGTTCGCGTTCTCGGAGACGCTGTTCTCGTACAGCAGCTTCGGCCTGAGTATTGCACTCCTACTCGGGGTTCTACTGCTCGCACTCCGGTGGATGACGAACCGCGCGGGCGGCGGCTGGGACGAACTCGACGGCCGACTCCTCCTCAGTCCCCACCGTGACCACCTACGAACAGTGGCGCGTCGTGGTCTCCGAGGTGGCGGTAGCGGTCCTCGTTCTTCGAGAATTCGTATCCGCACACCGGGACGGCGGTGAGCGAGTGACTCGCTGACCCCCCGAATACCGGGCCGTCCCGAGGCTCACGGCAACCACCCCAGAACACCGGGGTGTCCGCAATTCGACCGCAAGATGGCATCGAGGTCCGTTCTTCCGGCTGTTCGCCTCCGGTCTCTGCGCGAGTTGACTGCAGTGATTCTAACGGATTTGGAGCGCCACAACTGGAAACAGCAGTCGCTCGGGGACCAGCTGCGGCGAAGAAGTGGGAGTGGACTCGTCGGGATTTGAACCCGAGGCCTTCCCCGTGCCAGGGGGATGATCTACCACTGATCTACGAGCCCTCGAACGCATCAAATCGTTGCCGGGGGTCGTTGATAAACCCCGCGATTCGAGCGCAGTGGGGATGGAAACGTTTTACCAGTCGGCCCATCTCGACAGTTGTAGGGAACGCACGGCCGTAGATCCGACGTGCCCGCCGCTTGGTGGGCTTGGGACTGCGGTAGTGTCGCGGCACCACCCGGTGCCGGCAGCGTCTCGTGTTGTTCCAATCCGAACAATGGCACGAATGCACACGCGCCGTCGCGGTTCGAGCGGTTCGGACCGCCCGACGGCAGACGAACCGCCGGAGTGGAGTGACGTAGACGAGGACGCCATCGAGGAGCGAGTCGTGGAGCTCGCCGAGCAGGGCCACGACCCCTCCCAGATCGGCCTGAAGCTGCGCGACGAGGGCGTGCAGGGCACGCCGATTCCGGACGTCAAGCTGGCGACCGGGAAGAAGGTCACCGAGATTCTCGAGGACCACGACGCCGAGCCCGAGCTCCCCGAGGACTTCCGGAACCTCCTGGAGAAGGCCGTCCGCCTGTACGAGCACGTCGAGGACAACGGACAGGACCACCAGAACAAGCGCGCGCTGCAGAACACGCAGTCGAAGATTCGCCGCCTCGCGAACTACTACCGCGGCGACGAGCTCGACGAGGACTTCAAGTACTCGCACGAGCGAGCGAAGGAACTTCTCGAATAGATGGCGACGACGGGACGCAGCGCCGTGGCGAGCGAGCCCGACGCGGCGTCGGTGCTGTCTGACGCGGAGTTCGTCCGCGTGACGGCGGCGCCGACCGGCGGGAGCGTCGCGGCCGCCGCGATGCTCGCCGACGCGTGCGACGAGCGCGCCGTACCGTTCCAGGTGCGGGTGGCTCGGAGCGCGCCGGGCTCGTTCGACGGCAGCGCTGCGTCCCACGTAACCGTGGGCATCGAGAGCGAGGACGCGGATGCGTCCGTGACCGAAGACGTGGCGAGCGAAGCGTTCGCGCTGGCCCGCGAGGCCGGCGGCGACCCGGACCCCGTGCTGGCGTTCGCCGGCGCGGTCGCTGACGGCGTGGCGCCGTCCAGCGACGTCCGCGAGGCCGCTGGCCTCGACCGTCGGCCGGGCGTCGGCGTGCCGACTGCCGACCTGGCCGCGGGGCTGGCGCACTCGACGCTGTTCCACGCGTCGTTCTCGGGCGACGAGCAGGCTGCGGGGGCGACGCTCGCGGAACTCGGACTCCCACCGGAGCTCGACGAGACCGCGCGCCGCCGGCTGGCGTCCGTTGTCGCACTCGACGCGACCGAGGACGCGAGCGAGCGAGCGGCCGACGCAGTGGCCGCGGGGCTGCGGCCGCACCCGACCCCGGACTCGGGCTTCGAGACCGTCGAGGGGTACGCGGACGTGCTCGCGGCGATGGCCTGGGATTCGCCCGGGCTCGGCGTCGCGTTCGCGCTCGGCGCCGCCGACCGCACCGACGCCGTCGAGGCGTGGCGGGCACACGCCCGCGACGCACACGAGACGGTTCGCGTCGGCGAGCCGGCCCGCCACCGGGGCGTGGTCGTCGTCGACGCGCCCGACTCGCAGCCGACGGTCGCCCGTCTCGTCCGGGACTACCGGGCCGAGGAGGGGGCCGTACTCGCGGTCGGCGACGGCGCCGCCGCGCTCGCGACGACCGACGCGGACGCCCGCGCGGTCCTCCCCGACGGAGTGGGGACGAGCCGACTCGCCGCGACCGAGACCGACGACGAGGAGGCCCTCGTCGAGACCGTTCGGGGGGCGCTGTGACCCGGACGGCGACGGTCCGCACCGAGGTCGCGGACCCGGAACTGGTCGCGGCCTGCGTTCGCCCGGACAATACCGCGGAGATGACCACGCGCGTCGAGGGCGGCTGCGTCGTGACGCGCGTCGAGCGCGACGACACCGCCGGGCTCCAGTCCACAGTCGACGACTACGTCGTGAACCTCACCGTCGCAGCGGAAGTCGCACAGACAGCAGACCGACACACCACACACCAATCATGAGCGAACGATCCGTCTCAAAGCAGAACCAGGAGAAGCGGTGGTACACCGTGCTGGCGCCCGAGGAGTTCGACCGGGCGGAGCTCGGTGAGACACTCGCCGAAGAACCCGAACAGGTATACAACCGAACGATTCAGACGACGCTCTCGGACATCCGGGACGGCGGCGAGAACAACGTCAAGCTGACGTTCCAGATCTCGGACGTCGGTAGCGACACCGCGTCGACCGAGTTCGTCAAACACGAGCTCACCCGGGACTACCAGCGCAGTCTGGTGCGCCGCGGGTCGTCGAAGGTCGCCGTCACCATCACGGTGCTGACGACCGACGACTACCGCGTCAAGATTCAGCCCGTCGCGTACACGACCAAGCAGGCGGACCAGAGCCAGCAGAAGGCCATCCGTCGCACGATGATCGACCTCGTGGAGGAGGCGGGCGAGGAGCGCACGTTCGAGGCGCTCATCGACTCCGTCATCGAGGGCCGGCTGTCGTCGGCCATCTACGACGAGGCCAACACCATCTACCCGCTGCGCCGCGTCGAAGTCGAGAAGGCGACCCTCGAAGCCCACCCCGAGGAGGTCTACGAGGAGGAGGAGACCGCCGTCGACGTCGACGAAGACGACGAGGAGTAGCGACTCCGAATTTCTCACGTTTTGCCGATTCGCGAGCGGCAGTGCCGGTCGACCAGCGTCCGGTCCCTCCCGCGGGACTACTCCTCGACGAGAATCTTTCCGCGCATACCTGCGCCCTCGTGGGGGATGCAGAAGTAGTAGTACTCGCCGGGGACGTCGAAGGTGACCTCGTAGGTCTCGCCCGGGGCGATGTTTCCGCCGCCGTTGAGGCTCTTCTGCCACGCCTCTCGGGCTTCGGACTCGGAGTCGAAGCCGCCGGACGCGAAGTAGTCGGCGCCGTCGGGGACGCCGCTCTCGTAGGCGGTGACGGTGTGCTTGCGGGAGCCGCTGTTCGCCCAGACGACGGTGTCACCCGCGGACGCGGCGTGGGTCGGCTGGCTCTCACCCTCGACCGGGTTCTGTGGGACGAAGGCGTTCGACGCCATCCCGATGTCGTAGTCGGAACCCCCCAGCGACGGCCCGATGCAGCCGGCGAGTGCGGTGGCGGCGAGGGCGCCTCCGGAAGCGATGAACGCCCGACGTTGCATACGTGTCCGTCGGTGTGTCGCGCATTTAATCGGCGCGGTCCGTTCCCGGCCGTCGGGAAGGTCGGATGTAAACACGTAAGGACGCCCCTCGTCTTGGCCGAAGCGTATGGGCCCCCGTTTCGTCGGCCGGTTGGGACTGGCGGACGCCGTGACGGCGGCGAACGCGGCGCTGGGGTTCGTCGCCGTCGTCGCGGTGACCGTCGACGTGTCCCTGGCCGCTCGCGTCGTTTTGCTGGCGGCCATCGCCGACGGCCTGGACGGCCTGGTGGCTCGCGAGTTCGGGTCGACGCCGGTCGGCGAACACCTCGATTCGCTGGCGGACGTCGCGTCGTTCAGCGTCGCGCCGGCGTTCATCGCGGTAGTGGTCGCACACGACGCCTGGGGCGCGGAGACGGCGACGGGGCTCGCTGCCGTCGCGGTCGGCGCGCTGTTCGTCGCTGCCGGCGTCGTCCGGCTCGGTCTCTACACCGCCTACGACACGGGCAACGACCACACCGAGGGCGTGCAGACGACGCTCGCCGCGACACTCCTCGCGGCGAGCGTGCTCGCCGGGCTCGACGCACCCGGACTGGTCGTCGCCGGACTCGGCGTCCTCACGGTGTTGATGGTGTCGACCGTCGAGTACCCGGACTTGCTCGCCCGCGACGCGCTCGCGATGGGAGCCGTGCAGGCCGGCGCGGTCCTCGCGCCGACGCAGTTCTTCCGGGTGTTTCCGAAGGCGCTGCTCGCGTGGGCCGCCGCCTACCTCCTGTTCTCGCCGCGGTTCTACTGGCGGTCGACGTAGCGAACTCGCGGCGGTCCGAAGGGAAACGCTCATAGGCGCGCTGGCGGAATTTGTTCGCATGAGCGACGGGGACGAGGAACCCGAGGAGACGACCGAAGAGGCCGGTGAGACGGAGACCGCCGTCGACCCGGACACACTCGAGTCCCGGCTGGACGACGCCGAGGCCGACCTCGACGCGGCGGAGACCGAGGCCGACCTCGACGAGGTCGAAGCCGAGCTCGACGCCGTCGAAGCGGACGTCGAGGCGGCGGACCTCCCTGAGCCAGACGAGGACGACGAGGAGAGCCGCGAAGAGCAACTGCAGGACCGGCTCTCGGAGCTCCGTGACGGCCTCGAAGAACAGCGGGGTCCGTACGCCAGCGACGCCGTCGAGACCGTCGAGACGGCCCAGTCGACCATCGAGTCCACGCGCTGGACCGAGCAGGGCGAAGCCGACCTCGCCGAGACGGTCGCCGCCTTCCTCGACGACGCGGGCGACGCGCTCGACGAGGACTTCGCGGCGACCAGCGACCCGGACACCGCAGCGCTCGGCGATGACCTCGACCAGGTCGTCGACGCCGTCGAAGCGGCGGCCCTCGACGCCGACGAGGACGCGGACACCATCGCCGAACTCGTCGAGGCCGCCGACGGTCTCGAAGCCGGCGTCGAGGACGCCCAGGCGTGGGACGACCTCTCCGTCCGTCAGAAGCTCCGCGCCGAGGGCTACTACGACGTCATCGGCCAGAAGCACAAGGACTTCCCGCCGGAGTGGACGGCGCTGAAGGAGTGGGAGAAACGGGGGAACGTCGAGATGGTGCTGCTCTGCCTGGAGCACCTCGGCGACTCCGACTTCATGGAGCGGCACTGCCTCGAGTCGCTGGTCCGCATGGGCAACGAGGCGGCCCTCGACGAGGTCGGGCAGCGGGCGGCCCGCCGCGACACGACGGCCATCGAAATCGTCGGGAAGATCGGCAGCGAGGACGGCCTCGAACACGTCGAGGACTACGTCGAGGAGGAGGGCAGTCCGAACCTCCGGACGACCGCGCTGAAGGCCGTCGGCGAGATCGGCAGCGAGGACTCCACCCAGCTCCTCGCCGACCAGCTCGCCGCCGATAACGCCGACGTGCGCAGTCAGGCCGCGCGCTCGCTCGGCCTCGTCGGTGACACGCGGGCCGTCGAACCGCTCGCGGACGCGCTCGCGGACGACGGCTCCGACACGGTTCGGGCGTCGGCCGCGTGGGCACTCGTCCAGATCGGCACCGAGGACGCCCTGGCGGCGGCCGCAGAGTACGCCGACGACCGCTCGTTCCTCGTGGAGCAGGAGGCCTCGACCGCGGCCGAGGCGCTCGACGACGACTCAGCGGAAGCGACGGCGTAGCCGCTCGTTCTCCCCGTCCGTCTCGGCCGCAAGCGACGCGTAGGTTCAAGTGCGAGCGCGGGACCACCCCGTGTCGTGCTGGTTCGTCTCGCGGTCGCGGCGCTGCTCGCGTCGGCGACCATCGCTGGCGTCGCCCCGAACCCCGCCAGCGACGGCGACGCGGGCGAGTTCGTCGTCGTGGAGTTCGCCGAGCCCACGAACACCACGGGGTGGGCAGTCGCCGACGAGGACTCGTCGGCGGCCCTGCCGAATCGAACGCTCTCCGGGACGGTCGCGCTGTCGACGCACCCGGCGGCAGCCCGCAACCGCACCACCCATCCGGTCGTCGGCCTCTCCGGCGACCTCTCGCTGGCGAACGCCGGCGAGCGCGTCGAACTCCGGGCGCGGAACCGGACCGTCGACGCAGTGACCTACGAGGACGCGCCGACAGCGGAACGGTGGGACGGCGACGAGTGGACGCCGCTTGGCGCGACCGACTTCGCGCCGATGGCCGCGAGGAACGTCTCGGTGTCCGCGTTCGCGCTCCCGGACGACGCCGGCCCGCCGCTGGACGTCGTCGAATCCGCGGAGAGCAGACTCTACCTCGCCGGCTACACGTTCACCTCGGCACGCGTCGCGAGCGCGCTCGCTCGCGCCGCGAACGACGGCGTGGACGTGCGCGTCCTCGTGGAGGGTGGCGTGGCAGGTGGCGTGCCCAGTCCGGAGGGCGAACGACTGGACGCGCTCCGGGCGGCGGGCGCGGCCGTCCGCGTCCTCGACGGTGAGCGGGCGCGATACAGCTTCCACCACGCGAAGTACGCCGTCGCCGACGACCGCGCAGTCGTCCTCTCGGAGAACTGGAAGCCCTCCGGCACTGGCGGGCACGGGAACCGGGGCTGGGGAGTCGTCGTCGACGACGACGCAGTCGCGGACCACCTCGCCGGCGTGTTCCGAGCGGACACCGGCTGGCCGGACGCGAGGCCGTGGCAGGCCGTCAGGGAGAACTTCACGGCTGTCGACGGGACGCCGGCGAACGACGCCTACCCGACGCGGTTCCCGCCGGTCGAGACGCGAGCGGAGCGCGTCGACGTCCTGCTCGCGCCCGAGAACGCGCGAACGGGCGTCCGAGAGCTCGTCGGGTCGGCCGACGAATCGCTGCTGGTCGAACAGCCCCGGCTCGCCCCCGAGGGCGCGTTCGCGAACTGGACCGTCGACGCGGCGAGACGTGGCGTCCGCGTTCGAGTACTGCTCTCGGGGCGGTGGTACAACGAGGCGGAGAACCGGAACACGACCAAGCGTCTGAACCGAATCGCCGCCGAGGAAGACCTAGACCTCGAGGCGAAGCTCGTCGACCCGCGGTCGCGCTTCGAGAAAGTCCACGTGAAGGGCGCCGTCGTGGACGGCGAACAGGCCGTGGTCGGCAGCCTGAACTGGAACGACCACGCCGCCACGGAGAACCGAGAAGTGATCGTGGTCGTCGAGGACTCGACGGTCGGAGACTACTACCGGCGCGCGTTCCGCGCGGACTGGCGGGGCGGCGCGTGGCGGCTCCAACTCGGCCTGAGCGCGGTGCTCGGAGCGGCGGCGCTGGCGGGTGTCACGGCGGCGTCGAGAATCGACTTCGAGGCGTGATTCGGAGCGAGACGACCGTCCTACCGCTGGGGGGCGCTGCGGAGTTCGTCGTCGAGTTCGGCTTCCGCCATCTTCTCGATGAGTGCGTCCAGAACCTCCTCGCGCATCCCGGGGACGAACCGGATGGAGCCGACGACGAGGTGGCCGCCGCCGGAGACGCCCGCGCCCGGCAGTTCCTCGTTGAGGTCCTCGACCATCGTCGGGATGTCGAGGCGCACACCGTCGGACCGGAGGACCGCGAAGTCCGGGCCGTAGCCGATCGTGATGACCGGTTCACCGGTCTCTTCGACCTTGCGGTCGTGGATTTCGCCCGTCGTCTTGCCGGGCGCGGGGTACGTGAAGCGGTGGGCGTGATTCTCCACGTCGATTCGGTAGAGGTTCGCGCCGCTGGCGACGCGCTCGTGTTCGACGTGGCTCTCCGTGGCGTCAAGCTGGTCCTCAACGGCGTCGTCCGCGAGTCGGTCGAGGAACGGAACGAGTTCGCGGTGGCGTTGCTCGTCGCCGTCGACGTTCAGGATGTCCGCGATGACCTGGGTGCCGTGGTCGTAGCGCAGCATGTACGCCTCGTAGTCGAGGGCTTCGCTCATCTGCTGGAGGAAGTCCTCGTCGTAGCCGGCGTCGCGGGCGAGGTCGAGGTAGTCCGTCATCGCGTCGGCCTTCGAGCGGTCCGAGAGCCCGGCGACCGCGGGGACGTGTTCGAGGTCGTCGGTGAGCCCGGGGTAGATCATGCGCGCGAGTTCGACGCAGAGCATCCCCGTTGTGATGCGGTAGTCCTCGCCGTGGAGGTAGGGGTTGACGTGCTCGTCGACGAGCGGGTCGACCGCTTCGGGGTCGGGGTGGTGGTGGTCGACGACGACGATGGGGATGTCGTAGTCGTCGAGGGTCTTGTACGCGGGCGTGTCCTCCTCGGTGCTGCCGTTGTCCAGCATGAGGAGCAGTGGGAGCCGCTGGCCGTGCCGGGCGCGGTCCTCCAGCGCGAAGTTGAGGTCGCGAGTCGCGTCCTCCATCTCGTAGTACGGCGCCTTGCTCGGCAGGCGCTTGAGGAGGTGGCGGGCGGCGTCGTCGTCCTGGTGGGTGTCCTCGATGAACTGTCGGAGCGCGTACTGGACCGGGAGGCTCGCGCACATTCCGTCGCCGTCGGCGTGGTGGCGCATCC
>Ga0207754_100630_pt1 | contig 12016 bp, 8 predicted proteins | sample A23E1SouthBayCA_FD_187728 | JGI IMG/M metagenome (GOLD analysis project Ga0207754, IMG submission 187728) | Aerobic enrichment media microbial communities from Eden Landing Ponds, California, USA - A23 E1 (SPAdes) | ecosystem: Environmental > Aquatic > Marine > Unclassified | place: Emeryville, CA... | reverse complement strand
GCGTTTGGCAAGCAATCTGAGTCAGTTTCCGTTCACTTGATCGGCCGAAACCACGCATTACAGCCTCGCTAAACCCGCTGTAGTCTCAATTTCCTCTGTGCGAGCAGTAGTTGAGACTGGATTTCTCAATGCATACGTCTTCGAATCTTCTCGTGGTTGAGCGTAATCACTACTGGTGAACCACAAAGTATCATAGTTTTCAGTCTTAACACTCTTTAATGTAAGTGACGTACATTTGACCACTCATGCCATATTCTCAAATAGAAAACATTTATTTCATCAATGTCCGTGAACTGATTGTGAAACGGCACCCAGTGAAATCGGCACGTTCCCCTACTGTCCGGAGTGATAGGCCCTCTCTCCGAGGACAAGCGGACCAGTATCAGACCCAGACTGGACCGGTAACCGATCACGGACCATCCACGGACGAACGGCCCCGGTGACATGAGTGGGGCCCCACAGCGTACGACTGCGGGACTGATCGACGAGATGGAACCGGGTGTGCTGGCTGTCCTTAGTGGGGTCGTGACGGGACTGATCGGAGGGGTGGCGTACTTTCTTGTCCCCGTAGCGACCAGCGAGTACGTCAACACTGGCGGTCGTGACACCTTTGAGATTACCCTCTATATTTTTGAGTACTTTTTTTCGCAGTCGCTTTTCTATCACGTTGGGGTTCTAGTCCTTGTACCGCTCGTGACTACAGCAGTAGCACTGGCACTTGCTCGCCGGAGTGGACACGTCGGTCGATCAACGACCGTGGCTGTCATCACTACGGTCGTCGTTGGTCCAGTCGTAATGGTCTGGCTCGGGATGATTGTCGCTTTGGTCGCCATCGCGACTCAGCAACTGTATGTCGCTCTTTTCGGCTTCACGATTGCCCTCAGCATTGCGATAGTTTTCTCGATGTTTGTCGCCACCATCACGGCGGTGAGTGCGGTCGGCGGCTACGCGTTGGTTGAACAGTTTGGGGCCCGGCCTCCGGAATAGTCGCAGGCTGGAGTGCCGTCTCGCCACAGATAACAGCGGGAGAACGGGACTGGTGGTGAGTCATGCATCGCAGTTCAAAGGGCCGATTTTTGACATACCCTGAACCCCTCCAGCCATACGGCAACGTAGTACCGAGTCATGTCTCTTTATTGGGCGGTTCTTAGCCTGTACTGCATCATCAGTACTCGGTGCTCATGTCCAATTGCGGTAGTGGCTTCCTCACTGAGTACGGGTATCGGTGGGAGATTGAAATTGGCTACAGGTCGATTGAGCGATTCATGGCCGCAACGATGTCGAAGGATTTCGGGCTCCGGTTCTTTTATTTCTCGTTTGGCTGCCTGCTGTACTCGGTTTGGCGAGCAGTTGATCTGCTCGTGCAGGTCGAATTGACCGGGGAATATGAACACTCACCGATGGTGACGGCAGATAACACGCTAACGTTGTTGAAGAAGGAGACTGGAATCGGGTAAGGTGAGGTCGATCTGGGGTAGGCGGTGTCGAGTGGCTACACTATTGACAGTCTTCGGAGTTCGGTAATATAGTTAGCAGCTCAACAGGAGCGAGTGACTGAGAGCTAATCTGGAGTTGTTTCCGTTCGGCGATTCGTCCAAATACACGCATTACAGCCCCGCTAAACCCGCTGTAGTCTCAACTTCCAATGCACGTATTTAGTATAGCATTATGTAATTTATAGCTGTCCTCATATCCAATCTAAACGCTACAGAGCCCCGGAAACGGCGATATTCGGGTTTTGGAATTAGGTTTGTATTAGGGAAATAAGCACCACCAGTTTTACCCGGACCGCCGCTGTATGGGAAGCATGGATCGGCTTCCGCCTGAGTACGACCCTACTCTCGGGGGCGACGCCCTCGAAGCAGCCATCGAGAAACGGCTGGTCGATATCGACTCCGGACGCTACCGAACAAACGTCGCCAGCGTGCTGCGGAAATTCGCGGCATGGAGTCGGGACCAGCATGGTATCACCAACCCCAAGGACATTGATGATGATCTCTGCCGGCAGTACGCTCGTGATCTAGCCCGAGCCGACGATCGGGACGATATCTCGCCGGAGACAGCACGGCGGTACTTCGCCTACGTCCGCTCGTTTCTCACATGGGCCGTCTACGAGGGCCTGATACCAACGAACCCGGCGAAAACCAACCACGCGCAGGACTCACTCCCGACCGACGAGACTGAAACGGACCAGCAGTACTGGACCACACGCGACCGCGAAGCCATTTGTGCAACTGCCACTACCCGCGTCGACGAAGCCGGCGAGAGCGACGACGTCGACCGGACGGCGGCCTATCGTGACCAAGCGCTCGTCTTCCTGCTCGCCTACTCCGGAGCCCGCAGCGCGGAACTCGTCGCCGTCTCCGATGACGAGGAACGGAACGGCCTCCGGTGGCGACACGTCGACCTGGATGCTGGCACGATGCAGGTGTTCGGGAAGAATCGCACCCGAGAGTCTGCACCCATCCTCGACGATGCACTTCGCCCACTCCGGCGCTGGAAGCAACTCCGAGAGCCTGACGAGAACGAGGCCGTGTTCCCCAGACTCGACAACGCGGCGAAAGCCATGGACCCGACGCCGTCGATCACAACCCAGTCAGCCCGAAACATCCTCATCGATCTTTGTGAGTGGTCTGAGTATGACTTCGAGGAACCGCTGAAACCACACGGCGCTCGCCGTGGCCTCGGGCGAGAAATCTATCGCGAAACCCACAGCTAGCACAAGACGTACTGCGGCACAAGTCCATCGAGACAACGCACGAGGGGTACGCTCAGGAGGCCGCTAAACGGACTCGTGACGAAGCGAACGACATTATTTCCGGCGAGTAGCTTGCGGACATCTCTTCACAAGGGACCAGACAGACGACGCCCCAACTGAGCTAATTAGCGAGGTGAGAACGTATCGTGTGTTCTGGAACCGCTCCTACAACCGACGGTAGATGATGATCCCACCGAGAACAGCGACGATCATGCTCCCGGCAATAAGCAAATTCGTCGGTGCGCTCCCAGACGGCTCGACATTGTCTGTGGCCGCGGTCTGAGACGGTGTGATTGCTGGCCCACCGCTGCTGGTCTGGGTCGAGGTTGATTCCTCGGTGTCCGTTTCGGTCGAGCGTTCAGTCACTGCGGTCGTCGTTGTTGTTGGGATGTCTCTCGGCGTTGTTTCCGTTCCCGTCGGTGTGTCCGTCGCTGTTACTGTGTCACCAGAGTCACTGCCGCTGGAGTCGCTATCATCGTCATCACCATCATCATTACTACCGCCGGAACTCGACGAGTCTTCCTCAGTAGGAGTTTCCGTCTCAGTCGGCGTAGGCGTTGACGTGTCCGTTGGCGTTGGTGTGGCTGTTTCCGTCGGCGTTGGTGTCGATCCATTCTCATCGTCGGTCTGCCCTTCGACGGTGAGGATGCGCCCTTCTGTGCCGGTGACCGAGTAGGCACTGCCGTTCTCGTCACCCAGCGCCGCGACACTCACGGAGAGCCCGATAGCTCCGGGATTTTCGGCTTGGACAGTGACGGTCGCGAGTTCCACCGGGCCGCTCTGGAGCGTGTTCATTCCCGTCGCCGCCAACTGCACTGACGCCCCGCCGTCGGGCTGCTTGGCGTACGCTGGGCTGTCGGCATACCTGACGCTCTCGATGGTCGCGACGCTGCTGTCGTTGAGCGACACTGTCGCGTTGAACGTACCGACACCACCGCTGGCCTCGCCCACCACCAGCTCGTACTCGACGGTTGCGCCCGGATCAATGCTCTCTGCAGCCGGCGAAAGTCGAACTTCTGTCCCGCCGGCACCAGAAACGACAGCAGTACTCCCAATCAGCGCAGCGCTAACCAATACTACCCTCATGAGACGAGCGAGTTGCATCGATATTATCGAACCCGATTTCCACAGTATTAAATAAACCGGAAGTATCTCTTGAATTAACACTGGAATACGTCATGTCTAGAGGCCACAGTCGTACTCGTGAGGGTATCGAACTCGTAAGTGAACAGGCACGGCCGCTGTTGGCGGTCATCCTGACCGTATTGCTCGTCACCAGCCCAGTCGTCGCAGCGGTTCCGGCCGGCGCACTCACACAGGCCGGCAATGCAGGCAACACCGGTACGGACGCGGGTAACACCAGCATCGGCACTGGCGCCGGAAACACGGCTGTGACACCCGACCCGGTCGTTGACTCGGCGAACCCGACCGACCCGAACGGTGATGGACGCTTCGAGGACGTCAACGGTGATGGCAGCTTCGACGTCGTCGACAGCCAGGCGTTGCTTGCTCATCTCACAAACGCCTCCGTCCAGAACTACAGTTCGAGTTTCGACTTCACTGGGGACGGACGAGTCACGGTCAGCGACGGCCAGTGGCTCTACGTTCAGGCTGTCAATCCAACCGAGACCGACGCCGACGGCGACGGCCTCAACAACACCGTCGAGGTCGCGCTCGGCACCAACGCATTCGACACCGATACCGACAGCGACGGAATCAACGACTGTGCCGAAACCAACGGCGGAAAGCCGATTGACACGGACGGCAATGGAGTCATTGACGCCCGTGATGCTGACAGCGACGGCGACCGCATCCCTGACTTGCGCGAAGGCGACGTTGACACCGACGGCGACGGGACGCCCAACTACCGCGACACCGACGACGACGGCGACGGCATCAGCACCCGGACCGAAGCGCTGGACGGCCAGAATTACAGCCACGATGTCGACTTCGACGAGACGGTCAACTGGCTCGACACCGACGCCGACGGCGACGGGGCCCCCGACGGCGTTGAGGGTCAAAACGACAGCGACGATGACGGGATGCCCGACTATTTGGACAACGATCGTGATGACGATGGCCTCCCGGACGCCTACGAGCGGAACGTCACTCACACAGACCCGGCGAACAACGACAGCGAGTCACCGCTTACCAACTACACCGAAGCGAACAACGATGTCATCGACGGGATGGAGGACTTCGACTTAGACACGCTCGGTAACTACAGGGAATATACCATCGGTACGGACCCATATATTAACGACACCGACCGTGACGGGCTCACCGATGGGTTCGAATACCGCAACAAGCAGTTTGACCCACTGACGGCCGACACGAACGGTGACGGGACGAGCGACGGGGCCGGCGATCTTGACGGCGACGGCCTCACCAACAGCGAGGAGGCCCAGCGCGGGACCCTGGTCGACCGACCCAACACCGACGGTGACTCGCTGAACGACAGTCGAGAAATCGAGTTGGGGACGGACCCGACGCTGCCGGACACGGACGCCGACGGGTTGGACGACGACGAGGAACTCAATCTGGGGACAGACCCACTTGTCAACGACACCGACGGTGACGGCGTCCTCGACGGCAACGAGACCTTCGAGACGACGATGGACGACGATTCGACGGGCGCTACGGTGACGCTCAAGACGAACGGGTCGGCAGGCAATGTGACCATCAAGGCAAAGCCCGGCTTCTTTGAGGGCACTGCTGCCAGTGCGGGCCAGACGATTCAGGTCGAAAACCGCACGGCGTTCAAGAATGCGACAATCGAACTGCCGGTCGACACGTCAGTCCCCGAATCCGAATACGAGAATCTCTCTATATACACGTGGAACGGCTCGTCAACCGACTCGTGGAGTAAAGTCGAAACGACGATCGACAATGGCACGGCGACCGCCACCGTCGACCACTTCTCCTACTTTACCGTGCTCGACACCGACGAGTGGGTCAGCACGACGACTCTCGGCATCGGCGACCCGATTGATCTCAATGCCACTGATTCGTTCCGCTGTTCGAACGCCTGCAACCTGACCACGAACGAGACTGTCGTCCTTGGCGGTGAACCGACCACCCGGAAGATCAGCATCGAGCAGAGTGGTGAAACGTACGAGGTAGTCCCGCTGAGCAACGGCCAGACCATCCGGAACTTCTACGATTATGGGAACGCCGAAATAAACTCGCCACTCCCGGTCGCTAAGAGCGACACGAGCCGGCTGTTCTTCTGGTCGGGACCGAACGGGCTCAGTCTCGTTTCACTGCAGGATAAACCGCGAGACGGTTCCGGTGCCGCCGTCTCTCTCGAACTCTACGGTCTGCCAGTCAATGACGGGGGTTGGGTAGTCAAGGACGACCCCGGCGACAATTATGGCACGAGTCCCGACTGGACCTGGAATGACGACAACACCGACGGCGGTGTGTTTCGTGGTGGACTGACCAACTCGACGATCACCATCACGCCCAAGTTCAACGAGCAGGCGGAGAAGGACCCACTTACGCCCGGCGAAATCTCTGACTGGGAGATTCTCTCCGGCCGCGCAACCGACCCTAACAACGAGTCTCTCGCAACTGACCAGAACATTACTATTAGCGTCCCGGACGACCCCGACGAGAACACGTCCAGCAACGTCGCTGGGGACACGGGTGCTGCAAACGTCACCTACGAACTGACCGACGACGCCGACGACCTCGTTGTCGTCTACCAGACCGAGCAGACCGACGATAATCCGGCAGCGAGCGTCGAGGTGACCGGTGCGAGCGGAACAACGGTCTCGAAAGACCTCGCTATTGGTACTGTTGGGACTGTCCAGACGGTTGTCAACGTCTCTACGTTAGCCCATGGACCGACGAACGTCAGTCTCTCGGCTGACGGTGTCAATATGCGCGCCGAGGTAACTCCGCAGGAGACTTCCGACAGTGACGGAGACGGCATCCGGGACGCTGTCGAGAATCAGACTTGGACTCTGCCGACCGGGCCGGGAACGACGTTCTCGACGGACCCGTACGACGCTGATACGGACGGGGACGGCATTCCAGATGGGGAAGAGGTCATCTACAAGACCGAGGCTGACAACGGGACCCTCGAGACGAGTATCGCCGTCGCTAACTCGAACCCGACCGAGGTCAACAGCGACGGTGACGAACTTACGGACCCTGAAGAGAACCGTGGCTGGAACACCTACCTTGCACGCTCACCCTCGACAGCTGAACAGTTCGTCGAGGCCCGCCAGAATGACGGGAACCCCATTGGTGTGCTCTGGGAGCAAAACGTCAGCTCAGACCCGCTTTCAGCTGACACCGACGGTGACTTGCTGCCGGACCACGAGGAGCGTAGGCTCGGTACAAGTCCGACCGTCGCCGACTCGGATCGTGACGGCAACAATGACCACACTGAGGACACCAATAATAACGACCCGACAATCCACGATCATGAAGCGCCGCTGATCGAACCACTGGCAGTCAACAGCGACAACGTCCAGCGGACCAGCTACACGGTCAGAGTCAGCGCCACAGACCAGAGCGGCATCCACGCGATTCGCTTCTACAAGGCTGGCAATGAGCAGTGGTCCGCGCTGGGCGACAATGAGTCCGCCCGGACGTTTACCGCTGACATTGGCGTTGAGCGGGACCGACTCGACGCCATCTACACCGGTGCGACCGGCTTCTTCACGCCGGTGACCGTCGACGCCAGGGCCACGGATGCCCACGGCAACACGAAGCGGAAGGAACTCAGCGGGCCCGACACGTTCGGGCAGGCAGCCGATAAATACGCGCGTTTCCCTGCCAATCCCGGCAAAGGTGGGTTCGTCGCCTGGATGGGCTTCTCCTCTGGCACGTCAACTGTGGCCGGGGAGAGCGTCGCGGGCATCGCCGAGATGATCTCGAACCCCATCGGTTACGCTGAGCAGATGGCCCAGTTGGGGACAACGATAGCCAACAACCCCGCGATTCTGACCAAACTCCCGGAGATGATGGCGACGCAGCTCCGTGACCAGCACGAGACCCGAAACCCGTTCGACCCACACGAACAGTACTACCAGGAGTTCGGTGGCGGCTGGTCGCTTGGGTACACGACCGGGACGGTCGCCCCGGCGGCGGCCTCTGGCGGGTCGAGTTTCCTGCAGAAGGGGCTGAGTAGTTCCTCGAAACTCAGACGGGTCGTCGATACCGCTGACTCGGCGGTGCCCGACCGGGTGCCAAACGGCGTCAAACCGACGGCGCTGCGCCGGGCCGGGAAAGTCGACAACGCGGTCCCCGACGCCGACGTGCCGACCGGGCGGATGAGCGCGAAGCTCAATGACATGCCTGGCCCACGTCGCCAGCGGACCACCGAGCAGTTCGACCGACTCGATAGCGACGGCAAGAACTACCTCGGCAACACGGACATCGAGGACCCCACGCTGAAGGCTGCTGACCTCTTCGAGAACACTGGCCCGAAAGGTCGCCGAGCGCTCAACGACCTCGCTGAGACCGATCAAGACGCGGCCGACGTGTTGTTGCGGATGGACGACGCCGCCGCCCAGCGGCGGTTCACCCGGGCCTACGAGAGCGACGCGGTCGATAGTGACGAACTGTCGACAGCGCTCAGACGCTACGACGAACTGGACGCCGATGAGAAAGCGGTGGCTCGGGGGGCTATGGCGCGGTCTGATACGGACGCGGTCCGACTCATGCGTACCGATGTCTGTAATAGTCCCTGCGATGGGGTCCTGAAATCCGTTGAGGACTTCGTCGACAGTCGCAGCGGACTGGACCAAGACGCCTCGGACAAACTCGTCAGAGCGTTCGAGGATTCGGACGATGTGCCTGACGGTGTCCCAGGCGAAGAGCCGGGCAAAGTCATGGAAGATCTTGAGTCGCTTGACGACCAGAACGTCGACCGTCTGGATGATACTATCAGTAGGATATCTGGTGACCAGTCCGGCTACACCGGGCTCGCAGGTGAGACCCGCACTGCACGGCGTGTCTCCGAGAACAACGACAACGCAAATGTCGAGATGGATGCGACGGTTGATCCCAACAACATCGCCGACGAGGACCTTCCGGATGGTGTCACCAGAGACGACCTCAAAGATGGTCCGACCGATATCGATGTCAACGATCGTAACGGGGCCGCATACGAGTCGAAGAACACCAAGGAATTCACACCGCTGTACCCCGACGAAGCTGAGTATGAAGCACTCGGTGGAAGACTCGACAGCCTCCGCAAAAAGCTAAATACACAAGCTGCGAGCGGCCAAGATGAAATTGTCGTCGTTATGCGACAGGACCAACTCGACGCTGAGTACAGTGACGAAGTTACCGGTGAATTCCCGGACACTGTGGATGGTGTCGAAACTCCCTCTGACGTTGGCCAACTCGTTGAAGACAACTTTGATGACGTTAGTGTCGAATTCAAGAGTTACAGCGATCTGAACAAGGGAACATGAGTAATCCGATCAAGCAGGAGGGGTCAGTGTTCGCCTCTTTTCACAGCGATGAGCAGCCAATCAGAGCGGGAGTTATCGACAGAACACTTTCGATCTGTGCGGAGATGGGATTGACAGAACACGCGACTGACTCGGAACCATTGAGCCCGGAAGATGTGACTCTCTCTGAAAAAGGCCGAATCTCGGTTCATTCCGAGAACAGAGAGATACGTCTCAGATTTCGTCTCGATGACTGGAGCGGACCGATTGACACCATGCTAAACGTGTCTGTAGATGCAAACCGACTGGTCGAAGTAGACCGTAGCTCGGGTGATGCGTACACGGGCCCTGCGCAGCTATTCGTCGAACTGATTCGCCGACTCGCGGTCGAGCTCGATCCGTTCTACGTTTCGACGTTCAACAGGGCGATAATGGACGGTGAGATCGCTCCGACACCTAAAGCGGTGCTGCCAGCCGAGACCCCGTTCGAACTCCGTCGACTCCCGTGGCTGGGAATCTACTCGGAACCATTGATCGAACAGTTCGGTGGTTGCGAGCGGGTTCTGGATGCTCCAGCCTGGAAGGTCGAAAAGCTCGAAAACGGGAGTATCTTCATCGTCACGACCCGGATACCCTGGGAGGACTACGGCAGCAAACACCCAGCAGACCGGTATCTGTTGGATGGGGTGGATCGAGCGGACGCCGTTTCACCGCCGAGTGACGTGACACTGTCAGATCCGTTCGCGAGTTTCGACCCCGATGCGATCGGCACTGATGTCTGTGTCCACCGTGACGATATCGTCTCGGAGTTTGCCAACGAGGACTTACGACTTGTCCCCGTCCGCGTCGACGAGCACCGGAACCTGCGGCATCTCGATACCGGCACATTCGTGCGGAACGTTGTCACTGATACCACGGGAGACAAGGCAGATATCGTCAAGCGAATGCTCTCAGATATACCCGCCACTGCTGAAGACGATCTCTACGTCTCGGCGTTGCTTCGGGACGTAATCCCACCATCGTTCGTTCGACTGGACGATCCCGAAGCCGAGAATGTCGTCACGAAGGTGATGGACCTCGACACCACCGTGAGCAAGATCAAACTCCTCGCGAGTCTCGGCCGCGTGGCCCAACAAGACGATTTCACCGCCGACGACCTCGACTCAATGGAGGGCGCACTGGACACGCTTAACGAACTCGACGACACCGAGAACATCGAACAGTACATCCGGGAGCGACTGCTGTGACTGCAGTCTCTTTCGACACTCCTCATCATAAGCGCTGAGACCGACCAAGACGCCGCCGACGTGCTGTTACGGATGGACGACGCCGCCGCCCAGCGGCGGTTCACCCGGGCCTACGAGAGCGACGCGGTCGACAGCGACGAGATGGCGACGGCGCTCAAGCGGTACGACGAGTTGGATCCGAACGAAAAACGGACCGCCGACGAGATGGTGGCACGAGGCGGTGACGACGGCGTCTCACTCCTTGACGAGCAGGTCTGTAACAGTCCTTGTGACAGTTTCACTGAGGCCTGGCATGGACTCAAACAAACCGACTCGGTCAGCGCTTACGACGCGACGACGTTCCGCAACAATCTCCGGGGGGCCATGCAACGGGATTCGATAAGCGACGACCGGGCCGCCGACCTCCTCGGGGACGCGAAAAAGCTCGCCACCGATGAAGGTCGTGATGTCACTGACGTCATCAACAGAGATGATCGCTTCTCACGAGCGCTCATCAGACAATACGACGAGTCAGATTCCGTCGGGACGGACACGCTTCGGAGAATGGACCGTGTCGGCGAGATCGACCTACCCGATAACCAGGTCCGAGATAAATACAAGCACGCTGATGACTTTGGTGTGACCGGGGACAAAAACCCGGACAACATCGATGCGTTCAAACAGGCGGTTGCTGAGCACACAGCCGATCCTGACACGAGACGTATTTCAGGGACGTACAGAGGTGACCCAGTCACCCACCTCTACAACTCACGGACCGACAACAATATCATAGTACGACCGAATGGCGAGTTCCTCTCCGGATGGGAGTTGAGTCCGTCGCAAAAACAGAGCGTGACGAGTACCGGAGAACTATCATAGATGCTCCGGTAAGACGCTTATATGTGAATTTTTGTCGTTTCCTGCTAATTTCACGTCAGAACCCCAAACAGAAAGTAAGCCCCAGACAGACAGAGATGCGTATGGACGAAATGAGCGATGAGAACTCGATTACGCTCGAACTGACCCCGAACGAGGCGATTGTTATGCTGGAGTGGTTAGACCGGATTGATAAACCAGATGACAGAGAAAATCTAGAACCGTTCGAAGCAGCTGTGTTGAGTGTACGCGCTGATATCGAGTGCATGCTGGAAGCGTCCCACTCCGACATATTTGCACCTGATTATGAAGACAAACTTGAGAACGCTATTGACGACGTGCGATACAATCCGTCTGGTGATGCGTGATGAAATGAAGGCGGGCTAAGCAGCACTCGCCACCTTGGCGTCCTGATTCTGTCAAATCACTTGAATAGCGGGGAATGATCTGGGAGTCTGCATTTCCTGTACCCGCTGAAGAGAAGACTATAGCAATGTTGGTCCAAAACCCACCATCATAATCACGACGAGCGAGGCCATCGACCTCTTCAAGAACTACGGTCCAAGTGGGCGGCGAGCGCTCAACGACCTCACCGATATTGACAGGACGCCGCCGACGTGCTGTTGCGGATGGACGACGCACCACCCAGCGGCGCTTTACCCGGGCTTACAAGAGCGATTCGGTCGACAGCGACGACTTGTCGACGGCCGTCAAGCGCTACGACAATCTCGACGCGAGCGGCA
>Ga0207754_100629_pt1 | contig 12018 bp, 16 predicted proteins | sample A23E1SouthBayCA_FD_187728 | JGI IMG/M metagenome (GOLD analysis project Ga0207754, IMG submission 187728) | Aerobic enrichment media microbial communities from Eden Landing Ponds, California, USA - A23 E1 (SPAdes) | ecosystem: Environmental > Aquatic > Marine > Unclassified | place: Emeryville... | reverse complement strand
TTCGCTCCGCAAGGTCGATGGTTCGCTCACGCTCGTCAGCGGGCGCTTCATCGGGGCGCTCAACGTCGGCGTAGAATGGCAAGCCGACTTTGCTGATGATCGTCTCTTTGTAGTTTGGGATAAGCAGTGGTTCATCGACGAAAATCGGGTCAAACGGTGGTTCGGTTGTCGGCAACATACTGGAAAGCCTCCAGCCACCGAGGCGACACAAAATCGCCCTGCGGCAGAGTCCGATCTAGAGGTACTGGTCGGCGATGTCGCCGTGGTTCCCTTCCAGGGCTTCCCAGTCCGCCATCGCGTCGTACTCTGCGCGGATCTCACCGTCTGACTGCATATCGTCGACGAGGGCTTGGACTTGTTTGTCGATAGAAGCGTTCTGCAGGTCGCGCTCCCGAGCCATAAACTGGATACCACAGAACGAGCGTCCGTCTGCTGCAAGTTGCCAGAGCAGGAGCTTTCGGTTCTGGTAGGTTGCGAGTTCGGTCAGCAATGCGTCGTCTGGTGGGTTGGACATCGTGTGGAGCCTCCGGCTGCGAGGGCTGCGCAAACCGAACATTGTGGGCAATAGCTCAATCGCCTACATGATGTATTAGAACAAACAGGAGGCCTGAGTTCAGTTAGATAAACAGATGTCTCATGTGGTACAGGATAGCTGACCTGAATAATTTCAGCTGCGATGTTATGTTTAATCTGTCCCTTTTCATGAGAGCCTCCAGATGAGACTTCCAACGCAAACACCTACACAGGCGGCGTAATTCAACTCTGATAGTGCCTGTCTTGCTGTATCGGTCGTGGAGAAGTGGGACCCCCCGGTTTTCACGAGAGTTAATATGGACCAGTTAACCGGAATTTTGTTCCCCACCCCCCACATTTCACGAGAGTTCAAGAATAGCAGCGCAGCTCCTAACTCATGAAATGTGGGGTGTAGTATGAACAGAGCAGGTCATCAATTGTGTAGTAACTCAGAGAAAGCACGGAGTCCAGACAGTGAGTGGAGAGGGATTGATGGTCTCTCAGTGAATCAAATGAAGAGCAACGCGACTGTAGATTCCTATGGATATAGGCTACTAGCGATGGATGTCGTTTGTTAGCGACAATCCATGAGAAGTTGATGTCTCCTTACTCATGCAGGTTGATCTCTCCCCCTCCCCCCATATTTCATGAGAGTTGCTGTAGGGGAGGGGAGGGAAGAAATAATGTCTGACGTTTCTTGCTGGGACCTCACTAGAGAATTAAACTGAACCTAACGTATTACGGATCCTGTTCTAATCTATCTGTATTAAATCTTCTTCTCATTCAGAGTTTCATTTTGCCCTCTCTTCCCCTCCTCTCTAACGATACTCTCGTGAAATCTGGGGGGAGGGGGTTAGTGCAAAACGTCCCAACTCATGTGAAAACCGACGCATATGTCTCATGAAGCAGTGGGGGCATCTCATGAAACAAATGAGTCCCATGAAGCGGTGGTTTTATTTCACATAGATTGTATCTATCGGGTATACGATGGGACTCGAACCGTTCTCTCCTGACTCCACTATCTTCCGAGACGAATCGGTCCTACGGGACGGGTATCAACCTGACCGCCTTATTGAGCGCGACACAGAACTTGAGCAGTACCAGAGTGCGCTCAAACCTGTGATTAACGGTGCGCCGCCGAAAAACCTATTTCTATATGGCCAGACTGGAGTCGGGAAGACACTATCTTCGAGGATGGTCGTTGAACGACTGATCGAGGATCAGCAAAATATCGACGGTGTCGATGTTCAAGTAATTGAGCTAAATTGCAAATCGCTGAACAGCAGTTATCAGGTGGCTGCAAACCTCATTAATCAATTTCGTCCGCCAACCGAGCAAATCAAACCGACCGGGTATCCGAGCGGGATGATCTACAATATGTTGTTCGATGAGCTGGAAGCACTCGATGCAACACATTGCTTGATCGTACTTGACGAAATTGATGCCATTGGGAATGATGATGACATCCTGTATAAGCTTCCACGGGCGAACGATAACGAGAACGTTGAAGATACACTGGTTGGGGTAATCGGTATCTCGAATGACTTCACGTTCCGCGATAACCTCTCAGCGCGTGTGAAGGACAGTCTCGCTGACGAAGAGATCCATTTTCCACCGTATGATGCGAACGAACTCGGGAACATCTTGAAACAGCGTGCTGGTGAGGCGTTTCACGGTACTTCGGCTCAGCGACTTGATGATGGCAGTTATGAGTTACAGTCTGATATTTTGGAGGGCGATGTGGTTCCGTTGTGTGCAGCGTTTGCCGCACAAGACTCTGGAAGTGCCCGACAGGCGCTGAAGCGATTGTATAAGGCTGGAGATCTGGCACGAGATGAGGAGTCCGACGTCATCACCGGAGCGCATGTGAGACAGGCAGACGAGATTGTTGAGCGCGATAAAGTGCGCGACGAATTAACTCGCTTGCCAACACAGAGTAAACTGACTCTCTACTCCCTATTACTGTTGGAGCGGGAGGATGAAACGCCGTCCAAGCGTAACCGAATTTATGAGCGGTATGTAATGGCTGCAAAGCGTATCGATGCGGATGTGCGGACTGACAGAACGATTCATGACCGGTTGTCACAGTTGACGCTGAAAGGATTCCTGGACGTAGATGAACAGAATAAGGGCCCCAAAGGGGGCTCATACTATGAGTACGAATTTTCGATTCGCGCGGATTTGGCACAGGAAGTACTTCAAGAGGACGAGCGGTTAGCGGAGTTGTTTGCTACAGACGAGACATCGACGACGTTAGACTCGTTCTGATTCTGTCGTGATCCGGATTAACCAACAACAAGATCGGCTACAATTGGTTGTTGGCTAATACTTATCTATACTCTATAGCTTGATAGCCAGCAACTTTACTTACCGGGGGTTAGACAGGCAACTCCGATTTCGGAGCCGAGACACTCTGATTAGTTTGATGATCACGATCAGTTTTTTGTAGTGAACGGCTAGTTACAACCTTATTCTGCCGCGAGATACTGCGGATTCCGTCCATTCCGTCAATTAATGCTTGGTGATCACATTAGTACACAAATGTAGATTATGCAAATTTTTCGAATTATGTATATTTCGGTGATTATGGCAAAATAAGGATTGTAGCAACAATCTACATAATATACAAAATGTAGATTGTGTGGATGGCGTACGCAATCTGTCTGACACAGAATTAACATGGATGAACTTCATTAGTATCGTATGAGTCGAGCAAAACCTACATTATCAACGAAACGCACACAACGTTTAATATTCGCACAATGTGAATTATCTGCAAAATGTACAAAATTCATTTGTTACGGGAGTGCTGACCTATGAGTGCCGACGAGTTTGAGGGGCTCCCTGGAGCAGCTGTCTCGTTGCTAAAGGGCGGCGTAGGAAAATCCACGATCGCACTCAACATCGCTGATAGACTCGCTGCTCGCGGCCATGAGACGGTACTCATAGATCTGGATAAGGACGGGCACATGACGACCCAGCTTGGGTACGATGATGCCTACGATCGAGATATTAACCTCGGTGACGCCCTCATCAATGGTGAGGACCCCGAGGACCTCCTTATTGAGACGGATTTCGGCGTTCACCTGCTCCCATCGAGCAACGATCTCGAGAATGTGGAGACGAGGCTGAAGGACGAACGATTTGCAGATGTGAAGCTTCGGCGGAACGTCGTTGATCCGCTCATTCAAAACGGATACGACTACGTGATAATTGATGCGGCAGGTGGCCGAGGGAAACTTTCTGACAACGCTCTCATCGCAGTCCAACGTGTCATAGTCCCGCTGATCCCACGTGCTGGCTCGATTAACGGTCTCAATAAGATGATTGAACGTCAAATTTCTCCAATCCGGCAGAATATCGGGTTAGACATCCTCGCAGTTACCCCAAATATGATTCGAGAAACAATGGGGCAACACAACGAGCATCGGACCCTCGTTGAAAATCTCAATCGAGAGTTCGGTGCGTTCGTCCCTGAGTACGCTCGTATCGACCCAGAGATATTCGATACTCTTGATGATTCTGATCAGACCGTTGAGAGTATTCCAAAGCCTGGAATCCGGGAACGGACTGCGATTTCCCGCGCGTTCAAGCAAGGAATGCCCGTCTCAGAGTTCGACGAAGACTGTGACCAGATCCCGAATTTCGACCACTTGGCGGACCTCGTGGAGGAACACAGCCATGCCTAATGAGGACGACCGTTTCGGAGACGTCGCCGAACAGCTCAAACAAACGGAGGAAGAGACGGCGCCAGACGACGAACGTACTGACACGGAGGATGAACCGCAACCGGATGAGGAGATGGCTACTGAGGACACAGAGTCGGAGATTGAGTCCGCACCTGATCAAGATAAGGAGGATATGGACGAATCCACCGGCGGGCCGGCTTTCTCCTTTGACGAGACCGATATGCACGGCTTCTATGTCCGAGAGGAGACGTGGAATGGCGTCACCCGAATGCGATCCTCGGTGACTGCCGTATGCTCAATGTTTGATGTCCCCGAGTTCGAGGGACGAGAGTTTCAAGATGCGTGTCTCCGGGTGATTGCGGACCACGGTGACGAGGTCGCCCTCCAGATCCTCCGAGAGCGTGGTATCGAAGCTGATGAGGAACGTGTTCAGGAAGTTGTGGAGATGCTGAGCGAGCAGGCCGCGAACGACTAAACTCGGATTTGTCTGATTCGCTTCACGATCTGGGTTTCGCACATAATGTACATTATGTAGATATCTCTGATCCCAATCCGCTTGCAGTCTTGCGATTATTCGCGGAACTGGGTCCAGGCGGCGGTTGCGTGTAGTCCAAAATAACGATCCCAATGCGTGGGAGTCCACGGAGAACTGAACGAGCATACGGCCGTGACCGTCAGTGTCTATGCGTGGTCTGAGTTGCGTGTGGGCCATCGCGCCAGTCGATGGTCCACACAGCTACGACTCGTGCGAAGGCATTCGAACCGCTCCACGAGAAATCAGGGAAACACGCCCGTATGGTCTGGGGACTGCAGACCGAAGCGTGACCCAGAAACCAATGTCCTGACGGGCCTTTGTCTCGCAACCCACTGGTTCGGTCACGACCAATACAACGATGTCGAAATCGTTCTCACGTGGCTGCCGATCACGATCGGTAGCACACAAAACCATGATACGAACCCCGCTGGGACGCTAGTACTACTGATTTCGAGCTTGTGGCCCGGCTTCACTTAATGGGCTCTACCACAACTGGAACCACGAAACCGCGCTCTGCCAGTCCTCGACGCCGAGCCATCACTACTCGACGCGCTCGGCGTCGATTCTCGTCCTGATTAATCAACGCTGTACAACGCCTGCCACGAACGATTTACTGAGCAGTTCGCAGACGGAAAGACGGCACCGGGGGGAACCGCATTCGGTCGTGCTTGGCGCGACCGATTCCCTGAGCGATTCAAGATGTTCATTCAGACGTCCGCCGAGCGCATTCTCAGGGTTGCCCGCGAGCTGGGCAACCCGCTCGGCTGTGGGCGCTCGAACCAGAGGACAAGAGCTATGTCTCTATCCGATCCGAGCAGCGTTACATCGAAAAAAAAGGCAAAGCAGGTAACGCGGCGCTGTGTGAGTACGTGTTTCCGGCGATGGACCTCGACCGACCAGCTGAAGGAGCGCGGTACCACGTCAAGACGAGCGAGCGGGCACTCGCGTACGTGCATCGACATTCCTCCCATCGCCAGGCATGATCTCAGACTCGGACCACCGGAGTAATCACCTGAGTCGTGGCGGGCTTGTCAAACGGTCCAGCGGCAGCGCTGGCCCGCCTGGGCGGATTTCCGACAGTCGTCGACTCCAGTTGTCACGTCACAGCTGACAGACTCATCACGCGCTAATTTTGCTTCATTCTCAATCCATTACAACCGCTAAAACGGCTGAATTCCCACGCATCAGACGTCTATCTTGGTCTCCTAGCAGGCAAAAATTATGTTGCTTATCAAAGGTCAGAATTTGAGCGTAATAGTTGAGACCAGTCGTCGCAATGCATATCGTATTCTGACGTAGTTCATAAATAGTATGAAGTCGTAGTCTAGGAGAGAACGATGGCACGAATTACCGGTTCTTACCCAGATGACCTCGACCTCCTCATTGAGGGTGCTGTCGAGGCTGGTGTGTTTGGTGGCAAGAGCGATGCGTTGCGCGAGTTCGTGCGTGAATACTTCGAGGACCACGAGAACGAACGGATTGCAGCTGCGGTCGCCCTCTACGAACGCGAGCGGATCACACTCGGTGATGCTGCAAGACTCGCTGCTGTGGACCGCTGGACGATGCGTGACATCCTCCGTGAGCACGGTGTTGAACTTCGCCTCGGACTCGTTGACGAAGACGACGCAGCCTACGAGGTAGAGGCAGCACGCGAACTCGAATTCGATGATGAGGACTCGTCTGATGAGGAGCCACGTGCTAAATGACAGGTAACGATCTCCCAGCGAACCCGAGCGTCTTGAACACGACTGTCCTCTCGAATTTTGCGTACATCGATCAGCTGTGGATAGTAGCTGACCTTTCTGGAATCTGTACGGTACCAGTCGTTCGTGAGGAGCTCGAACACGGCGTTGCTAACCACCCATATCTTCAGGAAGCACTCGATGCGCTTGACGACGAAATCCCAGTTGCGGCGATTTCGGATACTGTCGCAAACAGAGAAGCCGTTGTTGGGGAGCATCTCGATCCTGGGGAAGCACAGGCGTTCGCCCTTGCCGACGCACACGACGGTCGACTGCTGACAGACGACGGAGATGCTCGGTCGTTTGCGAAAGATCAGGGCGTGACCGTTGTGGGGTCGGTTGGCGTTCTGTTGGCTGCAATCGATGCTGGGAGGATCGACGAAGCCACTGCTGACGAGTGGCTGTCGAAGTGGATCGATGAGATCGGCTACTACGTCCCGTATCGAACGATTTCGGAGTATCGATGACAGGCTTGTTCGAAATTCAAAACGCCTGATTAGAAATCATCGAAGATCTGCTTAACTCTGCCGAGAACCTCGTTCACGTCGATAACGTGCTGATGGACCGGGAGTTCGACAGCCAGCACATTCTGGAGATGCTCAGCCAGCGTGGACTGTCGTATGTCGTGCCGAAGCGGATGCAAACCAGCGAGAAAGCGCAGGCCAAACGGTTGCTCCAGCGGGGTCAAGACCGATACGAGACTGATAGGAAACTACATCTCGGGAAGAATGAGTGGCACGAGACAACACTACTCTATCGGCGAAAGGAAGATTCTGAGCATGGCGACCACCGTCAGTACTCAGTGTTTATAACGAATACCAGCAGTGCTTTTCTCACCGAGTATAGGTATCGGTGGGAGATAGAAAGCGGCTACAGGTCGATTAAACGGCTCATGGCCGCGACGACATCGAAAGACTTCGGACTCCGGTTCTTTTATTTCGCGTTTGCGTGCCTGCTGTACTCGATTTGGCGAGCAGTGGATCTACTCGCGCAGGTCGAATTGACCGGTGAATACGAACACTCGGCAATTGTGACAGCCGACAACACGCTGACGTTGCTGAAGAAGGAGACAGGAATCGGGTAGCAGGGTGCTTGGTTCGGGTTAGCGCGGTGTTTGAGTGGCTACACTGCTGGAAGTCTCGAAAATTTGCCCATTTGATTGGCAACGTACCAAGAATAGCCATCTGGAGAGTAATTTGAGGCAGCTCTCGCGGACTGAATCGGCTAAAAACACGCATCACAGTCCCGCTAGACCCCCTGTAGTCTCAACTCCCCCATTCAGGCGCAGAAGTTGAGACTGGTCGTCTCAATACATAAGATTGGATTCGACGGTTGGACGCCAATCGTTTTCCCCGCTACCCTTCGATTGAATTGTATCGATTGCCGAGCACGTCGCTCCGGCTGTGTATACAGATACAACGTATGCCCCTCGCTCAACTCCTCGAACAATACGTTAGTCTGGGTATCTTCGTCCTCGCGGCAGGCCTGAGTGTACTCAGCTTCCTCGCATGGCGGCGGGAACGTGATCGTCGTATGTGGATCGTTACGCTCGGGTACGGGATGTTTGCCGTCTACGGGCTCATCGTGTTTCTCGAGTATCCGTTGCTTCCGTATTTCCCGTACACCACGCTCGAACTGCTTGAACACGGGAGTGCGATTCTGATCCTTGGTGGCCTCCTGGCGTTCTTCGTCGCTTTGACGCGGGACTGAGCAATGTCGGATCCGGATCTCGAACTGGCCTCTCGGCGGGAAATCTACCAGCGGATAGCCGACACGCCGGGCGTTCACTTTCGTGCGCTCCTCGACGAGCTCAAGTACGCACAGGGGACACTCCAGTACCAGCTCAGGTGGCTCGCCGACAAAGGCCTGATCGACGTCTCGGACGACGGCAAGTACACGCGGTACTATCCGGCTGCCGAGTTCGACGAAGCCGATCGGACAGTGATGAACGCGTTGCGCCGGGAATACAGTCGCCGCATCCTCGCACATCTTCTCACTGACAGCCCGCTTTCGACGACTGAACTGAGCGAACGCCTCGACAAGGCGCAATCGACGGTCTCGTGGCATCTATCAAAGCTCGCCGAGGCCGACCTCGTCACGAAAGAACGCGACGGCCGAAGTGTGGTCTACGAGGTCAGCGATCCCGATCGCGTCAAGTACCTCTACACGGTTCACCGGCGCTCGTTCACGGACAAAGTCGTCGACCGTATCCTCGGCCTCTGGGACAGCTACTAATCCGGGATCGCGTTCGATGGAATCCCTCGAAGCACCAACAGACGCAACAGGAGCACGTACGCGAGAAACGCCACTGAGGGCCCCAGCAGAGGACGGATGAGTCCCGTCAGGTCAGTCCCGATCGCTGCAGCATGGATTGTCCCGAACGCGAACCCAGCATATGCAAATGAGTGGACGACGCGTGGCCCCCACGGTCGCTGGAAGCGTTTCGCGTCAGTAAAGCCTAGAACTGCGACGACAAGCATGAGCAGTGCCCCCGCACCCACGGCGACGCCGCCGAGGAAGTACGGCATCGAGTATGCCGGCGCTGGAACCTGTCCGGTGACGACGAACCACGCATCAAGCACACCGAGTCCTGCGTGTAGCAACGTGACGATCATCGCGAACACGGATAATTCAATATGGATTCGTTGAGCGGCCTCGTGGAGCATTCCAAATGACTCCGTGTTGTAGAGAATGCCCGTGAGAACAGCCAGATACAACGCCGGATATGTCACGAGTGCGGCACCTCGGTCGAGGAGCCAAACGAGTTGTGACATTACGATGCCCCCGTCGTTTCGACGACATCAGGACAGCCGTCCGCGTCCTGGAACCCGTTTTTCGTTTCCGGTCGTGTCGGACACGTATCCGCGGAGTCGTTGATACTATCGCCGTCGTAATCAGCTGGGGCCTGTCTCGTTGAAACGGTCTGGTCGACAAGGTCGCTTTGTTTTTGTTCGGTCGCTTGGGCGGCACGCACGTCTCCGATCTGCCAAAGAGCAGGGACAGCCACCACTAAGACGACGATTGCTACGATGGTGGTTCGTTGCTTATGTGTCCAAGACATGTGTCTCAAACCCTTCTGTTGGATGAAAGACGCCGTCGTGGATGATGAGTGCCTCCAGACCCTCCCATTCTGATGCTAATTCGCGTGCCTCAGCAAGTGGGAGTGCTGCGATGGTTGTCGCCAAGGCGTCGGCTTCCATACAGTCCCGGCACACCACGACAGTGACCAATTCATGACGAGAGCCGAGGGATTCAGTGGTTGGATCGTAGACGTGGTCAGTCCCGTTTCGCGATCGTCGGTAGCCGCCGGACGTTGCGACGTACCAGTCCGTGTCAAGGATCTTCAGCGGTGTGTCGTCGCCGTACGGACTCTCGATGGCAACCGGGCCTGTCGGTGGAGACATATCCCCGCCACCACTAACGAACCCACGTCGACCAACACCGCCGAGTGCCTCGCTTGCCCGGTCAACGATGTACCCTTTGGCGAGGCCATTGAGATCGAGTTTGATGTCGGTAGTGACGTGGGGCCCGCTGGTCCGGACAGTTCCGGTATCGAATCCGTCTGGTGGTGTTTCGCTGTCACCACGCAGGAATGTTTTGAGCTCGTGTTCGAGGCGGCCTTGATAAATATCGAACACCCCGTCGGTCCGGTCGTTGTATTCGAGCCCACGCCGGACGATACGCGCGATGTGTTCGTTCGCGATTTCCCCTTCACGGTTGAGTTGACTGACGGCACTCATCTCATCGAAGGCGTTCAGCTGTGCTTCGAGTGATTCAGCCGTTTCTTGGGCCGCGGTTGCCGCAGTCTCGGCCCGAATGCCTGTCGCCTGAATCCGAAACGTCGTGTCACAACAGCTGAACGCGCGGTGGGTGTCCCCGAACCGTTCGCACACTGATGCGAGCGATCTCGTCATCTCGGTCACTCGTCCTCTTCGTGTTCGTCGTGTTCCTCTTCGTATTCCTCCTCCTCTTCGTGGTCGTCGTTTTCTTCGTACTCCTCGTGTTCCTTGTCTTCGTAGCTGGACTGGGTCTGGACTGCTGGCGTGAAGTCCTGATTCGGCGTCGGCGCATCCGCAGCGACCTGTTGCGATGCGTCCGACGCCGTCGAATCGGGTGAGTCGGTTTGGTCGCCAGCCTGCGCGAGGCCGCCACCGGGCAGAGTAAGGGCCCCGGCGACACCAGCTGTAAGGAGCGCACCGACGAGCGTGAAGGCGACGAGTTTGTTTTTCGGGACGGGAACGCGCATGGTTAGCTGTCCCTCGGTTTAGAACCGATAGCTTTGACGTGTCGGTCGTTGCGTTTTGCCATTGCAAATAGAGGGTTGAGACAGCCTTAGTAAGTCGTTCGCGTCCAACCCTCGAATCTTCGTACAGTTATCGAATCGGTTCAGAGCGCGAGGTGGGTTCTGAGTATATATGTGACATCGTTATCGAGCAACTGGCAGTCTGGCGATTCGCCGCATTGTCTTTCGACGAATCTCCCGAAACCACGCATTATAGCCCCGCTAAATTCGGTGTAGTCTCAACTTCCACGTTTTCGGGATATAGAGCGTCTACAAACGAATAGCGGTCGAATCAGACGGAGTTTGAGATGTCCTTGCGGAGATGCTATGCATCGGTTGCTGGCTGCCGAGAAGTGACAGCGGGGGGCGGGGGAATGGCCGATATCGTGCTCAGACTGCGAAGCCTGCGGCTTGCCGCAGGCAAGCAACAGAAACAGTACGCCTTCTCACCCGGCTTTTCGAAGGGAGTGACCGACCGCCCGGACGAACGTCCTGGCGGTCACGACTGGCGGCGACCTGATTTCTCGCTCCATGCCGATCTTCACCAGAAAGTCGGTGAGTCGCCAGAGGTTGTACAATAACGCCGCGAACGTGAAGTTGAACAACCGCACTCGGTAGTCTGTTGAGGAGGTCTTTGGAAGGTAAGACTGCACCGACTTGTACTGGTTTTCGATATCCCAGCGACGGCTGTAGCTGTTCGTCACGTGAGCGATCTCGTCGGGATCGACGTGATCGCGGTTAGTTACGAACACTGCATACTCACCGTCAGCGTCGTCACTGGTGGCTGGAACGTACAGATATTCTGCGGTATGGTCGACGTCCCCGTCTATCCCGACGGGGACGTCGTGGTTGACAGCGGCGTCTACCCCATCTTTGCTCTTGATGCGCTTGATTGCCTTGTAATCTGACTCGTATTTCCCCACTGGCATCGTGTACAACAGTCCACGACTGTTAATCTCTGCACGGACGTTTCTGGCGTAGAAGCCACGATCCAGTAGCACTTCGTCCAGATCGACGTACTGCTGGGCTCTCGAAAGCAGACGCGTAACGACGTCTGCTTTCGAGTCAGCGGGCGTCTCAGTTGGCTCCCAGTCTGAGTGTTCCTTGACGCCTTCAATCCCCAAAATGATCGGAACATCGTTCCCGACGATTGTGATCGTCGCGAACGTGTAGCCGTGCTTCAATTCACCGTCGTCGACGTACCCGCTTACCATCGGCGGGTACGTCGACTTCGGGATCTGTTCGTCCTTATCGATC
>Ga0207754_100628_pt1 | contig 12054 bp, 18 predicted proteins | sample A23E1SouthBayCA_FD_187728 | JGI IMG/M metagenome (GOLD analysis project Ga0207754, IMG submission 187728) | Aerobic enrichment media microbial communities from Eden Landing Ponds, California, USA - A23 E1 (SPAdes) | ecosystem: Environmental > Aquatic > Marine > Unclassified | place: Emeryville... | reverse complement strand
CGAAGGTCGAAAGACGGCGTCGCCGCCTTTCGGGACTGAACGCGGCCCCGCACCGAACCAGCGTTCGGCGTCCGACACTGTGTGACGGATTCCCGAACGCCACTCTCACGCGCAGGGTTTAAACCGTTCCGCGCGCGAGTGGCCAACGCGGGCTCGTAGATCAGTGGCAGATCGCTTCCTTCGCAAGGAAGAGGCCCCGGGTTCAAATCCCGGCGAGTCCATAACCGACACATCGCGGCTTTCAGGCCTTTTAACGTCAATTCGTCGTATCCATGATGAACTCTGGCGGAGTTCGTCACGATTCGTGTTGGAACGGCGCTAGCTCGATTCGTACGTGAAGATAGACAGGTGTCAGGATAATCAATCGGCCATTGAGCTTGATTGGCCGTCGTTCTGTTCACTATCTCGAATCAGAAACAGCCACTCCGTCGCTGTGCGCATCGACCTTTTTCTGCGTCGGGTTTCCTCACTCGCTGCGCTCGTTGCGGGAACCGCTCCTCGAAAAACGTCGGTGAAAAAGGCCGACGGCTCGACCATCGGTCTCGCCGTCGGTGAACTGCGCTCGCTTCGCTCGCGCGGATGCTGGTGATCCGTGTATCGCCTATATAGACTAATTCGAAGCATCGGGTGCCAGTAATTCTGTGTGGTACGCACGTCTACGGCCTTCCCTCGGCTCGTTCTATCGGCACCGTGCTCACAGCAAGGCTTAGGTATATGCGCAGGCATAGCATCTGTATATGTCCAATGCAGACACGAGCCCCGGAGACGACGGCCCGGAGATGGTCCAGATCAACCTCCGGCTCAGCCAGGCGTTCCTCGACGACATCGACACGACGTGGCGGGAACAGGGCTTCAATTCTCGAAGCGAGTTTCTTCGGTACGCTGCGCGCGACGCAGTGAAGCACCCGGAGTTCTCCCGCGAGGGCTGGAAACAGGTCGCCGCGAGCGAGCACGACCTGCGCTCGGGCGACGCCGAACTCGTCTCGCGTGCGGAAGTCGTCGAGCTGATGGATCGGGACGAGGATGGCGAGTGACGACTGGACGTGGAAGTTCACGCCACAGGCCGTCGACCAGTTCGATTCGATGGACCCGCACGTGCAGGATCGCATCGTCTCGAAACTCGACGAGGTAGTCGACTCCGAGTGGCGCGAACCGGACGACTTTCTGGAACCGCTCACCGGTGGGCCGTTCTCGAAACTCCGTGTCGGGCAGTATCGGCTCGCCTGTACGCTCGACCGGAGCGGGTCGGTGCTGGAAGTCCACCGCATCGAACACCGAAGCGGAGCCTACACCGCTGATGACGACTGACGCGATCCGACTGCAGAACCACAAGACAGCATCGGGATTAATCCGATTCCTTCACGCGGCGTGACTGATACTGCCGGCTGTACCTTCGTGAAGAGCTTCGCCACCCCCGGGGTGGCGAAATCGTTCACAGATTTACAGTCGGTAGTATGAACCCCGGCGAGTCCATTCTTCCGTCGCTTCGCTCCGTCAGTCGTTCTCTCGTCGTCCGACACAGCGCCGCCCTTGATCGTCGGCGAATAGCTACGCTTTTACTCACAGCTGTTCGATAGCGTGGTATGGCCGCTCATAGCGCTCGACCCGGCGACGAAGACAGCGCTACTCTTCCCGACGCCGTGCCGTTCGAGCTCCCGATTCTGACGCGGCTGAGCTGGGAGCTGGGGGCGCGTGTCGTCGCAGACGACGAGGCGACGGTACACAGCAGGTGGGACTGTACGAACAGGCCGTGGACGCTGTCGCTGTTCCACGTGACGGATCACACGGATCTCGTTCGGGTACGGACGCCCGTGGGCCGAGAGCGATTCTACGGAGCGACGCGGTCCGAACTGGACGACGCGCTCGGGACGCTCGTCGAGGCACCGGACTGGGAGCGGGTCGACGACACTGTCCGGTACTGATATCGTCGCGTGTCTTGGCGGGGTCCGCCGCTCCGGCCACTCTCTTCTCGTCGGTCGGAGTGGAGCTATCAGGTGTCGAGATCCGGGCTCCACTCGGTCATCGCGAACAGGAACAGGGCGACGCCCAGAACGGTGACCAACAGCGCCAGATCGAACAGCGGCGTCAGGACGGGGACGACCCCGAGGACGATGTCGCTGGTGCCAACGAGGTCGAAGACGAAGGCGAGCGCGCCCGCCGCGGTGAGCAGGAGGCCGACGACGGCGACGGCGAGCAGTCCCAGTGGTGGGTCTTCGGCGGCGGTGTCGATGTCGGCGTCCATCACCGGGGGCTGAGAGTGCCACTCACCTATCGCTTGGGATCGACGGTCAGAGGGGTGCGACGACTCCGACTCGTCTCGGCGTGGGCTCGACGCCGTGGTGCCCTTACTGGGAGATGCCGTACGTGTCGCCGGTCCAGTCGCGAGCGGGGTGGTCGTAGACGGGCTGGTCGCGGTCCCGGTCGTCGAGGCGCTCGCGGTCCTCGGCAGCCAGCTCCCAGTCGAACAGCGCGGCGTTTTGACGGACGTGTTCGGGCGAGGATGATTTGGGGAGGACGACCACGTCCTGTTCGACGGCCCACTTCAGGACGATCTGTGCCGGCGACTTGTCGTAGGTCTCGGCCAGTTCCTGAACCACTGGGTCGTCGAAAATCTCCGTCCGGGCGAGCGGGGCGGCGGCCTCGATCACGGTGTCGGTCTCGCGGCAGTAGTCGACGAGGGCGGGCCGCTGGAGGTAGGGGTGGAACTCGATCTGATTGACCGCGATGGGAACGTCGCTGACGTGGTGGGCACAGCTGAGCTGGTAGGCGCTGAAGTTCGAGACGCCGACGTTCCGGATCAGTCCGCGGTCGTGCAGCGTCGCCATCGCGTTCATCGTCTCGCGCAGCGAGATCGCGGGGTTGGGCCAGTGGACGAGATAGAGATCGAGGTAGTCGGTCCCGAGTCGCTCCAGCGAGGCCTCACACGAGGCGACCACCGACTCGTAGTCGAGGTTCTTGGGCAGGACCTTCGAGGTGAGAAACAGCTCCTCGCGGTCGTAGTCGGCCAGCACGTCGCCGATCTCGTCTTCGTTTTTGTACCCCTCGGCGGTGTCGACGTGGGTGTAGCCCGCGTCCAGTCCGGCCCGGACCGAATCACGGAGCGTGTCGCCGTCGATGTTCCAGGTGCCGACGCCGACGATCGGAAGCTCGTCACCGCTCGGGAGCGTACGCGTTGGATGCGACATCGTCTAGGATGGGAGTACACGTGGTGTTAATCGTTGTGCATGCAGCGAACGGGACACCGTCTCACGGCCTCGACGCCGGTCACTCCTCGGCGTAGGGCCAGTTCGGGTCACGTGGCGCGTCGGCGGGCGTTTTGGTCTGGTCTGCGGCCTCGGGCGTGCAGGCTCCGTGTTTCTCGAAGTTGGTGCGGGCGTCGCTGAGCGAGACGTGGTTGGTGTCGCTGACGTACTCGGCGTCGCCGAACTGGACGGGGTCGTCGAGCCAGTGACACACCGGACAGACCTCGTAGGAACCGGGGTGGCCCTCCGGCAGTGTCCGGTAGCCACAACACGGGCAAAAGCCCAGCTCGCGGGAGGCAGGGTTTCCGGGCGAATCGGTCGACATACTCTGCGGTATGTCACGACACACCAAAGAACTACGGGATCGTTCTACCGGTCCGTGCCAGATCCGCGCTACTCCTCGCTGGCTTCCACCTTGCTGGCGTACTTCTCTAACTCGGCGGCCATCTCGCGAGCCTCGGCCGGCGACAGCGACACGGTGTCGGCGTGGGGCTCGACGGCGTCGACCTCGGTGTTGTCCATCTCCAACTGAACCTCGACGGCGTCGGGGTCCTCGCGCGTGTCCGTACTGACGTTCAACACGGCGTAAGCGTCTTCCTCGAAGCCGTGTCCCTCGACGCGTCCCTCCAGCAGGTCGAAGGTCGTGTACGCGTTGACCCGCATGATCCGATCGACCATATGCTACACAGTAGTGGCTCGAACTTATAGCGTCGGTGACTGCCGATCCGTCGTCGACACTGCACGATCGACGGCGACTCATACTACCGGCTGTAAATCTGTGAACGATTTCGCCACCCCGGGGTGGCGAAGCTCTTCACGAAGGTACAGCCGGCAGTATCACTCCTCGTCGTCCGTGCCGCCGAGCGGGCCTCCGATCGAGTACAGCAAGAGTCGATAGAGGAGGTACGCGCCGCCAGCGAACAGCACGAGGTCGATGAGATACAGCTCGACGAGTTGGAGCGGCGTCAGCTCGTTCAACACGAGATCGCCGGTGAGAATCAGAAACTCCAGGGTCGCGACGATGATCAGTGCGGGCACGAACAGCACCGCGAGGCCCAGCGCGATCGTCTTGAGGTTGCTCCGACCGCCGTCAGATCCCATGCTAGAGCGTTCGCGGGCCAGTACAAAAGCACTGGGGCAACGCACTGACGAGCCCGTCCAGCGCGATCGTCTCTCCGCGCTGGTCGCACGGACGAACGACGACGATGGTACACCGTCGACGAGGGGACTCCGGCTATTCGTCTCGTACTGTTGGCTGTCCCTTCGTGGAGAAATTCGCCACCTCAGGCGAAATCGGTCACAGATGGACAGCCGACGGTATCAGTCGTCGGACGGCAGCGGCTCGTCGTTGGCGTCGGTCGGTGCAGGCGAGGACTGCATGTCGCTGTCCTCGGCGTAGGGGTACCAGGTCATCTTCGTGTTGCCCAGGTACGGATCGTCGTAGCCGGTCTCTTCGGGGTCTGCCAGGGACTGTAGGGCCTCCTCGTCGCGGTCCGCGACGAACTCGCGGAAGGTCTCGTCGCCCTCGCGCTCGGCCTCGAAGGCGTCGAGGAGATTCTCGATGTAGCCCGGCACTTCGTCGGCGGCGACGCGCATCTCGACCCAGTCGGCGAAGTGGGGGTTCTCTCCGAGGCCGCCGCCGAGGCCGATGTCGAATGCCTCGACCGGCTCGCCGTCCTTGCGGGTCTTCATACCCCGCAGCGAGATGTCGGCGATCTGGGGCTGGGCACAGGACGCCGTACAGCCCGAGAGGTGGATGTGGAAGTCCTCGACACCCTCGGGCAGCGAGACGTTGTCCTTGAGCCAGCGGGCGTAGCGGACCTGTCGGTTCTTCGTCTCGACGATCGACAGCGAGCAGAACTCCGTCCCCGTACAGGCGATCGAGCCCCGCATGAACGGGTGGGGGTCGGGCGAGTAGTCCTCCAGCAGCGGCTCGTCGAGGAACGCGTCGAGGCGGTCACTGTCGACGTCCGTGACGATGACGTTCTGGCGCTGGGTCAGCCGGACCTCGCCGGAACCGTACTCCTCTGCGAGCTCGGCCAGTTCGTACACGTCGTCGACGCCCATCCGACCGACGAGGACGTTCAGGCCGACGTAGTAGTTGCCGTCGGGCTGTTCGTGGACGCCCACGTGGTCGCCGTGCTCGTTGCCCCCGGCGTTGTAGGTGTACTGGTCGCGCATGTCCTCGCCGGCCCGCGGAAGCTCGAAGTCGACGAACTCCTCCTGGAGGACCGACCGCATCTTCTCGGGACCCCACTCGTCCATGAGGAACTTGATGCGGGCGTTGAACCGGTCGTCGCGGTCGCCGTACTCGCGGAACAGTGCGGACATCCCGTGACCGATGTCGGCCGCCTTCTCCGGGGGGACCCACACGTCGATGTCGCGGGCGAGGCGGGGCTCCTTTCGTGAGAGGCCGCCGCCGACGCGGACGTTGAAGCCGAGTTCGCCGTCCTTCTCGGCTGGCTCGTAGGCGAGGTCGTTGATGTCGCCCTGGCCACAGCCCTGATCGCAGCCCGTGACCGAGACCTTCCACTTGCGCGGGAGGTTCGCGTAGTCGTCGTCGCCCTTGAACGTCTCGTGGAGGTCTTCGGCGATCGGCCAGGCGTCGATGTGTTCGTGTTTGTCCTTGCCGGCGACGGGACAGCCGACGATGTTCCGCCAGGAGTCACCACAGGCCTGCTGGGTCGAGAGACCGACAGATTCGAGCAGTTCGAAGATCTCCGGAATGTCCTCGATTTTGATCCAGTGGAGCTGGATCGACTGGCGGGTCGTCCAGTCACAGTAGGCGTCGCCGAACTCCGGGTTCTCCTCGGGGCCGCGGGCGTACTTGTCGGCGACCTCCGCGATCACTTCCAACTGTCCGGGCTCGATGACGCCGTTGGGCGTCCCGATCCGCATCATGAAGTACGACTCTTGGCCGGAGCGCTGGTGGTACAGGCCCCACCACTTGAAGCGCTCGAACCAGGCGTCGTGTTCGTCCTCGGGAATCGCCTCCCAACCCTCTTCGGCAAACTCCATGAGGTGGTCACGGATCTCGTTGCCGTACACCTCCTCTTTCCAGTTCTCGACTTTCGTCGGCATGGTTAGTGTACCTCTATCCTTGGGACCCACCCATATACAACACGCCTTCTCGACAAGGCTCCCCACCTCTCCCCGCAACAGGATGATGTTGCCTATTCTTGCGGGTCGGCCAGTCGGTGGCGCTTCTCCGGGATGTGGACGCTGTCGTGGACGACACCGTAGAACTCGCCCGATTCGGGGTCGATGACGCGTCCGACGGTGAGCCAGTCGGTCACGCCCTCCGTTCCACAGGCGATACAGCGACCGGCGATACGGGCCTGAATATTCGGGGGATCGACGCCCGTATCGACGAACCCTTCGGCGAGGAAATCGGTCGGCTCACACCTGCAAAAATCACTTTCCGCCAGCAACCACAGGTCGCTGACGTTCACCTCTCGGGAGTCGTTGACGCTGATCCAGGCCCCGTCGTCGAGCTGGTGAACGTCGGTCGTCATTAGATGTCATTAGATCCGCCGGCCACGTCAGTCGTTCGGCGTAGCCAAGTTTCGCCGCAACTGCGACGATCCCCGCTCCCTCTGGTGGTCCGTGTGTGTTGGTGGCACTGTCCGGCGCTCGTGGCCCGCCGTCGGAGATACCTGCACAAATTGCCGGCAAACGGGAGTGGTGGAAGGGATTACGGGTGAGAGCGGCTTTATGCGGGTGTAGGTAGTACGGGTGAGTACCGAAACACCGCGCTCACTGGCGCGATGCACAAACCAATGACAGACGCACAACAGAGTTCACGTGAAGACGTCGAAGCCGAAGAGCCAGCGACCGACCACCTCGACGATGTCGAGGACGGATGCGGTTGTACCGAGATCTGGGAGCACCTCTCGGAGAACCGGGACGACGCTGCCGCAGACGACTGAGTCGCTGTGAGACGCGTCTCGACGTGTCCTGGTACACGTCGGACCGGACCCTTTTATCGGACCGTTCCCAACGGAAAGTGATGACTGCCGATGGCCACGACGGCCCCAGCCACGCCGAGCGCGAGTCGCCGGTCGGGAAGCCGGTCATCCGCGGTGACCCCTCCCTGACCGGCCAGCGCGCCGAGGAGGCCGTGGAGTTCGATCCCGACGACCCCGAGAGCCTCGACCTGGCTGCACGGACCGTCCGGGCGTTCTCGGAGAACACCGCTGGTGCCGACGACAACGTCTACATGCTGCGCGGTGCTGCCGCCTGTGCCGCGCTGGTCCGGGGTGAGGGATCGTACAAGGCCGCCGCCGAACGCGCTGGGGGCGACGCCACCGTCTCGTTCATCCGCAAGTGGTCTCGCGTCCACGACCTCCCGCGCTCGATCCGCCGGCACGTCGCGATGGGACACATCGCCCCTACCGCGGCCAAACACATCGCTCGGGTCGGCGGCGAAGCCCGCCTCCAGCTCGCCTGGGCCGCGCTCGATCACGACCTGACCGTCCGACAGGTCCGCTCGGTCGCGAGCGACGTCAACGAGGGTCAGTCGGTCGCCAGCGCGCTCGAAGCCGAAGGGGTCCGACTGGGCGAACTCGAACTCGCGCTCGATCCGGCCGTGTACCGCGAACTGCGTCGGCGCGCGGCGCTCGACGGGGAGTCGCCCGGCGCAGTCGTCAGCGAGCTACTGGCCGACCGACTGGACTGATACTGCCAACTGTTCTGGAACGCGTGCTCACCGCCCACTTCTCTCACAGACGGAGGGGCGTCGGTCTCATACTGCCGGCTGTCACTGTTGCAAGAGATTCGCGACTACGGGGTCGCAACATTCGTGACAGACGTACAGCCGGCAGTATCAGTCGTCGGAGTGGGCCTGTTCGAAGGGCCGTGGCGGCAACAGCAGCTCTTCGAGTTCGGCCATGTGCTTGACGTTGTACAGCAGTTGCAACTCGTCGCTCGTCGGGATCCCGTTGCAGGCCAGCTGAAAGCCTCGGTCGACCATCTCGTCGGGCAGTACGTGATCGACGCGGGTCGTCAGCTCTCCGGACAGGACGACGACCGCGCAGTTGGCACACGCCCCGCCACGGCAGGCGAAGGGCCAGGCGAAGTCGTTGCGCTCTGCGGCCTCCAGAACCGACTCGCGGGGGTAGACGCGGAAGCTCCCGTAGTCGATGTCGTCGAGCCCGGCCCCGGCCGCCTTCTCGAAGAGGTCGTCGTCGTCCGCGTGCCAGCCGTGATCGTCCAGTACCTCGTAGTTGAGATACTCCACGCGCGGGTGGATCGAGCCGCCGTCGTCGTCGCTGTCGGCGTCGTCGGCGCGCTGTCGTTCGGTGCCGTCGGCCTCGCCCGACAGGATCTGCTCGTACGCGGCCCGCACCGACTGGAAGGCCTCCAGCGAGCCGCCGTGGTCGGGATGGGTCTCTTTGACCCGCTCCCTGTAAGCGCGCTCGATTGCCTCGTCGCTCGCGTCCGGGTCGACGGCGAGAACTTCGAACGGGGACGCCACGCCCGCTGCTAGTGGTATGGTGGGAATAAACCTTCGCCCTACACTGTTTTCGCGCCGACTTCGGCCGCCGCCCTCCACCCTTCAATCTGGGGGTGGGTTCGCTCACTCCCCGACCGGCTCCAGGTCGGGCTCGAACAGCGCCTCGACCCGACAGTCGAAGTAGGCGGCGAGCTTGAACGCCAGCGCCAGCGACGGATCGTAGCGCTCTCGCTCGACGGCGTTGATCGTCTGTCGTGAGACTCCGACGGCTGTTGCCAGTTCGCCCTGGCTCAACCCCGCTCGTTCCCGGTAGGTGTCGATCTCGTTTTTCATGCTCCTCGCTGGCTCACTCGTACTGTCGCTTCACGAACCAGTGGACGGCTCCGAACACGAGGATCAACAGGAGATATCCCCAGAGCGCACCCCTGACGGCGGCGGGAGCGGTGTAGACGCCGGTCGTCGAGAGGACGACGTCGGCCGGCAGACCGAGTATCGCCACGACGGTGACGAACAGGAACGTCGTCTGACTCGCCTCGCGCTCCATTCGCTGTTCGAGTTCGTCGCCGACCGACACGGGCGACTGCCAGTACCCGACGGCCATCCCGAGACAGCCCAGCCAGTACAGTCCCAGTCCCGCGAAGAGCACCACGGCCCTGTCGGTCAGCATCCACAGCGCGGTCGCGACGAAGAAACTCAGCACGCCGAAACCGACCGATCTGTTGATCCACTGGCTGTACTGCTCGCGCTTCTCGACTCGCTGTCTGGCGGTGAGTTCCTCGCTCATGGGTATCGCGGGTGTAAAGCACCCTTTACAGTAAAGGACACTTTACATCTACATAAAGCTACCGCTCAGACCCATCTCTCGGTCGCTGCTCACGTCGTCACGCCGCTCCGACAGTCTCTAGCCGACGACGACTGATACGGACGGTTGTAGCGATTTTACCGGTGAGCGTCTACCCCGTGGCGACGCTCACCGGTAAGTAACGACAACTTTCCGTATAACTCCGTCACTCGTCGGTCTGATGAACTCCGAACACACACTCCAGCCCGAACACGACGACTGCCATCGTGACGGCCTGGACGACGAGCAATCCGCTGCCCAACACCAGCCCGACGACGAGGACACCGAGCCCCGTCGCCGTCCCCAGTATCGCCGCGTACGGCACGCGAGAGCGGTCTCGTAACCACGCGTCGACGCGGTCGTACAGTCGCCTCGCTGTCTCCATACACTGGACACGACCACGACGCGGAAATAGCTTCTCCGAGCCTGCGGGGCTCCTCGATCAGACGGCATCGCTTCGACGACCTCCCGCGCAACCATCTTTTGACTCGTCGGGTCGCTGGCGCGACCACTCCTCGCAAAACATGGGTGAAAAGACGGACTCGCTTCGCTCGTCCGGTCCCCTCGGATCAGACGGAGAACTCGAAGAGATCGTCGCCCACGTGGTGGATCGACTCGACGACCTTCCCGCTGTCGCCGACCATCTCGTCGCCGCTCGCCTTCGCGCGCCCGACGGCGAGGAACTTCCCGTGTGACTCCTCGTTGATCGCGACGAGATCGCCCGCGGCGATGTCGTCGTCGGCGTCGGTGATGCCGGGTCGCATCACGTCTGCGCCGTCAGAGACGAACGAGATCGCGCCGCTGTCGACGGTGACGACGTGGTCTTCGGGCGGGTACGCGTTGAGTCCCTCGACGGTGAGGAACGGCTCGCCGTCGACGTACAGCACGAGCGGGTCGCCGTCGACCAGCACCACGTCCCAGTCGCTGTCCTCGAACTCCACTTTCTCGAAGGTGTCGGCGTCCAGTTCCACGCCGAGGTTCGCGACCACGGCCTCCTCGATGGCGTCGATCTCGTCGGCCCTGAGGTGGTGGCGCGACTTGACGTTCATGCCCGCATCGTCGTGGGCAGCGGAGATAAATCGACCGTTCTCGGCCGGCGTCCTCGTCGGACGGCGCTGTACTGGGGGCACCGTTCCGGATCCTGACTGTCGTGTTACAAAAAGCCGCTTTGGCGAACAGTTTACTTCGTCGCCCCCGTCCGTCGGGTATGAGCAGGGCAGACGACCTCCAGGACTGTGAGGACTGTCTCGCGCCGGCCGACGCCTTCGCGATCGTCGGCGAGGAGACGCGCCTCTCGATCCTCGAAGCGCTGTGGCGACTCGACGAGCCGGCCGCCTTCTCCGAGATCCGTGCGGAAGTCGGGATGACTGACAGCGCGCAGTTCAACTACCACCTCGGGAAGCTGACCGACCAGTTCGTCCGCAAGACCGACGACGGGTACGAGCTTCGGACCGCGGGCGAGCGGATCGTCCAGGCCATCTTCGCCGGCTCGTTCACCCAGCATCCGGAACGCGAGATCGAGATCGACGATCCGTGCGTCCGCTGTGGCGCGACCCTGTCGGCCAACTACGTCGACGAGCAGCTGTCGATCACCTGCCCGGCGTGTGGGCACGGCCACGGCGAGTATCCGTTTCCGCCCGGGGGACTCCACGACCGGACCGACGCGGAGATCCTGTCGGCGTTCGACCAGCGCGTGCGCCACCTCCACTGTCTCGCCAAGGACGGCGTCTGTCCGGAGTGTAACGGCCGGATGGCGACGACGATCGGACGCGGCGAGGACTGCTGTCTGGGCGTCTCGGTGCGGGCGACCCACCGCTGCCGGCAGTGTGCTCACGAACTCTGTTCGGCCGTCGGGCTGGGACTCCTCGACCAGTCGCCCGTCGTGAGCTTCTACGAGGATCACGGCGTCGACCTCGCGCAGACGCCCTACTGGCGACTCGACTGGTGTGTCGACGACCACCCGGTCACTGTCGTCGACGACGATCCCTGGCGGCTCCGCGTCGACGTGACTCGCGACGGCGACCGGCTCGCCGTCGTCGTCGACGGTGATCTCGAAATCGTCGAGACGCGCCGCGACCCGGCGACGCCCGCCGAGTGACGCCCCGTCCGTCGCTCGCGTGACACGTAGACCAACGCTGAAGGCGATCCCCCCTCTCCTCTCTGTCAATGGCCAGTGCCATCCAGCTGTACACGCTCCGAGACATGGACTGTTCCGTCCCCGAACTCCTCGATCACGTCGCCGGGGCCGGCTTCGACGGCGTCGAGTACGCCTACCGCGTCCCCGAGGCAGATTCCGAGGCCGTCCGGACGGCACTCGACGAGACCGGCCTCGCGGTGCCGGCCGCACACGTCCCCGTCGACGCCCTCGAAGACGATCTGGCGGCGACGGTCGAGCAGTACCGCTCGCTCCGGACCGAACGGCTCGTGGTCCCCTATCTCGACAGCGAGTCGTTCGGCACCGTCGAGCGCGTCCGCGAGACGGCCCGCCGCCTCGACGGGCTCGCCGACCGGCTCCC
>Ga0207754_100625_pt1 | contig 12116 bp, 13 predicted proteins | sample A23E1SouthBayCA_FD_187728 | JGI IMG/M metagenome (GOLD analysis project Ga0207754, IMG submission 187728) | Aerobic enrichment media microbial communities from Eden Landing Ponds, California, USA - A23 E1 (SPAdes) | ecosystem: Environmental > Aquatic > Marine > Unclassified | place: Emeryville... | reverse complement strand
CCTCTGACAATCACGGTCGTCGGGCGACACTGCAGGTGCCCATCGTCGCCCAGATTTTACTACACGGTAGAAACGTAAAACCTGCTTGATGGGAGCGTGGCAACAACGAGTCATCACTGTCGGTCACCTCCAACGATGGAGCAAGTCTTCGGACACAGGCCTGCAAGTGTTTCTGCCTGCTCCTGAAGTACGCTCTGGCCGGCGTCAGTCAGCGTATATTCGTTCGTGTGAGCGTCGAGTTCCTCGCGGGTGGGGAGGCCTTGGTCAGCGAGCTGGTCGAGATTCTGGTAAAGGCAACTGTGATTGATCGGGTCGGCGTAGCGCTCGTCGAGGTAGGCCTTGAGCGCGAGGCCATACGGGTCGTCCTCAACGGCGGCGATGGCTTCGAGTAGATCGCGCTGGAAACCCATGAGGTCGTAGTGGGCCGTCATTGGTCCCCTCCCGGCCCGTTGGCGTCGGTGTCGACCCGCCAGAGTGTCGTTGGCTGGGGCTGATAGCACTTGCCCTGCACAAGCAGATCCAGCAGGACCGTCATCGCGCGCTTGGCTCCGCACTCACTGGCGAGTGTGTCCAGTACGCCGCCCACAGGTGCGCCCTGTTCGCCTTCGCTGGCGGCGATCACGGTGAGCGCGTGCGTTCGGATGTCGGGTTTGGCGTGTGTTTGGACGACGAAGCCATCCGTACTGCGGAGATAAGTGCTAACAGCCGCCAGCGAGTCGAGTTCCGCGTCGGCGAGGGTGGGTTCGGCTCCGTGTAGCACAGTGTCGAGCGTGCTGGCCGCCTCGGTATGTGAGCGGATGGTGGTGCCGCCATCGGTGACGATCAGGTCGTGGCCGGTGACGATGGCCAGCGACTGGGCGGCCTGTTTGATGGCGTCCTGGCCGCAGTCGGTCAGGGCGTAGGTGCCGCTGGTGGTGATCAGTTCGTCCCCTTCGAGCTCGGCGAGGGCATCCGTGACGCGCGTATCCGCAAGCGTGGCTTCGCGTTGGGTTTCGACGGCGATCTGGAGGGCGTCGGCGGTGGCCTCGCGGTTGTAGTGGTCGTGGTCGGCAATCGCTTTCAGGAGATCTCGCTGGAGGGCCGTGCAGTCGTGCCAAGCAGTCATGCAGCCATCTCCGGTGGGGTGGGTGAAGTGGCTACTCGGGTCGTTTCCGGAAACCGGAATGAGATGCTGTCTCGTGGTTGGGGAGCGATGCGACTCTTCGTGGGTGGGCTTGGCTGCTGTCATGGGTTCGATGGGACGCCGCTTGCCGCGTGGGCGTCGCCTATATCTGAGTGTTACACTGAACTGCCATAATACTTGCTCTAGAAGAACACTCATGGAGAGATATTACTATGTCTGCATCAGCCAAAGTAATCTCAAAGTGTCTAAACCCGGACCCGACCCGACGGTCAGCCAGCTCGACATTTTGAAAGAAATTAGACTCGCATATCCACCGGTTCAAGCGCCGAAAGACTTGGCCGAACGGCTGGAGATCAGCAACACAGCTATCAGCAATAAGCTCCAAGATATGGAAGGCAAAGACTGGGTAGAATCGGAGCGTGTGGGACGTGCGCGGGTGTATTGGATAACTGATCTTGGACGCGCTCAATTAGACCCGGAATTCTCTTCGGACAACCAATAAACTACAGCGCTACCGACTTTATGCCGTTCTATTCGTACTTCAGGCTCCATTGAACGCAATCGCTGCCGAATACGCGTTTTTGATAGACCAACTCGTACCGAAATGTCTGAGGTTGTTACGAATGGCTTGTCTACATCACTGAAGCATTCGAGCAATTCTTCATCGCTAACCTTGCGTTCTGGTCCACGGGTAGACATTAAGACTCTGCTGGTAGTTGTTACTCTAGGGCAATAGTTTTTTGTTTTTCCAGCACAACAGTATTAGATAGGAACACACGCGTCGCTGGTCGATTTCTCACGAAATCGCCCCGGTGCTGTAACACCGAGACGCGTGGTTCCGGCAAAGAACCAATGGCAACTACACAATCCAATCCACAAGAACGTACCGCACGCGAACTACTCACCCAAGGTCGTCCGCTTTTCCTCGGCGTGGACGGCGAGGGTGCAGAACATTACTGGGACAGTTATGAATTCGCCGTGGCCGTTGTCGCGGCTGACGGTGGGGCAGAGAAAGTGGAATTGTCGGATACGCCCTTCGAGACGCTCTCGGAGTGGTGTGAGTACACGCGCTCGGAGCGTGGCTGGGATGTTGGTCCGCACGTCGGTGGGTCGCTCGTCGGTGATCCTGTCCGAGGTGTTGAGGCGTGAGCTGCACCGTGGAAGAACGGCGGCGTGTTCGGCGTGCTGCTCGGGCTATTCGAGATGAAGTAGCTACTGAGTCTGTGGACGTTCTTTCGCCGAGTGCCAGTCAGTACGGTGAATGGACACTCGACGCGGTGCTTCGGGAAGCGGAGGGTGTGCCGCCGGGGGTACTTAGAGAGTTAGCGTTGGCTGGGTTAACATTGCAGCCGACGCCGTCGCAGGCGGAGTATGAGTACGTGGCAGCGACGGTATAGGTGAGCAAGGCGCTAATCAGTAAGGGGCGAGCAGCGCCGAAGGACGTCGGTTAGTCACCTCCCGAGACACTTTCTGAACATCGTTCGTCGTTCGGTCGTCTACTTGAAATAATTATTCAGCAAGTGTGCGGGTTGATAAATGAACTCTTTATCAGATTCGGAGCGTCATGCTGAATGTGGGCGTAGGCCGCTCACGGGAATGCTCCTTGTTTCAAATCCAGGGACTATCTCAAGTTCCTAACCTAGGGTTGTCAGTGGCTCGTGATCGAGTGGAGACCCCTTGACATGCACTGGCTCCCCGGTGCATTTATTGATGTTGTATTGAAATTATGTCGGACATGACTACTGACGAGCTACGGCGTGGAACTCGGCAAGAATATTTTGACTCTCCGTCAGACCAACCTCCCACAGAAGAGTCTCGCGGGCTCGCTGAAAGAGACCGTGACAGAATCCTCTATACTGATGACTTTCGACGTCTTCGAGGAGTAACACAGGTTGCGCATACTGGTGAATCGACACTCTATCACGATAGAATGAGCCACACGCTCAAAGTTGCCTAGGTAGGTCGACGAACTCCAACAAATGCAGGACAGTCACCAATACTGGGTCGAATACGCCCTCGAACAATTGAATACTGTCCAGCAGGTCGCAACGCGCTTCGACGGGATCGACGTGCACTCTTGGCCTGACGATGAGCTGGTGCGCTCGACGAGCGGCCAGCTTCGGTCGAAGCTCAAAGCGATGCAACAGGCCGTGTCACCGGAATCGTTCTCAAGGGAGGACATAGACAGCTCATTTGAGCAGGCCAGATTAGCTCGGGAGAACAAGTCTATAGAACATCTAATCTAATGTGGTGTCAAAACAGGGAGACTCACAGGTAACACCAGCGTGTCACAGAAAGCTTGCCACGGGGGTCTATCTAAGTATCGTCAGGAGTTGCGTGCAAGATACAGAGGATATAGTCAATATCAGTGAACGTACAGTCACAACGTTGCTTGTACTGTGAGCTGCAGCAACTGTGGAAGAACGACGCTAATAATGATCTGAGACCACATAGTGAATGTGGCCGGGTAAACCCGTGTACCCTTTACCTGCTCAAGGCGGCGTTGAGCATCCTTAAGTTTCTCAGGCTTATCCACGCTCGAATTGTTTATGTCATATGGGTTATCCAACGCGTCATGCAACTCATCCTCAATCTCACGAATTCGAGCCTCTTTTCGATTCGACATGAATTGGTGGATAGTATACATTGAATGGGCGATTGAGAGCAGGCCAACGAACCATGCAAGTGAAAAGAATATTAGATCGAACAGACCCGGTTCGTAGCCACCTACTGATAGGAAAACTCTACCGTACGTATAAATAAAGAACATGAGCAAAGCAACCGTATAGAGATAGTATGAACGCTTTAGTAGAGTCCCAACTGCAGCAAATCCACCCATATTCCTCGGGTCATAAAAGAACATATTCATGTCAGTATTCTTAATTTGGCGCGGTAAACGGATATGAATACTCACATACGTAAGAGTGAATTCGACGATGATCGGAAGTAGGACAAATTCCCACGTGAATAGAAGATTTATAGCCGTGACTTGACTTGGGATGCCGACATTAAAAATTGCATGCGCATACAAAATCAAAACGCCGATAATATATATTAAAAATTTAGTTTTCCAGCTTATTAGCCACGCTGTCTCACTATTTTCATAATTTTCAATACGCTCGTGAACTCTGATAGCAGAGATAGTTTCTTCTAATGAAGTCGACATATATTCGATTCCAAATACGCCTAATATAACGGTAGCATATGCGATAGCGACATTAGGCGACTTGAAAAATATATGAGTGCCTCCAGTAAGGTGGGTATAGACTTGCAAAATAGCCAGATCTAAGAAACTAAAAAAACCGACGAATAAATACGACGCTCTGATATTTTTACCAGGCAGTGCCTGTGATAGCTTAGCAAAGCCAAAAATGGTGGCAATGTAATCAACTAGGTTTTTATTCGTTATATCAATGTCTTCCGTCATAAATGGATTACCGGCGATTTACAAATTAATTGTATCGGTCAAGAGGCTTGAATTGTCCCACGCTGAGTGCTACATACGCGCGTTGTATCATTGCATACCAGTACGAATCAGGGTGTCATAGAACAGTTGACATGGTTTTCTGAGACCGGTCGAGAAGGCTACTGCTGCTGTTTCTGAATAGAAGCAATAATTTCTACCTCTCAGACATCAGTTTTTCAGGCGCTACTGAGGTGTGTGAATCGTTTTATGACACCCTGGTACGAATACCAATCCAATCTGGTGGGTATCTCACCTCTTGATCTACACATATACTTTCGATTGAGGATAACTCTATGACACGCTGAACACAGCTGTCAGAGTAGATTATTGAAGACGCTCAGAAGTCCAATCGGGAGCGACCAATGCTCAAAAAACGACTTCCAACTGCCACACAACACGCGGGAGCGTATTAGCTAAAGACGAACGCTATGTTGAGAGCACCTGATGTCCTATCTTGACCAGTTTAGCGTAGCGCTCTGCGACTCGATGGATGAACGCATCGTCTCGGAGGGCTTCGACACCCTCAATCTCCCAGGTATCAACGACAATCCGCATGGATGTTCTAGAACTCACCGTGAACCCGTTGTGTTCGAACTCACTGCTGTGCTCTCGAAGACTCTCAACGGCTTCACTATCACCCCCAGATGAATCGATTGCGACCTTGACCTCTTGATCATCGTAGGGATTCACGCGTAATGCATACCGGACTCCATCCGGGTGGGTATCGGCCCTTGTTTCAAGATATGGGTAGTTCGTCGAGAGGTTACCAAGGATTGGGTCAATGCGCTGAACAGAGAGCAAAGCCTGAATATCTGGAAATGCTCTCGTGAATACATTTGTGGAGAAGACCCGATCACCCGGTTTTGAAGCGGACGTTTTCGAACGCGATTCGTCGTAATCAATGACAGTGACCGCCCCGAAGCCACTCTCCCCAGACGGAAACTGGAACCGCTGTACCTCTACACACTGCAGATCAAGGCCGCGATCCCGGAGCCATCGGGCAGAGTCACGCGTTTGGGCTGTGATCGATTCTGCAACGATAACAAGTCGCTGTGTCTGGTTCAACTCCCAAGGTTTGGAATCAGTCTCAAAGAAGGCATTAAACGCAGACGACAGAGAGCTATGCTCGTCAACGATATCCTGTACTGACCACTCTCGGCTCCGGAATTCGGCGTAGAGATTATCAAGATCATTGTAATCGTATCGATCAAGCGCCTGTGCGTAGAGCTGAGGTTGGCTGATAATGCTCTCCTCAGAAGCCGATCCAGAACCAGAGTCTCCACATTTGAGTTCGATGACAGCCACGTTTCCATATCGATCGAGCCCTAAGAGATCAGGAACCCCTGTGGACAAGCTTGGTTGCCGAGCGAATAGGAGAAGCCGCTCATCAAGAATTGCTTCTGGAGTGTTGTTCAGCCACTCTTCTAACGCCTCCTCTCCTTCTCCGTTATCTTCACCAGCAGGAATGATCGGGTTTGGTTCAGCCGCAGTAGTAGTTTGAGGAGAGTCATTATTTTCGAACTGGTGGATTCGCATCCTCGGATCAGACTGGGCCTAACGTTATAAAATAGGGGCGAGTGATTTTCTTTGTCTCCACCCGAGGGTAGCAGGAGATCCTGTGGAACGGACGCCTCGCCATCACGACCATCGTCATTGCACAGGTCCTGTTCGCGGTCGTCGGCCTCGCAAAGCTGTACGACCCCAGCGCCGAAGTCCTAGTCGGCGTCCAGTTCGTTCTCGCGACGGCGCTGTCAACTGTCTCGACCGAGGCGTGGATGATGCGGTAAGGATATCAAGACAGATCCGAGCACCTACTCAGCAGTACCAGCAAAACCACACGACGCCGGCAGTACTGTTATATAAGAATGCTAGTTACACAGCAGTATGCCGATAGATCTGGATTCTGATGCATGGAGAGATGCCACCACATATGACCCACTTGAGACAGAGATCAACTCCTTGTTCCGGGATCACCAAGATCAGGCATTGTCCATCTCTGAGATTGAATCACACCTCCACGAAGACCACGCGCATTTGTTCCCAGCCGCTCTCGTCGGAGAGGATGCTGTTGACGGAGCCAAAGCCGCTCGCCAGTCTATAGTCGCAACCCTGCTTGAGCGGATGTACTGGCGCTCCAAGGTTACGTTCCGACGTGTGTCTCCCGAAGACGAGGCAGATGCTGGGCTGTACTTTACATCCGACGGTACAGGTATATTCCCGATCGCAGAAATTGACGAGGTGAAGGACCCAGACCCAGGTTCCCCCTTCGGAACGCTTTCCGGCCGGTTTCGGGAGATTGAGGACGAGATTGACGAAGAGGTATCCGACCTAGAGGAGCGGGTAGACCGGCTGGAGTTCCGCGTTCGCGAAGAACTTGGTGTGTACTAGGAAGCGGATCTACACGTGGCGACACAGAGAATAATGCTTAGATATTCTCACCAGTTGCAGTTGTTCAGACTCTTGACTAGCGACAGCAGTTCCTCTCTTTCGACCCTCAAACAGACACTTTACCGATCATCATCTCGTAGGTCGGCTTCCCCATTCACCAAGCGAGACACGCCGCGCACTAACAGGACGATCCCAGCGATCCCAACTCCGTAGCCGAGCACATTCACGAAGCCACATACCGCACATCCACTCATGCCAGTGGCTACAGCGTATATCGTCCCGTTCTTTTCGACAAGGGTGCCGTCCATGGTGTCATCTGGGTAGTTGAACTCTGGTGGCGATTGCGTCATTCTGGTATATCCATCAGCACGAAGTCCTTCGTCGACCAACTCTTTGCCACCTTCTGAAAAGTTAGTGTACCTCAGCACCACCTCATCTGGAGAGACATCCGATTCATCCTCCGCTGTGACGCGAATCTGGTGGGCCGCATCCGGGACAACGAAAACGAATATGCCGGATATGACGAACGCTGTGACTGCAATTATGATGAGCGCGCGGCCACTGAATCGAAATCCTGCTGGTGTGCCCATTTTAGAGCTTGTCTGAAACAGATCAGGGAGGTATGTTTAGCTGATTACAGGCGCTAAGCCCCCGTCCTCAAGGAGTAACGCAGGGAGCGAAGCGACCGAGTAGCGCAGTAGGGCGGGGATACAGCGCCGTCATCATCTCACTCACACTGTTCTGTTGCAGATTCACAGGCCCACGTCTACCGAAGGAGTTATGCGTGTACTGTGCATAGAGTGCATTGCGGTGAAACGAAAGACAATCACCATTCGAGAAGACCAAGACGAGTGGATTGAGGACCAACACCTCAACCTCTCGTCATTCATCCGTGAGCAACTGGATGAATTAATTGAGGAACGGGAGTAGCTAATGTACTACGCCTACAAATATCGCCTCAAGCCGTCCGACGCCCACCGCGAAGAGTTGGACCGCCACCGGAATATTTGTCGGCAACTCTACAATCACACACTCTACCGCCTCAACGAGTACCAAAACGAACACGGCGAACTGCCGTCCATGACCACGCTACGGTCGGAGCTGCCCGACCTAAAGAAATGGTGGGACAGCCTCTCGGACGTGTACTCGAAGGTTCTCCAAACCGTCGTGGAACGGCTGTTCGACAACCTGAAAGGACTCTCCAAACTCAAGGAGAATGGCTACAGCGTCGGTCAACTCAAGTGGAAGCCGCCACGGGAGTTCCGCAGTTTCACGTACAGTCAGTCTGGCTTCAAGCTCGACAAGAAGGGCGGTCAGACTGTCCTGTCACTCTCGAAACTCGCAGACATTCCGATTCGGCTCCACCGAGAAATCCCCGACGACGCCACCGTGAAGCAGGTCACACTCAAGAAGGAACCAACGGGCGAGTGGTTCGCCACGTTCGGCGTCCAAATGGACCGTGAATCGCCCGAACCGCCCGAGAATCCTGAGCAGTGCGTCGGTATCGACGTGGGGATTCTCAAGTACGCCCACGATACCGACGGCACGGCGGTCGGGTCGCTCGACCTCTCCAACGAGCGTGAACGCTTAGAGCGCGAGCAACGGACGCTCTCGCGGAAGCAACACGGGTCGAACAACTACGAGACACAACGGCGTCGAGTCGCGGAGTATCACGCCGTCCTCCGACGGAAGCGCCGCGACTTCTTGCACAAGCTCTCGGCGTACTACGCTCGGGAATATGACCTCGTGGCGGTCGAAGATCTAAAGGTGAAGGGGATGATGGAGTCGCCGTCAAACAGCCGTAGCACCGCCTCTGCCGCGTGGCGAACGTTCCTCTCGTTGCTCGAATACAAGTGCAAGCGAGAGGGGACGCACTTTGTGGCAGTCAACCCGAAAGGGACGACCAAAGAGTGCGCGGCGTGCGGTGTCTCGACGGAGAAACCGTTGTGGGTCCGTGAACATTCCTGTCCCGCCTGCGGATTTGAAGCGGACAGGGACGCGAACGCGGCGTGGAACATTCTTTCTCGCGGTCTTGAAGACGTAGGAGTGGGATACTCCGAATCAACGCCTGTGGAGACTGCGCTCCCTACGGACACCGATTCGGTGTCTGCAAAGCGCGTCGTGGAAGCAGGAAGCCCTACCCTCAACGAGCGAACGGCACAAGCCGTGAGCGAGTAGGGTAGGGTAGTTCACTCAGAGCCGTAGGGAGTGTGCTTTTCGGCTCTAGTGGGACCGAAGCAACGTTCGTCGAGAACTCTCCAGTGAGAGGGACACCGTTTTGAACCCGTTCGGGACACTCGATGAGTTGTCGTAGTGGACCCCACCCCTCGTTTCCGTCGTTTCGATCCAACCCCACGTTTCCGACGTAATTTTCGACTCCCCTCGTTTCCGTCGTTTCGATCTAACCCCACGTTTCCGACGTAATTTTCGACCCCCCTCGTTTCCGTCGTTTCCTCACATCCCACCCCGGATTTCCGTCGTCCGTACCCACTCAGTAGTAGGGGGTCACTACTCACGAGTCCAGTCCTGCATCCGGTTGTCCTCAAGGATCGTTTCGCGGACGACTTGAGGATCTTCGATGAGTCGGTTCTGGAGGTGGATGCCGCCCGCACTCCCCTTGTTGATCTTCTCGATTTCGACAACCCCGAGGAAGGCCTGTTCTTTCAGGATATCGCGGAAACGACGGACGGAGAGGATATCCATATCGAGATGGTTGCAAATGTGTTCGTACTGGTCGTACACCCGGCTCGTGAGGAACGCATCATCGTTGCTGTTGACACTCAGTTCCGTGAGCGCCAGCAACGCCGCCTTCGCCTGCGTGGGTGCGCCGTTCACAAGTTCTCTGAACCGGTCCTTTTCAGCGTGCTGCTGTGCCTGGCGGACGTGTTCCTCCGTCACTTGCTCTGCTCCGGCCTCGTAGGCGACCTCCCCTGCGTGGCGAAGAATGTCGATCGCCTTCCGAGCATCGCCGTGTTCTTGTGCGGCGAAGGCAGCTGAGAGCGGAATCACGTCCTCGGAAAGGACGCCATCCTGGAAGGCGTCGTCGCGATTGAACATGATTTCCCGGAGCTGGTTGGCGTCGTATGGCTTGAAGAATAGCTCTTTGTGCTGGAAGCTGCTTTTTACGCGCTCGTTCACGTTGTCGACATACTGGATCTTGTTGCTGATCGCAATGACACCAACACTACAATCGATTTTCCCCGCCTCCTCAGCGCGCGAGAGCTTCATCAGCACGCTGTCGTCGTTCATCAAGTCGATCTCATCGAGAATGATGATCACAGAGTCGAATTGAGCGTCAAGCGTCTTCCAGAGGAGTTTGTAGTATTTCGACGTACTGAGACCGGTATGAGGGACGGAGATTCCAGTCGAAGATTCATCGTTCAGCTTCGCGGCAAGTGATGAAATTGCTTGGGTCTCGGTATTGTCTTCAGCACAGTCGATATACGCTGTTCCAATCTCGACACCATCCTGGGCGGCATCTTGAGCGCGTTGGCAGACGTGTTTTGAAACGAGGGATTTTCCCGTCCCCGTTTTCCCGTAGATCATCACGTTCTCCGGGGAGTACCCGTGGACAGCACCATTGAGGCGTTTCGCGAGTTTCGAGATTTCCTCGTCGCGACCGACGATCCGGTCGGCCTCCGGCACGTGGCCAGTTTTCAAGAGATCCTTGCTCGCGAAGATGCGATGCCCGGATTCAAAGAGTGGATCGTCGACAGAATTGGATGAAGAGTCGGGCGTCATTGAATATCACACAGTGTGATCGGAGGGAGTATAAATTTAGTGGAGAACATCACCCCACGTTTCCGACGTTCCTTGTCCGGTGTCAGCGGTAAAATGCCGCAATTCGATGGAATTGGATTGCTGATAGTATAGCCGAATTTCCGACGTAAGATAGGAAACCCGTAGACGGAAGTGTATCCTCGATTTCAAATACCGAACCCACACACCCCACGTTTCCGTCGTAACCGCTGAACAGGTGGGGAGGGAACTTGAAGAGGACGTCCATAACGAGGTACCAAAGGTGAGAGAGGTCTAGCCATCCAAAATTGACTATCTATAGGAATGGATGGAAGGGTCTATTTCATCTGAGGTGATGAAACGGTTCATCCATACTCTGCTGAAACGCATTTAATGTGCTTTTGACATTTATACTACTTTAATCTATGCATTCAAAAGTTAGTTTATTGCTATGCTATTTCTATATCAATACAATTAGTAACTACATATGAGCGTGTCATAGAATCCATCTCATAGCTTCTCACAGCCCGGTTCGTTTCCTCGCTCGAAGTTGGTGATGGCAACGACGAGCCGGAGGCAGAGCGCAAGGAACACTTCTGTTCGTGCATGGACGCGGCCTCGGGCGCGAACGTGCCCGAGGCCGCAGCCTTTGACTGCGTCGTTGGTTCGTTCGACTCCTGTCCGGTTGTTGTACGTCTCATCCAAGATGGATTGTTTCAGCTGAACGTCCTCACCGTGTTCTTCGATTCGGTCTTCGACCCTGTACTCGATGTCTTTCGGGTCGTCAGTGTTTCGCGGATTGTACGGAGCGATTGGCACGACCCCTGCGGCCAGCAGGTGGTCGTGCCAATCGAGGATGTCGTATGCGCTGTCTCCAAGCATCCAGACGGGTGTATCGACGGCGAGCGCGTCACGCGTGACGCGCATCGCCGTCTCCTGATCCGCTTGTTTAGCTTGGGTGAATTCCGCTGCTATCGGGAGCTTTGCGCCGGTCGAGACGATTGTACAGCCGAAGCCGTAGTAGTACTCCTCGGCTGTTGGATCGTAGTTCCACGACGCAGCGTCGTTGTACTGGATCGCTTCGATGTGAGTCGAATCGATGGAGTACGTGGAGTCGAGCAGGCCGCGGACGGCGGCCTGCTCGACGAGCCTGTCGAAGACGTCGTCAATAACGTGTTCGAGGTCGGTGAGAAAGCGGTCAATGGTGTCTCTGGATGGTGATTTGTCGAGTCCGCAGTAGTACCAGACAAGGCCGTTGTGAAGTTCTCGTGTAACTGGACGCGTACCATAGACATCCTCGTAGTAGCAGTGGAGAAACCCGCGAAAGAGGTCTGGTGGCTGATGGACTCGTGTTCGCCCCCGCTTCGAGGGGGCGAACACGTCGTACTCCAGCAGAAATTC
>Ga0207754_100624_pt1 | contig 12123 bp, 10 predicted proteins | sample A23E1SouthBayCA_FD_187728 | JGI IMG/M metagenome (GOLD analysis project Ga0207754, IMG submission 187728) | Aerobic enrichment media microbial communities from Eden Landing Ponds, California, USA - A23 E1 (SPAdes) | ecosystem: Environmental > Aquatic > Marine > Unclassified | place: Emeryville... | reverse complement strand
GGTGCTTGCCGTAGCGGCCCACCAGCGAGGTGAGCTCCTGGGGGAGGATGAAGGTGGTCGACTCGCTGCCACCGATCCCTTCCAGCGTCTCCATGCCCTTGTCGATGATCGCGCGTTCGCCCATCGACTCGGCAGATTTGGCGCGAAGGACCGTCGAGATCGCGTCACCCTGCGCTTCGAGGATCTGGCTCTGCTTTTCACCCTGCGCGCGGATGATATTGGACTGCTTGTCACCCTCCGCGGTCTCGATGGCAGAGCGGCGTTCACCCTGCGCTTCCAGGATCATGGCACGGCGTTTCCGTTCGGCGGAGGTCTGTTGCTCCATGGCCTGCTGGACGTCTTTCGACGGGTTGACCTCGCGGACCTCGACGCTCTCGACGCGGACCCCCCACTCGTCGGTGGGCTCGTCGAGTTCCTTCCGGATGCGCGAGTTGATCTCCTGGCGCTTGTTGAGCGTGTCGTCGAGTTCCATGTCGCCCAGCACCGCACGGAGCGTCGTCTGGGCGAGGTTCGAGACGGCCCGCTCGTAGTTGTCGACTTCGAGGAACGCCTTCTTCGGGTCCATCACCTTGATGTAGACGACGGCGTCGGCGGTCACCGGGGAGTTGTCCCGGGTGATGGCTTCTTGGCGGGGCACGTCGAGTGTCTGGGTTCGCATGTCGAACCGCGTCACGTCGGACACGAACGGATAGATGAAGTGGATCCCCTGATCGAGGAGGCCACGATACGAACCGAGGACCGTGTACGCACCCTGCTGGTACGGGCGGATGATGACGATGCTCGAATACACCAGTGCGACGGCGAGCAGGAGGAAGACCACTGCGACGAACAGGATTCCCCCTCCCTGGAGGACGACACTTGGAAGCATATCGTCCGAACCTCGGGGTGGCTAAAAGAAAAGCCTTCGGTCGTCGTGACAGGTAGTCTCTGCTTACAGATCGCACACGGTGACCGTTCGTACGGACAGTCGTAGCGATGTCCCGGTGAGCGTCTCCCCCGCCCCAGCGCTCACCGGGAAGCAACGACACCGTTCCGTCTCAGGCGGCGTCGGACTCGACGTCGGGGTCGAAATCGCGTTCCGGCTCGGCGTCGGTCACCGACTGTTCGCGGTCGTTTTCGAGCTGGCGGTCGATCTCGTCGCCGCCCGAGACGGCCTCGACCGTGACGACGTTGCCGCCGCCGGGGTCGACGACCATCACTTCCGCCCCCTCTTGGATCTCACCGTCGACGCTGCGAGCCTGGTAGTAGGGGTTGAAGCCGGCGTCCTGAAGCTTCACTTCCCCGTCGGTCTGGGTGACCCGCTCGGTGACGCGGCCGAACTTGCCCCGCAGCGAGTCCGAGTCGAGCGTCTGTGCAGAGCCTTCGCCGCCGTAGATGTCGATGCGACGGTACCCCCACAGCGTCAGCGCGGTGGTCGCGAGGACGGCGGCGGCGAGCACGAGAATCCCGATCGCACCCCCGACCGGCGAGAAGAGCCCGACGACGCCCGCCGTCAGGAGCGCGACGCCCAGCACGAAGAAGTGTGCGCCCGGAGCGACCGCTTCGGCGACGAGCAACAGGGCTCCACCGACGAAGAGCAGCGTCGAGAGCGATTCGCTGAGCAGAGACATACGCGACCTACGGCCTCCGGCGGATTAAGTCTCCGGGGTCAGGAGTCCGAAGACGCCGAAGGACAGCAGAGCGACGACGAGGAGTCCGCCGCCGAGGACGAGCACGTTCTGGAGCGACGAGACGAAGCCGGGTGCGAGCATGGCCGCGAACCCGAACACCGCGAGGTAGACGCCGAGAACGACGAAGAGAGCGTTCTCGCGGCTCGCCACTTGGGGTTCGATCGGCCCGGCCGAGAGCAGACTCCCGGCGACGTTGCCGCCAGCGTCGTCCTCGCCCTCGTCGACCAGTGGCTCCGGTACGTCCTCACTCGACAGCTCGACCGGCTCGTCGTGGCCGTTCGTCGCGGTCTCCGCGTCGGGGCCGACCTCGTCGACCGAGAACTTCCAGTCGTCGGAGTCGGCGTCGTTTGCCATACGCCGTCATTACAGGTGGTGGTACAAAAGCTCCCTGCGTCCGATCAGTGGATACGGGTGCCCAGTGGCGAGTCCTCGTGAGTCGTCAGCAGGTCGGCGTCGTCGCCGGCCGCGAGGATCATCCCGTTGGATTCGCGCCCGAACAGCTCCGCTTTCTCCATGTTGGCGAGGAGGACGACCCGCGTTCCGGGGAGATCGTCCACGTCGTGAAGCCCCTTCAGGCCGGCCACGACCTGTCGGGTCTCGATCCCGATGTCGACCGCCAGTTCGAGGAGGTTGTCAGAGTCGGCGATGTCCTCGGCGGCGACGATCTCGCCGACGCGCATGTCGACGCCCTCGAACGCCTCGAAGCCGATGCGTTCGTCTTCCAGCGGTTCGAGTTCGACCGTCTCGTCGTCTTCGCCGTCCTCGTTGTCCTCGTCGTCACTGGCCGCCTCGACGCGGCGCTGGAGCTGATCGTTCAGCCCCTCGATGTGGTCGTCCTCGACCTGTCCGAACAGCTCCGTCGGCTCGTCGAAGTCGGCGGGCGGCGTCGCCAGTGCGGCGTCGAGCGGGACATCGGCCACGGAGCCCTGTTCGCCGAGCTGCCCCCAGATGCGTTCGGCCTTCTCCGGCAGCACCGGCTGGAGCAAGATCGCGACGGCCTTCGAGAGCTGAACGCAGTCCCGGATCACCTGCTGGGCCTGCGCCGGATCGTCGTCGACGAGGTTCCAGGGCTCGTTGCGCTGGATGTACTCGTTGCCGAAGTCGGCGAGTTCGACACCCACGTCGGCGAGGGCTCGCAGTTCGTAGTCGTCGACCGCGTCCTCGAAGGTCTCGATGGCGTCCTCGATGCGCTCGCGCACGTCGTCGCTGACCTCGGTGTCGGGCGTGCCGCCGTAGTTGCGCTGGGCGAACAGCAGCGACCGGTAGAGGAAGTTCCCGACGTTGCCGACGAGTTCACCGTTGACCCGCTCGGCGAAGCGGTCCCACGAGAAGTCCACGTCGGTCTCGATGCCCGACCCGGAGACGATGTAGTAGCGGAACAGGTCCGGGTGGAAGCCGGCGTCGAGGTACTCGTCGGCCCACACCGCGCGGTTCCGGGAGGTCGAGAGGGACTTGCCGTCGATGTTGACGAACCCCGTCGCGAGGATCGCGCGCGGTTCGTTGTAGCCCGCACCGCGGAGCATGGCCGGCCAGAAGACGGCGTGGTGCTGGATGATGTCCCGGCCGATCACGTGGACGATCTCGCCGGCCTCGTCGGTCCAGTCGTCGTCCCACTCCGTGCCGTGACGTTCCTCGCCGTCGACCTTCCAGACCGACTCCCAGTCGTAGGTGTCCTCGCCGACTCGCTCGGTGTACTGCTTCGTGGAGGCGACGTACTCGATCGGGGCGTCGACCCAGACGTACAGCACGAGTTCTTCCTCGGTCTCCGCGTCGTCGGCGTCTGCCGGGTAGTCGACTCCCCAGTCGATGTCCCGCGTGATACAGAGGTCTTGCAGGTCGCCCTCGACCCACTCGCGGGGCTGGTTCTGGGCGTTGTCGGTGCCGTCGAGACGGTCGAGAAAGCCCTGGAGGTACTCCTGGAAGTCGTTCAGGCGCAGGAACTTGTGCTCGCGGGTGCGGTACTCGGCGGGGTTGCCCGTCCGCGTCGAGACGGGGTCCTCGATCTCGCCGGGTTCGAGGTGGCGCTGACACCCCTCGTCGCACTCGTCGCCACGCGCCCGTTCGCCGCAGTACGGGCAGGTGCCCTCGACGAGACGGTCCGGGAGCCACTGGTCGGCTTCGGGGTCGTAGCCCACCTGAATCTCCTTCTCGTAGACGTGGTCCTGCTCGACCCACGAGCGGACGAACTCCTGAGTGAGTTCCTGGTTCGTGGCGTCGTGGGTGTGACCGTAGTTGTCGAACTCGACGTTGAACTGCGGGAAGGTCTCGGCGTAGGTCTCGTGGTACTCCAGCGCGTACGCCTCGGGATCGACGCCCTCCTCGCCCGCGTTGACGACGATCGGCGTGCCGTGCATGTCCGAGCCACAGACGAACGCGGTCTGTTGGCCGACGCGCCGAAGCGCGCGGGCGTACACGTCGCCGTTGACGTAGCCACGCAGGTGGCCGACGTGCAGGTCGCCGTTCGCGTAGGGCAACCCGACCGTCACCACTGCGGGATTGTCGGTGGGGAACTGCTGGTCACTCATATCGATTCGATACCGCCGTGGCTGTGGAAAGTGTGCCGATTTGCAGCCGCGTGCTCGCCGCCGTCGGTGCCGGGGGAAAACGCCGCACGGCCGAGGGTGTCAGAAGATCGCGAAAAAGCCCGCGGCGAGCCCGATCGTCACGACCAGTCGGCCGGCGCTGCCGAAGAAGGTGGCGACCGCGAACTTGAGGTAGTCGTCTTCGAGGATCGAGAACGCGTAGATCGAGATCGTGTCGGGGAAGAAAGGCACACACAGCGCCAGCGCGAGGCCGGCGTAGCCGTACTTCTTGGCGATCGCGACCGTCTTGCGCTCGGACCAGCCCAGAATGTCGAACCGAGACCGCTCCAGCAGGGAGAGCAGCGGCCCGTACTCTTTGGTCTCCTGGCCGATGTGGAAGGCAAAGAGACTCCCCAGGGCCTTGCCCGCCCCGCTGACGACGATGATGACGGCGATCGTCGCCGGTTCCGAGAGGCCCAGTCGCAGCGTCCCGCTGGGAGCGAGGACGACCTCGCTCGGGAACGGCAACAGGAACGCGATCAGGAACGAGTAGACGCCGATGATCAGCAGTCCGAACGGCCCGGTCGCCGTACAGACCGCTTCTTCGATTCCCGTCGGATCTGTCGCTGTTCCGCACTCGGACAGAAACAGCACGAACCCATCGAGCACCACTGACAGGGCCTAACGTGAGGGGCGTAGTAAGTGTTGATATGTCGCGTCGGTACCGCTCTATACTCTCGGTCGCCGTCGTACTGTCGCCTGCGTCGTGGCGATATCCGCCACTCGGGTGGCGAGATCGGTCACAGAACGACGCCGACAGTCTCAGTACCAGTCCAGATCGGCGACGAAAGAGCGCAGCATCGACCGGGTGACGTGGGGCATACAGACGACACGCATCTCGCCGCTGCCGGTCTTGGAGACCCGCCAGCCACGGTCGCGCAGTTCCGTCGTCATCGGGATCGAGAGGTCCGCTGCCACGAGTGGCAGTTCGGGGCCGATCACGTCGTGGCCCCGCACGTCGAGCTGTTCGGCGAGCCACTCGGCGTTGCCCATCGCCCGTTCGTAGGTCTCGCGGTACCCCTCCCGCCAGAGGGCGTCCATAGCGGCGACGGCGCTCGCGACGCCGGCCCCAGAGCGCGTCCCGGTCAGCGTGACCTGACTGCGCGATTCCAGATACGGCGTATCGATCGCCAGCTCGTCGAGGAGATCGGGCGAGCGCGCGAGGAGTCCGCCCGCCGGCACCGCGGCCTGCCCCACCTTGTGTGGGTCGATCGTCAGCGTGTCGACGTCGGCGTGTCCGAAGTGCCAGTCGTGGTCGGTAAAGGGGAGGTAAAAGCCGCCCCACGCCGCGTCGACGTGACAGAGCGCGCCAACGTCGTCTGCGAGGTCGGCGATGGCCGGGATCGGATCGACGTAGCCGTACTCGGTGGTGCCGGCCACGCCGACGACGGCGACGGTGTCGTCGTCCGCGAGGTGGGCCATCGCGTCCATGTCCGCCCGGTAGTCGGTCGCTGGCGCGGTCCGAAGCTCGACGCCGAGCATCTCGGCGGCCTTCGTAAACGAGAAGTGAGCGTGTTCCGGCGCGACGACGTTGGGGTCGTCGGTGTCGCCGCGGTTGCGCGCGATCCGGATCGCCTGCACGTTCGCCTCGGTGCCGCCGCTGGTGACGTAGCCCGCGGGATCGCCGAGGCCGGCGATCGTTCCCAGTCGCTCGACGGCCTCGCGTTCGAGGTCTGCGACCGTCTCGTACGTCCCCGGATCGCCCGGATTCGTCGCGAGGAACCGCTCGGCCGCCTGCCGAGCCGCCGGGTGGGGTTCGGTACACATCGACGAGAGAACACGTTCGAACGACTGGGGCTCGGCCCGCTGCATCAGTTACGAACACGGACTTGACGACTTTAGGCGTTGTGTTCCTACCAGTTCGACGGACCGATCTTCTTGGTCGCCTTCGCCCGGAGGCCCGCCGGCCCGACCGAACTCTCGAAGACGGTCTGGCGTTCGGTGTCCAGCGCGCCGCCGAAAGAGCCGACGCGCACGGTTCGATACGTGTCGTGACCCTGGTCGTTCGAGTAGAAGAAGACCGAGCCGTGGAGCAGTCCGTGGATGTCGGGATCGCTCCGCACGTCGGCGGCCCGGCGTTCGTAGACCACGTAGGCGATCCCGTCCCAGCCGACGACCGCTTCGCGCAACCCCAGCAGGAAGCCGAGCACGACGCTGCGGTCGAGCCCGAAGTTCGTCGCCAGGAGGAGGTCCGAGAGCCCGTCGATCACGAGGATCGCGTCGTCGCCGCTGTCGGCGACGTACTCGCTGATCTCGTCGAGCAAGGCGGACACGTCGTCGGCGTCGTCGGTCTCCGTCGAGCGCTCGTCCGGCAGCGTCACGTCGTCGAGCAGCCCGGCGACGCCGCTGTCGTCGTCTTCGGTCGGCGCGGGCACGTCGTCGCGGCGCTGGTCGTACAGCGCAGCGGGCACGTCGACGGCCGAGAGGAACTGCTGGGAGAAGTCGGCGACGGTGAGGTGGTCGGTCAGGACCTCGAACTGCTCGGAGTCGAGGACGGCGTCGAGTTCGCTGTAGATGTGTTCCCGGTCGTGAGTCAGCGAGACGTAGCTGACGCACTCTGGGATCGCCTCGCGCGCGTCGCCCAGCCGTCGCGGGTACAGCGCCGGCTCGTGTTTCGCGAGCATGAGGGAGGCGAGGCTCGTGTACAGGAAGGCGTGGCTGCCGGCGTCGGGCGCGCCCGCGAGCAGCACTGCGCTACCAGTCGGGATGCCTCTGACGGCACCGTCCAGTCCCGGAATGCCGAACGGGACGTACTCGACTCCCGCACTGACGCTCTTGGCCTCGGGCGGCGAGAGTTCGTCCATACGACCACTCCACCGCGCCGGCTGAAAACAGTATCCCCGAAACGCAGTTCGAAGTCGATCCGGACCGCTACGACTCGCGGACCGACTCAAGCAGGAGTCGCTGCTCGACGCGCTTGACCTCCTGTTGCACGTCGCGGACGGCGTCGACGTTGGCGCTGATCGAGGTGACGCCCTCGTTGACGAGGTAGCGGACCATCTCGGGCTTGGAGCCGGCCTGCCCGCAGATGCTCGTCGCCACGTCGTGCTCGCGGCAGGTCTCGATCGTCTGGCCGATCAGTTCGAGCACCGCCGGGTGAAGCTCGTCGAAGCGTCCCGCGACGGCCTCGTTGTTCCGGTCGACCGCGAGCGTGTACTGTGTGAGGTCGTTCGTCCCGAACGAGGCGAAGTCGATCCCCGTCTCGCACAGTTGCTCGATGCCCAGCGCGCTGGCCGGCGTCTCGACCATCACGCCCCACGTTCGCTTGTCGGGGTCGATGCCGGCCGATTCGAGCAGCTGGCGGGCCTGCAACACGTCTTCGGCGTCGTTGACCAGCGGGAGCATGACCTCGACGTTGTCGTAGCCCAGATCGTACAGGCGAGCGATCGCGTCCAGCTCCAGCCGGAACGTCTCCGGCCGGTCGAGGCTCCGGCGGATCCCTCGATAGCCAAGCATCGGGTTGTGCTCGGCGGGCTCGTTCTCGCCGCCGTCGAGCTGGCGGAACTCGTCGGTCGGCGCGTCCAGCGTGCGAACGCGGACTGGACGGGGGTAGAACGCCTCGGCGACGGTTCGGACGCCGTCGACGATCTCGTCGACGTAGGCCCGTTCGCCGTGGTCCTCGACGTAGCGTTCGGGCGTCTTGCTCGTCGAGAGGATCATGTGCTCGATCCGCAACAGGCCGACGCCGTCGGCACCGGTCGCGGCCGCCCGCTCTGCGGCCGCGGGGATCGAGACGTTGACCTTGATCTCGGTGCCCGTCATCGGCTTGGGAGCGGGACCGGCGTCGGTGCCGTCGGCGGCAGACGATGGCTCGGGCTCGTCGGCGGCAGCGGTCGCGCCGGGCTCGACGATCCCCTTGTCGCCGTCGATCGTCACGTCCTGACCGTCCTGTAGTCGGTCGGTCCCGGCGTCGGTGCCGACCACTGCGGGAACGCCAAGCTCGCGCGAGACGATCGCCGCGTGGCTGGTCATCCCGCCCTGGTCCGTGACGATCCCGGCGGCCCGCTCCATCGCCGGCACCATGTCCGGCGTCGTCATCTCCGTGACGATGATGTCGCCCGGTTCGACTTTGTCCAGCTGGTCGAGCTTGGAGACCAGCCGGACCGAGCCGGCGACCTGGCCCGGACTCGCCCCCAGCCCGGAGACGAGGACGCCGTCCTGCTGGCCGGTCATCGCACCGCCGTCGGCGACCCCGGCGTCGGCCCCGTCGGTAGCCCCACTCTCGTCGATCGTCGTGATCGGCCGGGACTGGAGGAGATACAGCGTGTCGTCGGCGATCGCCCACTCGACGTCCTGGGGCGTCCCGTAGTGGTCTTCGACACGCTCGCCCATCTCGACGAGCTGATTGAGCGTCTCGGTCCCCAGGACGCGCTGCTCGCGCTTGTCGTCCGGGACCGCTCGCTCGACGGTGTCGTCGCCGTCCCGGACGTGCATCACTTTCTTCTCGGCGACGGTGACTTCCTCGACCCGGCCGCTCTCGCGGTCGACGACGTAGTTGTCCGGTGAGACCGCCCCGGAGACGACCGCCTCGCCCAGTCCCCACGCGGCCTCGACGATGGCTCGCTCGGCTCCCGTCGAGGGGTGGCTCGTGAACAGCACGCCGCTCTCGTCGGCGTCGACCATCGCCTGGACGACGACCGCGATGTCGACCGCGTCGTGAGAGAAGCCCTGTTCCTGGCGGTAGTAGATCGCTCGCTGGGTGAACAGCGACGCCCAGCACTCCCGAACTCGGTCGAGCAGATCGGCCCGGCCGACGTTGAGAAACGTCTCCTGCTGGCCGGCGAAGGACGCGTCCGGGAGGTCCTCCGCCGTCGCCGAGGAGCGGACCGCGACCACGTCGTGATCGAGGTCGTCGAACGCCGCCAGCAGCTCGTCCCGGACCGAGTCGGGGACGGCGGTCTCCAGAATCAGCTCCTGTGCGTGCTCGGCCGCGGCCGCCAGTGCCTGGGAGTCTTCGGTGTCTACGTCGACGGTCTCGGACAGCGCCGCCTCGATACCGGTGTCCTGTACGAACGAGCGATACGTGTCGGCCGTAACGACGAACGCGGGCGGAACCGGGAGGCCAGCGCCCGCGAGTTCACCGAGAGATGCCGCCTTGCCGCCGACGCTGTCTACGTCGTCGGCCGTGATGTCGTCGAGCCAGCGTAGTGCCATGTGCGCGTTCGTACCATCATGAACGACCATTATGGTATTGCCGGTTCCGGCACGTTTCAGCGGGAGTCACTCGGATCCGAAAGAAGGATTGATACTGTCGGCTGTAACTGTTGCAAGAGATTCGCGACCACGGGGTCGCGAAATGCTTCACAAACGTACAGCCGGCAGTATGAGAGATCACTGAGACGGAACGGCGTCGTTGCTCATCGGTGAGCGTTGGGACGGGGCGCTCACCGGTACATCGCGACAACCGTCCGTACGGGGCCGCTGCTCGGTCGACCGCGCTCTAGGCTTCGATGATGTCGTCGTCCTCGCTGTCGGGGACGGTCAGCTCTCCGTCGAGCGTCGTCACCGCCTGCCCGCCGACACGCACGTCGTGGCCGTCGGTCACGACGCGGACGCGGCCGGGGCGGTCGAGGAAGTGGCCCTGTTCGACGACGATCTCCTCGCGCTCGCCGTCCAGCGCGTTGTGCCGACGCAGATAGGCACACGCCGCCCCGGCGGCGGTGCCAGTGACGGGGTCCTCCGGAACGCCCGCCAACGGGACGAACGCCCGTGCGTGGATCGTCGCGTCGCCGTCCAGCGTGTCGAAGGTGAAGGCGTACAGCCCCTCGGCACCGACGGATTCACAGAGCGACTCGATCGCCGCCATGTCCGGCTGGGCGTCCCGCAGGTGTTCGAAGTAGTTCACCGGCACGACGAGGAAGGGGAGGCCACTCGAAGCGACCGAGAGCGGGAAGTCCGCACCCACGTCCCGCAGCGTCGCCACGTCGATCCCCAGAGCGTCGGCCACGTCCTCGTCGGCCACGTCGACGGGCCTCACCGTGGCGGTCGCCTGTTCCATCCAGACGGTGCCGTCGTCGTCGATCTCGATCTCGAACGTGCCCGCGGCCGTCGCCAGCGTGTGGGTCCCGGCGTCGAGCCGGTCGTGCTCGTAGAGGAGCGCGTGGGCGGCGACGGTCGCGTGCCCACAGAGGTCGACTTCACACTCGGGCGTGAAGTAACGCAGCCGCCGATCCGCCTCGTCGTCCGGGAGCACGAACGCCGTTTCGCTGGCACCCAGCTCCGAAGCGATCTTGCCGAACTGCTCGTCGTCCAGTCCGTCCGCGTCCGGCACGACGCCCGCCGGATTGCCCGCCATCGGCTCGTCGGTGAAGGCGTCGACGAGCAGCGCCTGTCGCGTGTCCATGCCCGCTCAGACTCGCCGCCGGCAGTAAGGCTTGGTGGTCGACGGGCTCGCCAGCCCGACACCGTCAGCGACGAGACCGACAGCGTTGTGTCCCTGCTGGACAGACTCCCGACCGTGTCGTTGCTCTCGATTTTCGCGACGGCGATCCTGCCGGTCGTCGCCGTCGCCGGTGCTGGCTACCTGCTGGGTCGGTTTCGGGACGTGGATCCGGGCGCGCTCAACACGGTCACCGTCTACGTGCTCGCGCCGGCACTCGTCGTCTACAGCTTCGCGACCACTCCCTTCCCCGCCGCGACGCTCCTGCGCGTCGTCGTCGCCGTCACCGCCTTCTCGGCGGCGATGATCGCCGCCGCCGAGTCCGTCGGCCGTCTCCAGGGACAGACCGAACCGCTGCTTGGCGCGTTCGTTCTGGTCGTCGCCTTCCCCAACGTCGGCAACTTCGGCATCCCGCTCTCGGAGTTCGCGTTCGGCCCGACCGGTCGCAGCACCGCGATTCTCGTCACGGCGCTGCAGGGCGTCCTGCTGTACACCGTCGGCGTCTACATCGCCGCTCGTGGCGACGACGGGAACCCGCTGAGCAGCATGAAGCGCGTCTTCTCGATCCCGCTGGTCTACGCCGTCGTCGGGACGCTGGCGGCCCGGTGGCTCGGGGTCGTGCCGCCCGAGTCCAGCGCCGCGATGCAGACCATCGAGATGCTGGGTAACGCCTCGATCCCGGTCATGCTGCTGATCCTCGGGATCCGCTTGTCGAACGTCAGCGTCGACGAGACCGTACGGCGGGTCGGCGTCGCCAGCGTGGCGAAACTCGCCGTCGCGCCCCTCGTCGGCGTCGGGATCGCACTCGCGGTTGGCTTTCGCGATCCCGTCGTCGCGCGGACGTTCGTCCTGCTCACCGCTGCGCCGACGGCGGTGACTCCCGTCATCCTCGTCGGCGCGTTCAGCGGCGAGAGCGACGGCTTGTCGGCCGGTCAGTTCGTCAGCACGTCCGTGCTCGTGACGACGCTTGGGAGCGTCGCGACGGTCACGCTGCTGGTGGCCGTCCTCCAGTCCGGGGCGATCGTCTGACCGAGATCGAGCGTCGTCGATCTGGCGGCCGCGAACTACCGACGAAAAAACGACGGCAGTAGTGACGAGTGGACGGAGTCGCCACTGGTGCGGGCGTCGACGGCCCGCCGCTGGATCAGTGCCGGCCGTCGTCGCGGACGTAGGTGAGCGCGTCGAGGAACTGCTCGGTGTCGATGCGATCCTCGCGCTCTCGGAGGCGTTCGCGGAACTTCGTCGGTGTCATGTGTGTTAATAACTTACACAGTGCAGGTATTTAACACTTCTCACGCCGCCAGCGCCGCTGTCAGCTCACTGTCGCGAGCCGCGGTGCTGGCCAGAATCAGTCGATCAGCGGCGTCGACACGCCGGGTCCCGCTAGTCGGCCAGTGCCTCTTCGGAGCCGGTCACGGCGTTGGGGTCCTGAATCCAGAGGTCCCCGAACAGTTCGTCTTGCTGGAGACGGACCTGCCCGCGGTGAGAGAGA
>Ga0207754_100622_pt1 | contig 12200 bp, 11 predicted proteins | sample A23E1SouthBayCA_FD_187728 | JGI IMG/M metagenome (GOLD analysis project Ga0207754, IMG submission 187728) | Aerobic enrichment media microbial communities from Eden Landing Ponds, California, USA - A23 E1 (SPAdes) | ecosystem: Environmental > Aquatic > Marine > Unclassified | place: Emeryville... | reverse complement strand
GCGCAGGCGGCACAAAGCGCTGGAACGCGAAAGCCCGCAAGGGGCGCAACCGACGGGGATACCCGCTGGCGCCGAGGGCACATCCATTTTAGCCCGGAACGGGCGCGGGCGGTGCGGAGAGCGCCCGTATGCCCGGAATGGTCGGTCGCGAGCGACGCGGAGGGCGGCAGCGGCGAGCGGGGCGGGCCGGTACGAACACACTCATCCAGCCGGCCGCGTCGCTCGGCGAACCATCTACCGTCCTGGTGGACTCAGAAAGGGCGAGGGCGCTTCGGTCGTCCCCCGACCCCGCAAGCACCGCAGGCACGAGGCGCGCAGTGGTGGTCGCGGGATGCCGAGCGGCCGAGGGCTTTCAGAAACTGTATTTCAATCGTCGTGCTGCGCGTTCAATTCTGTAAGGAACTGACCGGCTGCCGTCCCGATACGGATACCGTCGAAGTTGCGCATCTCGAGGTCGTGCGTGGCAGTCCGAAAGGGGTAGTGGTCGACGAGGACGCGATGGATAACGGTTCTGACGGGGTCGGTCCCGTACCTATCGACGACAGTAGCCATCATCTCGTCGAGATGCGCGTCCCGGTGCTCCGCTCGAGGATGCTGCGCGCGTTCGAGGACGAGTTCGACCACGTCATCTACTGATGCGTGCTCGGGATTCTTCGTTCGTTCACAAACGTCGTAGAGCGCGTCGTTATCGGGCATTCCTGTTCACTTCCAAGTATCCCCCTCGGTGTCAGGGCTCCTCGAGTAACGAGCGAGCTCGCTGCACGTAACTGTTCGCGTCCCAGCTTCGGGCGTCACTGATCGCATCGAGGAGCAGCCGTGCTTCAGCAGCGGATAGGTGTTCAGTTCGAACGAGAACCGAGAGCAGCGTCGGTGTCGTGACGAGCCGGGTATCAGCGAGTGAGGCGTGGATCAAGCCAAGCTGGTTGAACTCGTCACAGAGGAAGAGCGCAGCATCGAGATCGTTCGCGAGGGTGACCGCCGCGTTTTCACCGTCATCGAGCGGAAACTCGGCATCGAGGTCGACTGACTGTGTCATGAAGGAATCCACTCGGTCGAGGACGGCGGACGCGGCGTGGCCATGGACGTCATCGTAGGAGGCGATCTCTCGGAGTTCATCGATGACTGCCGTTGGGACGACGACCTCATACTGGGATAGACAGAGGGCGAGTGGATCGGGGTCGTCGTCAGCAACGATCCCGAGACTCACGAGGGCGGAGGCGTCTGCGATAAGCCGCGACATCTATGCGTCGGCGACCTCGTCGATGAAGTCCTCGTCCAGCTGCTGTTTCAACACGCGGAGGTTAGCCGCCTCTTCGGCGCCGACGAGCGCTTTGAGTTGCTCGAAGGTGATTTCATCGTCGTAATAGGCGGCGGCGATCTCCTGGGTGAGTGCGTCGTCGTGAGCGGCGTCTTGAAGGTACTCCCGAAGCGCGGTCACGAGAACGTCTGTTCGGTCTTCCCCGAGGACTGCGGCCAGTGCGTCGGCTCGGTCGATGAGCCGATCGGGGGCCCGAAACTGCACGCGCTTCTTATCGGTGCTCATGATGTGTACATTGTGAGCCAACGCACTTAGCCGTTTTCGTGTGTACGATGTGAGTCTCACTCGGCCAAGCGTTACCCGTCCACGAGATGCTCCTCGAGGTCACGCGTCCAGTGCGTGGCGGTCCCACCGGGGCTACAGCGAGCACAAAGCTGCAGCGGCCCCTCGAGATGGCCGAGTTCCACGCGAAATCGAGTGAGCGCTGCGAGCGTGTCAACGACGAGTCCACACCCGTCGCAGGCGTGGAAATCGCGCTCGTCGGGATCCGGCTCCGTCTGAATCGCGCAGTCGACGCAGATCGGGTGGGTGACCCGTTCGTCCTGTCCCCAGGTATGCGCCTCGCCAGTCTCGGTGCCAGGCGGGGCGTCGCAGAAGGCACAGCCAACGAGGGTTTGCTGCATCACTCGTCCTCTTCGTCGACGTCGGTGGCGGCCTGCCAGCCACGATGGAACACGCCGAGCTGGGTGATCGACTCGAAGGGCGTGCTACTGGGCTCGTGGACGAGCACGCGCTGGTCAGGGACCGGCGTCACCACATCGTCCTCGACGAGTTCGCCAACAAGACGGCGAGCAGTCGCCTCGTCGATGTCCGCCGTCGCGACCCGGGACGCATCCCGGTCCTGTGCGACGAGTTCGGTTTCGAGCCGGTCGTAGTCGCCTGTCGTGTCGTCGATGATATCTGGTTCAGTCATGGAAGCTCATGTTCTGCACGCGCTTCGAGCGCGCCTCACGCCTCCTGGCGCCGATAGACACACCTGCGGTGCGGACACGATGTCCTACGTCAGCGATCTGCCTCCAGCTAGCCTCGTTCCTGGCCGGAAGGGAGCATGACGCTACCCCAACACCTACTGTGAGCCACCCCTTGCTGTCGGTCCCCGTCGGTCTGTTAGAGGGCGATCACGAGCCCGGTCACGAGTGTTACGAGTCCGAGTGCCAGCCACGTCGTCCGCGCTGCGAGACGCCGCCAGAACCGTCTCCCCAGCTGGCGGAGTTGATCACGGAGCGCTGCCCGCCGTTCCGTTTCGAGGACCGCAACTTCGTCGTAGTAGTCACGGCGATCTGCGGGAAGCGTCCGGAGTGTCGTCTGGCACTCGCTGCAGGTGTATTCGAACTCTGCCCGGACGTGCTGCCGGCGAAATTCTTGTTCGCCGCCCTCGTCGTAGCCGGTGACCTCGTACACGAGGAGTTTTGAGACGAAGCGACGGGCCCCGCATTCCGGACAGTGGTTCAGCCTAAGCGTTGGTGTTCCATCCTCGCTGCTCGTATCGTCTGGCCAGGATGTCTGTGGCTCTGTGTCCTCGGTCTCTCGGGGTGGGCTCGTGTGGTTTTCTGACGGCGATGCACTCGCTGTCTCGGAGTTACTAAACGTAGACATGGATTCACCTGTGACCGCGCTCAGTTGACACCAGGCTGGACACCACGGCGGCTCTCCTGGTGGTGCCATCGTACTGAGCGCCGTCACCCTTGGTCGGCGCGAAAAACGCCACTGCGGGGGAGTCGTCTAGTCGTCCCACAGTGCTGCAATCCGGTCCTCGATTTCGTCGAGGACCAATTGCAGGACATCACGATAGTCGGTCGGCCAGGAGTCATCGTCACCGGGCGTCGGGGCGGTGGGTGGGGGGTGGAAATGGTCCCGTGTATTGTGCGGATTCGGGTGCCGGTCCCACCGACACTCCCAGGCGTGGTCCGCGTACTGCTCTCGATAGTGGAGTTTGAAGTCGTCGTTCGTGTACCAACGGACCGTCAACTGCGCCTCGTCGACGGCTGTCGGGTAGTACGACGGGGCAAAGACGGCGTGGAGTTCCAGATGGCCGCTGGCGTCAGTGACGGTCGCCCGGGAGATCTGCCTCGTCGCTTGGAGCCGCATCTGGAGGAACTCGAGGATGGGACGATCGATGGGAGCGGGGCTCCCGCCATCGCCTGTCGGTGGCGCCATCGAGCGGGCTACCCGGACGCCTGTTCGCGCTCGCCACCCGTGCGTTGCTGGCGGGCGCGTTCGTAGCGGTTACGCTCCTCGCGGGCGGTCGCCCAGTCGGCGAGGTCGCTGTACACGTCGTCGATGGTCCGCTCGTCGCTGGCTTCCGCGGCAGCGACGGCATCGATAGCAGCCGGTGACACGGCGTCGTACGTGTCTTCGTACTCGGTGATGCGCGTCGTGAGTTCACGAACGCGCTCCTGCAGGTCCTCGACGGAATGGTCGGCTGCGAGCTGGTTGATGCGTCGCCACTCGAAATACGCGTCATTCCGTTCGTAGGTGGCTGGATGTCCGTCGTGCCGGGTGACGATGCCGAGATCGTCGAACCAGCCCAGATACTTCCGGGCGGTCTTGGGGTCACAGTCGACGCTGTCGGCGATCGCGCTTGCCGTCGTCGGCTCGCGGGTCTGCAGGATGGTGCCGTAGATGCGTTGTTCGACGTCGTCGCCGGCGAACGCATCCTCGAAGGGAGGCGGCCCATCGGCGGCGTCTGACTCGGACATACGTGGGCTTGTAGGCCAGAGGATATAGTTCTTACTTCGAGGAATAGTTTCCTGAATCAGCATCCTGTGGTAGACTCCGTTTTCCGGCTAGACTCAGCGTAGTTAACCAACAAGCAGCGTGATATAGCGAGCCTGTTGGTTAATCTTCTCAGCTCACGGAATCAGAAGGCTCGAGGGAGGACTTCTCGGATGAAGGTGACGCGGCGCTACTACTCGGACTGGCCACCGAAGAATCGACTCAACATAGAGGGTGATTCTGAATCGTCATCGGTCTCTCTCGCAGTACCGGAGTCTTCCTCGTGAGACTGCGCAGTCCCCCGGTCATGGGCTTCGAGTTCGTCGGTGAGTCGCTCGACCTCTGCTTCGAGAGTCTCGATCCGGTCCGTCTTCTGTTCGAGTGTTGCCTCGAGTTCGTCGACGCGCTCGCTCAACAGTCGGTTTTTCTCCGTTAGATACGCACGGCTCCGGTCTGCGTCGTCAGGAGTACCGCCAGCAGTGACCCCGCCAGGTGCGTCGTGGGAATCTGCGGCGTTGTCGCCGGCGTCCGGGTCGTAGAACTCCGAAGTAGTCGCAATGGCTCGCTCGATGGTCTTCTCCCCGTACGTCGACCCGTCAGCGTAGTGGACTTCGTCCCACTTCTCCCGAAGTAATCCTGACTGGCGGAACAGGTGATCCATCTGCGTCCGGTCGCCGCCGGTCCAGAACGCCAGCAGACAACACAGCGCCATGTCGGCCTCGGACTGACTGTCGTAGCCGACCGTATTCCCGTTCCAGAGCCGCTCGAACTTCTCGCCATTCGATGCGTTTCGCGCTTTCTCGAGGAGGTTCTCGTCCTCGAGGTCGACGTCGACGTCGGCTGCACCGGTCGTCGGTGACTCGTCGTCAGCGCCCTCATACTGCTTGGACTCGGAGGCCGTGTCACGCTCGGTGTCCTGGACGTACTCACGGTGAATCGCTGTGAGCGCGTCCTGCCGACGTGCAACGCGCGTTGGTGTCCGCTCGACGTGGTCGCCCGTGACGGTGAAAAAGCGTGCCGTGTCGTACAGTTCGACGCTCCCGCGGCGATTCCGCCCGTCGGGGAGTTCGCCCCTGATGAGCACGTGATAGCCGGTACCGGACGGCGATACCTCCGTATAGGAGTCGAGTCGTGCGATGATGTCCTGTGCGTCGTCGTCGACGTCGCCGGTTTCAGGATCACGGCAGTCGTCCAGGTCGATGCCGACGATGGGATCGTCGTCGGTAAACACGAACCCGACACCATCGGCGTGCTCCGTCTCGGTGTAGTCGAGTGCTGCCTCGAAACCCGCCCAGGTCTCCGACTCTGTTGATGACGCGAACCCTCCAGCCCCTGGCGTCACCGGAATCTTCGTAGGCTTGCCGTCTCGCTCCTCTTCGCGCCAGCACACCCACTGCTCGCGGTCGCGCAATGTCTCCGGAATTCCCTCCGGTTCGTCGATACTAATCTCACTCATACTCGTATAGCACCCTGTATGGCTCTCACTGGCTCTGAGCCCACACAGAACTCACTCAGTTCCGCCCCTCGATCCAATCCCTTGGTCCCAACGGGGATCCCCCGTTCTATACTAGTTGGTTTTTGCCGTAACAGATCATCTAACTCCGCGAAATCCTGGGCTTGAGCCTCCCAATACGTGAATACGGTAAAATCTCTCCAGAACGCTTGTGTTACGGCATTTCGGTTGATTGCCGTAATACCTCGCCGTCTGCTGATTTCGGGGCTACGGAGACGATATGCCTCGGTGTTCCCGTAATGCGAGAGGTGTTTTCTGTTATACAAACTCAAATTTGGATTCACTATATATCTGGCGCTGAGTGTGGATTGCATTGTATTCACCTCCAGCTCTATTCTGATTTGAGTGCAAGCCCCTCGTAGTATCGAACAGAGTCGCCGTTCTCACTGTCTGTTTCCCGCTCGAACGTGACATAGTTCCCGAGGCGACGACCGAACCAGGCTTTGCTATCTGTATCAATCCCGTGAGCTTCAGCCCACTGTTCGTAGATTTCGTAGACATCTCCGGCGGCTACTCTGCTTTGCGGGTCTTCGACGAGGTGTGTCTCTGCGAATCGCTCAACAACCGCCTCTGGATCATCAGCAATATCGTCAATCGATGGCTGAGGCGCCTGCTGAATATGGTCTGCCTGTTCTCCTGTCGGTTCTTCGCACCCACTTGTGGTGACGGTATCGAGTAAGGTGTCTATCGAGTACGTACCGTCAGTATCGTACACGACCGGGTCGCCTTCCTCAGGGAGAATGACGATAGCGTACGACGTAGGGCTATAATCGGGTGTCTGAAGTTCGGCTTCGGGGACGAATGGCTTCTTGATACGCACCCAGTCGCCCTCGAACGCCGATTTCGTCTCGTAGCTGTGTTGCTCACCGTGCTCGTATACGACGTACTCCTCGGCAGCGTGGTCGTAGCTGTAGATGGCTGGAACACGGTCCTTCGAGAGGTCTGCAAGCGACGGGAGGCGGATGTGTTCCGTCCCGCTGGCATCACGCAGGACGACCTCGTCGCCATCACGCCGCCAGATGTTCTGGGTCCCGTTCTCGTCGTCGGTCGCCGGTCGCACGGCCGTCACCCCACCTTCTTCGATCGCCCCGCCATTGAACGTGAGATTCGTGTCGGTCGTGTAGAACCGCGTCTCACCGCTCTGGAGGGTGCGAACGGGTGGCGTGAGAATGCCGTCGACACGCTTGGCCCACTCAGTTTCGTCGTTACCTGGTCGAACGACAAACAGCGGGATATCCCCTGCTTCTTGGGCTTTCCGGAGGTTCGTGAGTACCTTCGCGGGATTCTCGGGTGTCGTCGTTTCGACTTCGATAGCGAATCGGTCGGCAACGTCGGGGTGGCTCGCCCTCGCGTCAGGTTTCTCGCTGCCATCCTGTACGAGGATCGAGACGGTGAAACCGAGTGCAGTGAGTTCTTCCTCGATCTGGCGGAGTGCTGCGTCGTGAGCACTTCCACCAGCGGCCTGCACGCCACCAGTATCAGGTATCGCGATCTCTTCTCCTGCTTCAGTGAGCCGGATGCGGAGCTCGTCGGCGTCGATATCGACGGTCGTATCGAGGTATCGAGATCGTTCTCGAATATCTGCGAGTGCATCATACGATGGCGGCTCGGCGTCGACGTCGTCGAAGAGGCGTCTGAGCTCGTCGTCAACTGCTTCGACGGCCACCCAGCCGTTCTCCTCGCGGCATTCTTCTCGAAGCTGGAGACTCCGGACCACCTTCGCAATCGCACCGTCCAGGTCATCGCTCGCAATATCGAGGATCTCGTGTCCGTCGGCAGGTGTGCTCGTTGTTGAGGTGTCTGGCTCAGCCGGCACACCGTGTTCGTCGCTAATGTTCTCGTGCATCGAGGAGAGCGTCTCAGTGAACTGCTCCTCTTCACGCGCTGTGAGTGGGGATTCGCTCTCGGGGTGGCCCGGTGGAATCGGGAGTGGTTCGAGACTGAACGGATACGGCCCCGTTTCACCGAACGTCGGGCTTGGCAGGCTGGCGATCCACTCGCCGCGCGGCAACGAACGAATCCGATTTGCGAAATCTGTGGGGTCCATCTCTTCGTGAGCCATTGCTCGCGCCAGTTCTCGGTCGACGTTGATTTTCCCGATGAGCGAACTGCCGATATTGTTCAGAGCGTTCAGGTAGATCTTCCGTCCACCTTCAGCCTCCATCTGTTCAGGGAACTGCATCGACAGACCAACAGAGAGCCGGAATTCTCGCCCCTTCTCGAGGAGATCGTTCATGATGCCGGAAACTACAACCGACGCTGCCTCGTCGACGAGCAAGTTCACGACGTAATCGTCTGGATGCTGCGTGAGGTCCTGTTTGCGATCTTTGAGGGCCGCATCGAGATTGGTCAGGATCACCCCGGTCATTATCCGGGCAGCGTCATCACGGAGGTCGCCGAGGTCGAAGAGGATGACCGTATCCTCGTCGAGGACATCCCGGAAGTCGAACTGGTTCTCGGTATTATTGAATATCTGCCGCAGGTGCGTATCTTGCGAAATGTAGGCCAGTCGGTTTCCGACGCCGCCCATCACGTTCGCAAAGGTGTTCGAATCTAACTGGAGCTGCCGTCGAATCGTCCGAGTGACCTCCTCGTCGCTCGACCGCGGGGCGTCGCCGATATTCTCGTTCGGAGGCCCGGCCTCCCAGAGCTGGTCGACGATGTGTTCGAGCTGTCGGTGGGCGAAGTAGTCTGTCGACGCTCGGTACAGCCCGTTCTCACGCCCGTATTCCTCGTCGAACAGAGCCTTGATGAGGGTCTTGATGAGGGTTGGGGCCACAGTCGCCCGCTCGTAGCGGTCGGTTCCCATCACGAGCTTCAAAATCTCCTCGTAGTGGTCGGCCTTCCGTTGGACGGCGTCTTCGCGGCGCCGTCCGCTTTCTATCGACGGTTCGAGATCGAAAAACGAGAACCCAGGGAGGACGTCCGGGATCGGGAAGTGGACGACGTTCTCTTCGAGGTCGGTCATTCCGAACCGACGTGCGTGAGCCCGCATGTAGTTCTGGGCCATGTCGTCGTTCTTCGGGATGATGAGAATGGTCGGCCCCTCGGTGTTGTCGTACAGCGACAGCAGATCGTTGATCAGGGCTTTCGACTTCCCAGAGCCGGTTGTTCCGAACCGGCCGTAATGTGTGGGCAGCAGTCGGGGCGGAATATGTGTCGGCTCGTCTTCGGCCTCGCCGGTGTCGTCGAGGGCATACCCGATTGCCATCCCGTCGCGGAACTCGCTCATGAGGTCCTGGTGGGGGCGTGGCAATGGATTCCGACTCTGCTGTTCCGCACGCGTCCCACGTGCCCCCTCAACAGTAAGCTGTTCCGAGGAGGGCACGAGGACGAAGTGCGCAAGTTCTCGGCCACTCAGGACGAACTCCGGTCGGGTCTTTCCACGTCCGGTCGTGATCTCACGATCTAAGAGCCGCTGCAGCGCCGCTCGTGCGTTCCGTTCTTTCGTGGCTGCCCGGAAACCGCTGTCGCGTACCCGTTCGGCCGTAACCTGGTAGTAGGGTCCGTCAAGCGGGTCGAATACCGGGACAAGTGATTGCATCCGTTCATCGAGATCACCGCGACCCTCGTCACCGGATGGAATCCCGATTGCTCGGATGTTTGCGGTGAACGACCGCTTCGGATTTTTCGCCTCGATTGCCGCGACACGTTTTGCAACCGCATCGCTCAGCTGGTTTCTGTCCCGGCTCTCCGACTGATCGTCGAGTTCGAAGAGGGAGCCAATAATCTCCTGGGCAAGTGTGTCCCGACCGTCGATGACGTCCTCCTTGCGAAGGTCGGCATCGGACTGCCAGCTCTCACGTCGTTGGAAGACGACCTGGAACGCCACTGGTGCTGTCGCTTCCATCAGGTGGTCGACGAGCGACGCGAGCGCACCGCCTGGCTGATCGACGGCTGGAAGTTCCGCTTCGTCGTCGTCGGCAGTGACTGGCGAGAGTGCGGTCATCCAGTCCTGCTTCCGGGTGGCCGACCCTTGCCACCGCACGCCGAGTGGGGAGACGGTCTCGGTCGCTGGCCGGGCGAGTATTCTCCCCTCTGCTGTCACCGTTGGTTTGGCAAGCGTCGTGAGTGGCTCATCCGTGGGAACTGCATCAGGTGGGGCGAGTTCAAGGGCTGTGTCTCCGACCTCGATGATGTGGTCGGCAGATAGGTCGCCAACTGCCCCTCCATCCGCGACTGATTCGGCGTCTGCTGGCTCCGCTTGACCGTTGTCGTCAGTCCCACGCTCGTATTGCTCGTCGGGACTGAATTCGTACATGAGCTCGCCCGACTCATACTGATCGACGAACGTCTCTCGGTCGAATTCGACAGGCTGTACGAGTCGGGATGCGACGTCGACCTCGGTACGCTCGATGTCGAACGTCTCGGGATAGATCGACCGGAGCCGCTTCTCAAGCGTATCCAGATGGTCATCAGCACCGTAGTAGAATTCGACAGGGTCGTCTGCACCCTCGCTGAACGCGAGAAATTCGAATCGTAGCGGTGTGTCGCTATGTAGCGGATTGAGTTTGTCAGCTAGCCCCGGCGAGTCCGCTGAGGTCAGTTTGTGGAGACTTTCCAGTGCCTGTGGCAGACGCTCCGGATTGAGGCGTTCGGAGGTTGGCGTCACGCGGAGGTACTCACGCATCGTCGTCACCTCCCGCTTCGCCACCGTCAGTCTCTGTTGGCGTCCGCTCAGGTGGGCGTTGTCCGTTGTCGGTCGCTCGGTTTTCAATATCGTCTTGGAACGCCTGCACGTCCGCATCCACAGTATTCTCGCCAGTACCGGGGAGCGAGGATCGCCGTTGCTCGGTTGGCTCGAAGTCGATGACCTGCTTCTCCTTGGGCATCGCTTTGACCTTGATTCCGCGCCATTCGCCGTCGACGCCCACCAAGGCCTCGGAGAAGCCCGCATCCTCGTTGCCGGGCACGGCGTCTTGGACGAACCGCATCTGTGCGTAGTTCAGCCCGAACTCGTCGGCCCACTCCTCGTCCATCCCGTCGAGACGATGGAACTGCTTGACCGCGCACTGATCGAGGATCGCCTCGCTCTCGGCGTGCTCGAAGAACTCGTCGACGGTCTGCGTGACCAGCCGGATCGAGAGATCGTGGTGGCGGTGGTGGCGGAACACCGTTTCGAGGAACGCCAGACTCGCCGCGTCCTGCATGATGTAGCGCGCCTCGTCGATGTAGAACACGACCTCCTTCTCCGAAACTTTCGCCCGTTCGTACACCAGCGAGATGAGCAGTTGCATCGTCAGCGCCGTACTGCTGTCCACGCTGCCTTCCTGCTGGGCGAGATCGAGGTAGATGACCTTCTCGTCCCGGATGTCGAAGTCGGATTCCTGGCCGAGATTGGCGTGGCGACCGTCGTCCTCGAAGGGGCGAAGCTGATCGAGCAGCCATGTCGCGTCCTCTTTGATCTTCCCGGCTTCCTCGTCGGACCGAACGACGAACTCCTCGGGCTCGTCGACCATGTCCTCGAAGACGTCCATCATATCGCGGATAGTTGGACTCGAATTGCTGTGCGTCGAGATGTCGTCGGTGATACCCTGTCGCTTGTAGGCGCGTTTGAGGGCGAGTTCGAGCGTGGTGCGGCGGTCTCCCAGTGAGATACCACGGAGCGCGAAGAAGTTCGTGAGGAAGCTCATTGCGTCGTCGAGCTTCTCGTTGAACGGGCTCGCGTCCTCACCCATCGCTCGCTGGACGTGTTCGGGCGTCTCCCGGATCTCCAAGGGGTTGAGGCCCAGCGTCCCCCCGACGGTGATGCGTTTGGCGTCGAGGGCTTCCGAGACACCGGCCCAATTGTTCAGCGGTTCGAGGATGATACCGATGCGGTCCTTGCTCTGTTCGATGGAGCGGATGAAGTTCTGCTTCGAACTGAACGACTTCCCCGAGCCCGTGTCGCCGACAGTGAACATCGCGTAGCCGTTGTCCCGGGCAAACGGATCGATGACCACCGGGCTCTGGTTGTCCTTGTGAATCCCGAACTCGACGCCGCCCTCCTCAAGGATCGTCGCGTTGTGCGGCGAGGAGAGTAACGCGCCGACAGCCCCGCCCAAGGCGATCGATGTCCGGCCGAACTCGTTGTCGCCGATAGGTGCGGCGGCCTGGAGGGCGAGGTCCTGCCGGCAAATTGCGGTCTTCGGCGTGAGGTTCGCCGGGTCGTCCCGAAGCGCACTCTTGACCGTCTGGACAGCGTCTCTGAGCTCGTCTTTTTCGTCGGCCCGGACGGTGATGAACATCCCCTGGTCGAAGACGTTTGCGCCGTTCTCGACGGCCTTGTACGTCGCTGCGGCCTCGTTGGCGCGCTCTTGGAGATAGGCGCTCCGGATACTCTGTTCGAGGTCAGCATCGACCTGGAGGTCGTCAGCGATGTCCTGTAGTTCGTTCCGGGCTCGCTCCTGATTTTTCGGCGTGATGTGGGCCGTCAGATCGAACTGGACGTCGGTCATCTCGAAGAGGTCGCTCAGATACCCGTCGTTGGGATAGTCGGCATAGTTAGCGATATACAGTGTCGTCGTCCACTGCTCGCCGACACGTGCGGCTCGCGTTTCCCACTCGACAGCTCCGGGCGCGGTGACGGTCTTGTGCGACTCGGAGATGTCGTCGAGGAGCTTGCGTTCGGCCTCGCCTTCTTCGAGTGTCTCCTCGTCGAGGACATCGGTGAAG
>Ga0207754_100621_pt1 | contig 12202 bp, 12 predicted proteins | sample A23E1SouthBayCA_FD_187728 | JGI IMG/M metagenome (GOLD analysis project Ga0207754, IMG submission 187728) | Aerobic enrichment media microbial communities from Eden Landing Ponds, California, USA - A23 E1 (SPAdes) | ecosystem: Environmental > Aquatic > Marine > Unclassified | place: Emeryville... | reverse complement strand
GGCGACGCCCGGAACTTGTCTTCGGCGCTCCCCACCCGGGTAAACACACTCGTGGTAGCAAATACGTTACACGACGTCGACGACCAGTCCGGCTTTATTCAGCAGGCGTTCCGTGCGATTGAGCCAGGCGGGAGCCTACTCGTCGTGAACTGGCACGACCGTCCACGCGAAGCCATGACCGTCGCGGGCGAACCGCGAGGACCGCCGACAGCGCTTCGGATGACACCCGAGGAAACCGAGGACGCGGTGCTCTCTGCGTCGGATTTCACGCTTGAGTGGCGGGTCGAACTGCCGCCGTACCACTACGCCCTCGTGTTTACCCGATAGATATAGCGTCGCGCTCCCAGCGGTGCTGTACTCGCCACACCTGCGATACTCTTGTTTCACTGCGCTGACCCAATTTTTCACAATCTTGGAATTCGCGCACAATACTAATACAGATGAGTCCTAACTACCTCCTGTGAGACTCCCATGACAGACATCGAACCTGACGAAACCGTCGACGCCCGAGGCGCAGCCTGTCCCGGTCCGCTGATGGTCCTCATCGGACAGATCCGAGATGCCGAAGCCGGTGACGTGGTTCGGCTCCTGAGCGACAGCGACCAGTCGCTCACGGACGTTCCGGAGTGGGCCGAAGAGGCCGGCAACGAACTGCTTGCCGTCGAGGAGTTCGACGATCATAACGCGTTCTACGTGGAGAAATCATGACTGAGCACGTCGTCATCGTCGGCGGCGGGACCGGTGGGTCCGTCCTCGCGAACGATCTCGCCGACCGCCTCGAACCCGAACTCGACGCTGGAGACGTGCGGATCACACTGATCAACGACGACGCCGACCACGTCTACAAGCCGGTCTGGCTGTACGTCCCATTCGGCCAGCGCGAGCCCGACGACGGCCGGCGGCCGCTCGAAGACCTCGTCGACGACCGGGTCGACATCCGGATCGATCGCGTGACCGAGATCGACACCGACGCCGAGCGCCTGGAGAGCATGGAAGGCGACGACACCATCGAGTACGACCACCTCGTCCTCGCGACGGGATCGACGCTCGTACCGGAGGAGATTCCGGGGCTCGCCGACGGCGGCCACGACTACTACAGCGAGTCCGGCGCGGTCGATCTGCGCGACGAACTGCTGTCGCTGACCGAGGGCAGGCTCGTGTTGAGCGTCGTCGGGACGCCCCACATGTGCCCGGCGGCACCGCTGGAGTTCGTCTTCATGGCCGACGACTGGCTCCGCGAGCGGGGCCTCCGCGAGGATGTCGAGATCACGTACACGTATCCGATCCAGCGCGTCCACGGCAATCCCCACATCGCCGAGTGGGCACGTCCGATCATGGAAGAACGGGACATCGACGTCGAGACGTTCTTCAACGCCGAGTCGGTCGACCCGGAGGCGGAGACGATCACGTCCATGGAGGGGACCGAACTCGACTACGACCTCCTCGTGACGATTCCGCCCCACGGCGGCGTCGACCTCATCGAGGAGGCGGGGCTGGGCGACGACGGATGGGTCGATGTCGACAAGCACACGCTGGAAGCCGAGGCCGCCGAGAACGTCTACGCGCTCGGCGACACCGCCGACACCGGCGTCCCGAACGCGGGCAGCGTCGCCCACTACCAGGCCGGCGTCGTCGGCCAGCGCCTCGCAAGCGAGATCCGCGGTCGGCCGGCGACGGCGACCTACGACGGCAAGACGCTGTGTTTCATCGAAACGGGGATGGACGCGGCGTCGTTCGTCGAGTTCGACTACGAGACGCCGCCCGCGCCCGCACCACCGTCGGAGAAACTCCACTGGTCGAAGCTAGCGTACAACGAGGCGTACTGGCTCACCGCACGGGGGTTGCTCTGACGATGTCCGGAGAGCGCGCCACTGAGCAACCCGAGCTCGAAGCAGCGATCGAGGAAAATCCAGAGGCAGTCGCCGAGTTCGTGGCACGTCTCGACGCCGTCAACGAACTGCTCGACGTGCTCTCGCTCGGTGAGAGCGCCCTCGACGACGAGATGGTCCGGGAGCTCTCGTCGACGGGATCGACGCTCGTCGAGTCCGCCGACGGGCTCGCGACCGACGAGACCGTCGGGCTGGCCGAGACCGTCGGCGACAACGGCGACGAGCTACAGGACGCGCTCGAAACCCTGCTCGCGCTGCAAGAGAGCGGAACGCTCGACGAGCTGGCGGAGCTGGCGGAGGTCGGATCGCTAGCGACCGCGGCGCTCGACGACGAGATGGTCAGATCGCTGGCCGCCACCGGCACCGGGCTCGGCGAGATCGCACAGACGGCCGCTGACGACGATACTCGTGACGGAATCGAGACGCTACTGGAGAGTGTCGGTGACGCGGAACGAGAACCGGCTGAACGCGTCGGTCTCCTCGGATTGCTTCGCGGGTTGCGCGATCCGGATGTCCAGTACGGACTGGGCTACCTGTTTGCGCTTGCAGGCGCGATCGGTCGCGAACACGCCACCGGAGAGTCACGCTAGAGAACACTGATGCGGTCGCTCTTGGCACCGGCGAGAGGGGGACCGCGCGCAATTGTATTGTATAGTTAGCCCAAGACTATTAAACAGCCAGCGCGTAGTATCCGGTAATGTCGACACAGACAGCGGAGACGGACAGCGTGGTTTCACTCGGTGATGACGACATCGGCACGGTCCTCGGAGACAGTAGCGTCGCGCTCGCGGAATTCTACACGGAGTGGTGTGGCACCTGCAAACGAATGAAGCCGGTTCTGGAAGCACTCGCGAACGACACTGATGCGACGATCCTGACGATCGACATCGAATCGAACCTCGAAACCGCGATCGAGTTCGGTGCCCAGAGCACACCCACGTTCGTCCTGTTCGCCGACGGGCAGCCGGTGAAACAGCTTCGTGGCGGCCAGAGCGAACAGTCACTTCGCGACCTGATCGCCCGGTATAGCGACTGATTCATCGAAAACGACATGAATCCCAGAGAACTTCGCGCCGACACGCCCGCCCTGCACGAGGACATCTACCTGAACTTCGGCGCTCACGGGCCGAGCCCGCAGTACGTCGTCGAAGCGGCCGACGAGTTCGTCCGGAGACACGAGTACGAGACGAGCGCTCGAAACGATCCGTACGACGTGGCGTTCGACGCGTACGACCGGACCCGAGAACGGGTCGCTGACTTCGTCGGTGCAGCGCCCCCCGAGATCGCGCTCACGGAGAGTACGACTGCCGGGATCAACGCCGTCGCGAACGCGATCGACTGGCAGCCCGGTGACGTGGTCGTTCGGACCGATCTCGAACATCCGGCCGGGGCGCTCCCGTGGCAACGCCTGGAACGGGAAGGCGTCGAGGTTCGCGTCGTCGAGACCGAGGACGGACGGGTCGACCGCGACGCCTTCGCCGCGGCCGTCGACGGCGCGCGGCTCGCGTGTTTCAGTGCCGTGACGTGGACGCACGGCACTCGCCTGCCCGTCGCGGACCTCGTCGAGATCACCCACGAGGCCGGCGCGTTCGCGCTCGTCGACGCCGTACAGGTGCCGGGTCAGCTCCCGATGAACGTCGCCCAGTGGGGCGCAGACGCCGTCGCGGCGGCCGGTCACAAGTGGCTGCTTGGGCTGTGGGGCGGTGGTTTCCTCTACGTCGACCGGGCGTCGGCAGAATCGCTCAGGCCCGCGACAGTCGGCTACCGAAGCGTCGAGACACCGACGGCAGATCCATACGAGTTCGTACCCGGCGCGGGGCGATTCGAGGTCGGCTCGTCGAACCCCGCGCCACACGTCGCGCTGGCCGAGGCGATCGACGTGATCGAGGAGGTGGGCGTCGGCCGCATCGAGAGCCAGATTCAGGAGTTGGCCGGGCAGTTGACCGACGGCGTCCCGAACGAACGACTCCACAGTCCGGCGGAACCGGAGTCGGGACTCGTCACGATCGACGTCGACGACCCCGAGGCGACGGTCGATCGCCTCGCCTCGCGAGGGATCGTCGTTCGCGCTCTGCCGACACCGAACGCAGTCCGCGCGTCGGTCCACGCGGTCAACACCCGCCGCGAGATCGACAGCCTGCTCGACGCGCTCGAACCGGAGTGGACCTGATTCCTGCCGGCCGTCGTGCAGACTGAAGGGTCCCGTCCGCCGGGTGATAGTTCGCGAAAGAGACAAGATCGGCAGCCGGACGAGCCACGGTGTCCGCCACTGGCTCACGCCGTCGATCTGCCGGCAGGAGTTCGTGCGGCATTGTGGAATTCGCACACAAGTCTTTTAACGCGGTAGACCGTACGTGTACTCGATACCGATGCCAGATTCGATGTCTGAACAGCTTCAGCGGGACATGGAGTGTGAGGGGCTTCTAGAGTGTTTCCACGGACTCAAACAGCTCGATCGAGAGGTCTTTCAGGCGCTCGTCGACACCGAGGACGCGCTCACCGTCGACGAGATCGCAGACGCCGTCGACCGTGAACGCTCGACCGCGTACCGGGCCGTACAGCGGCTCCTCCAGTCCGGATTCATCCAGAAAGAACAGGTCAACTACGATCAGGGAGGCTACTACCATGTCTACAGACCGACCGACCCCGCGAACATCGCGGACGACATGCAGCGGCTCCTCAACGACTGGTACGCGAAGATGGGCCAGCTCATCCAAGAGTTCGAGACGAAGTACGAAGATCGCGACGCGACAGCGCCGTCGGTCGAGGGCTGAGCCCCCGGTTCGACAGCCCCGACCCCGCCACGCGACGCCCCTCCCGCTGAGACTGCCTGCTGTGGATTTTCACCGGATTCGTGCTCCCGAGTCGCACGTGCCGGAGAGAGTGCGACAGCCCGTCGTCGGCTGACTGGGCCTGCCAGCAGTATTGTTTGGTACGTCCAAAACTCTTAACTACGAGAGCCACCTACGATGGAGTGATGACAACCGATATCGAAACGGATGCCAGCGCGCCGACGGAGCCAGTACACGTCGACGGACAGTCCGAGCTGAACGACGCAGTCGCAGACTACGACGTCGTCCTGGCGGACTTCTACGCCGACTGGTGTGGCCCCTGCCAGATGCTCGAACCGGTCGTCGAGGCCCTCGCGGCCGAGACGGACGCCGCCGTGGCGAAAGTCGACGTCGACGAGAACCAGCAGCTCGCGACGGCCTACGGCGTCCGCGGCGTGCCCACGCTCGTCCTCTTTGCCGACGGCGAGCAGGTCGAAGAGATCGTCGGCGTCCAGGGCGAAGACGAGCTACGGTCGCTCGTCGAACAGTACACCGCGTGAGTTCGGGTACGTGTGCTCGACCCGGCAGCGTCGCGCTGCTCGGACGAAGCCGTAGTTGGTATGTACCTCAGTCTCCCCTGTGGAGATAGGATGACACACGTGAGCGTTATCGGCTGTGGTAACATGGGTGGGGCCTTCGTGAAGGGGCTCGCCCAGACCGGAGCCTACGAAGTGACAGCGATCGACCTCGATCCCGAGGCGCTGGCGTCAGTCGCCGACGACGCCGACGAGACGACCGACGACATCGACGCGGCCAGAGAGGCAGCGATCGTCGTATTGGCAGTCAAACCGAAGGCAGTCTCGGCAGTCCTCGCTGATCTCGATCTCCGACCGGACCAGTCGCTTCTCACCATCGCGGCGGGCGTCCCGCGGTCGTTCGTCGCCGAGGAGACCGACGCGACGGTCGTCCGGATCATGCCGAACCTGGCGGCCGAGACCGGCGACATGGCCGCGGCGGCCACCCGAGCGGGGATCGACGACGACGTGCGGGAACTGCTGGACGCGGTCGGCGAGTTCGTCGAGATCGACGAGGAACTGATGGACGTGTCGACGGCAGTCAACGGCAGCGGCCCGGCCTTCGCCTTCTACCTCATCGACGCGATGAAGGAGGCCGGCATCGACGGCGGCCTCGACCCCGAGCAGGCCGAGACGCTGGCGGCCCAGACGTTCAAGGGCGCAGCCGAGACGGTCCTCCGAGACGACCGGAGCGTCTCCGAGCTCATCGACGCCGTCTGCTCGCCCAACGGGACGACCATCGAGGGGATGGAGGTCCTGTGGGACAGCGACGCCGACACGGCCGTCGTCGAGGCCGTCGAAGCCGCCGAGCAGCGGTCCCGAGAACTCGCCGAGGCGTTCGACGATGAGTGAGCAGTCGGCGATCGCGACCGTCGACGAGGCGACCGTCGAGCAAGCGCGCGAGCAGGCCGCCGACGCCCAGCGCGTGATCGTCAAGGCGGGGACGAACTCGCTGACCGACGACGACTCCCAGCTCGATCGCGTGAAGCTCGACAAGCTGGTCAGCGACATCATGGACCTCCGGAAGCGGGGGAAAGACGTGCTGCTGGTCTCGTCGGGCGCGGTCGGTGCGGGCAAGGGGCTGATCGACGAGGAGACTGAGACCGTCGAGGAGAGCCAGGCCCTCTCGACGGTCGGACAGAGCCACCTGATGCGCCACTACACCCAGAGCTTCGACCGCTACGACCAGACGGTCGCACAGATCCTGCTGACCGAGCACGATCTGTCCAACCCCGAACGGTTCACGAACGTCCGCAACACCATCGAGACCCTGTTCGACTGGGGGATCGTGCCGATCATCAACGAAAACGACGCGATCGCGACCGAGGAGATCCAGATCGGCGACAACGACATGCTCTCGGCGTCGGTGGCCATCGGCGTCAACGTCGACCTGCTGGTGACCCTGACCGACGTCGGCGGCGTCTACACGGGCAATCCGAAAGACGACGACGACGCGGAGCTGATCGAGGCCGTCGGCACGAACTACGACGCCGTCCAGTCGCTCGTCGACGACAGCACGACCGCCGAGTTCGGCGGCATCCAGACGAAAGTCGAGGGCGCGCGCGACGTGAGCGAACACGGCACACCGGCAATCATCGCCGGCTCGGCGGACCGCGACGTGCTGGAACGAATCGCTACTGCCAAATCGGTGGGCACGCTATTCGTCCCGATAAACGGAGCCACAGATGACTGAGTACGACACCGAATCCCAGGTGACTGATGCACAGCACGCCGCACTGCGGCTGGCAAACGTCGACGAGGCGACCCGCGACGCGGCGCTGGAGTCGATCGCCGACGCCATTCGCGACCACGAGAGAGAGATCCGTGAAGCCAACGCGACCGACGTACAGGAGGCAGAGGCCATGCTCGAACGCGGCGAGTACACCCAGGCACTCGTCGATCGCCTGAAGCTCGACGACGCGAAACTTGAGAGCATCGCCGAGATGGTCGAGAGCGTCGCCCAACAGGACGATCCCCTCGGCGAGACGCTCGCGGCCCGAGAACTGGACGCGGACCTCGAACTGTACAAGGTCGCCGTGCCGATCGGCGTCGTGGGCACCATCTTCGAGTCGCGGCCGGACGCGCTGGTCCAGATCGCCGCCCTCGCGCTCAAGTCCGGCAACGCCGTCATCCTCAAGGGCGGCAGCGAGGCCAGCGAGTCCAACCGCGTCCTCTACGAACTCATCCGCGAGGCGACCGCCGAGCTGCCCGACGGCTGGGTCCAGCTCATCGAAGCCCACGAGGAGGTCGACGCGCTGCTTGAGATGGACGACAAGGTGGACCTGCTGATGCCCCGTGGCTCCTCGGAGTTCGTCTCCTACATCCAGAACAACACCCAGATCCCCGTGCTGGGCCACACCGAAGGGATCTGTCACGTCTACGTCGACGAGGACGCCGATCTCGAACAGGCCGAAGAGATCGCCTTCGACGCCAAGGTCCAGTACCCGGCGGTGTGTAACGCCGTCGAGACGCTGCTGGTCGACGACAGCGTCGCAGAGACGTTCCTGCCGACGATCGTCGAGCGCTACGAGGCGGCCGGCGTCGAACTCCGCGGCGACGAGGCGACCCGCGAGATCGTCGACGTGGGCGAGGCGACCGACGACGACTGGGACAGCGAGTACGGCGACCTCGAACTGTCGATCAAGGTCGTCTCGGACGTGTACGAGGCCGTCGAGCACGTCAACGCTCACGGCTCGAAACACACCGAGTCGATCGTCACCGAGGACGCCGAGACCGCCGAGCTGTTCATGACCGGCATCGACGCCGCGAGCGTCTTCCACAACGCCTCGACTCGCTTCGCCGACGGCTACCGCTACGGCCTCGGCGCGGAGGTCGGCATCTCGACGGGGAAGATCCACGCTCGCGGCCCGGTCGGCCTGGCCGGGCTGACGACCTACAAGTACTACCTCGAAGGCGACGGCCAGCTCGTGGCCACCTACGCGGGCGACGACGCCAGGGCCTTCACCCACGAAGACTTCGACGGCGAGTGGACGCCCGGGCGTCTCGCCGACGAGTAGCGAGACAGTCGATCTGACCGTCGCCGAGGGCGAGATCCTCGGCGTCGTCGGGCCGTCGGGCTGTGGCAAGACGACGACGCTGCGGACGATCGCCGGCTTCGAGACGCCGACGGCCGGCCGGGTCCGGTTCGCCGACGAGGACGTGACCCACGTCCCCCCAGAGCGGCGAAACGTCGGGCTCGTGTTCCAGTCGTACGCGCTGTTCGACAACATGAGCGTCCTCGCGAACGTCGCGTTCGGTCCGAAGATGCAGGGCGTCGAGAAGGCCGAGCGACGGGACCGCGCCACAGAGCTGTGGAGCTACTCGACATCGCCGAACTCGCCGACAGAGCGCCCGAGACCCTCTCGGGCGGGCAACAACAGCGGGTCGGCCTGGCGCGTGCGCTCGCGATCGAGCCCGGCCGGTCGATCACCGATTGCTTCATGCGGATCGCTGTTGCCCGACGACCGGGAGCGTTCTCCCGAACCGATTCGCCGGTGGCGACACCGACCGTCGCTCAGAGCTATGTGTAGCCACCTGATGGTTTGAAAGGCAGATCTGATGCCAAGCAAGCCAAAGATATATCTATATTTCGGATAAAGAGGGCGAAAATGCGCGATTGTAACTGAAAGCTCACAGTAGCGCGGTTATATTTGATATACGAGATTGGTATGGCAGATATATATTATATATGGGAGAAAATCCCTCTAGAATCATCACAGATACGGCCGATTCGGGGAGTCAGCTCGGGTCGTCGATCGACGGTCGTTCTCCGATCGACTGGACGAGGTACGGGATGACCCGACGACATTACAGCTTTAGTGCTGTAACGCAAACCGCTGGTCTAATACGCCACTAAATTCGCTAATACAGAATTCTATACACTATAGACGGACTTCTCCTCATTATGAGTTGTTCTCTCGCGTTTTTCTGGCATAGATCCGGTTCTCGCAGCGAACGCTTTAGTGATACTGGACTATAGTCGTCATATCTGCACACGTACTGACTCTCGACGGCTGTCGTCGGTCTGGTCACGCTGTCGGCGGCTCGAACAGTCTCCAACTGTGATGAAAGAGTTCGGTGTCCGGCTACGAGGTCTGTACCCGGAGCGTCGGCACCTTCTCGTCGGCGTCTCGGCTGTTGAAGTCGGTGTACAGGCCGCTCTGTGGCTGCTGGACGGCCAGACTGACGACGCCATCGCCGCCGGCCTCCGATTGGACGAACTCGGTCACGTCGACGGTCCACCACTGCGGCGTCCGGGTGACGGTCACCGAACCGAGTGCCGAGCCCAGATCGGGTTTCGTGTCCCAGGTGAGTCCGCTCTCCGTCCAGCTGTCGTCGCCGACGGCGTTGATTGCACAGTCGACGGCATCTCCGCCGCTGTCGTCGGTGACCGCGCCGTAGAGGTAGAGCACGGCCTCGTCGATCGAACCCGACAGCGCGCTCAGGTCGAAGGTGAGATACCCCTGTCGACTGTAGTCGGTCGCCGCGTTCTTGACGACCAGCGACGACCACGATCCGTGGTTGTCACCGGAGTGCGACCCGGTCCATGTTGTGGAACACGTCGTGTCGGACCGGTTCGTCGGCGGCACTGATCGTCGAATCGTCGAGGACTGCCGTCGCGTTCGCGATGTCGGGCACGTCTGCATCGCTCAGGAAACTGTCCCACGTGTCGTTCTCGATCCAGCCCTTGGCGAGTGATTGGAACTCGCTGGCGTAGGGTTCCGGCGCGGTGTTCGCCAGCCGAAGGACGGTCGCGGTGATGCCGTGGCCGCGTACGTGGTCGGTCTGGTCCGTTCGCGAGATCGACCGGCCGCTGACCGCGTCCATCATCAGCCCTCTGTACATGAACGGGGCGACCGCGTCACCGACGGCGTCGTAGATCACGTCGTGGTCGACGTCCGTGATCGCCCAGCTCGTCCCGTCGAGGACAGTGAACAGTTCACCGAGCCCTTCGAGCAGGATCGCGCCGTACGACCCGATGTAGGGTATCTCTTTGTGGTAGACGTACGACCCGTGCGGTAGAGTCCGTTCCCGCCGCCGCTGGTGTTGTACTGGAAGATATCGCTCTCTTCGATGCAGTCTCGGGCGAGAGCGATCGTCGAGTCCGTCCCCGAGATCGCGCCACGGAGCGCGGTGATGAGACACATGTCGACGCGGTTGGCACCGCCACTCGTCACGTCGTACTCCGTGTACTCGTAGGGCGTTCCGGTGTGAGCGCCGACGGCGTTCGTGTAGTTCGTCTCCTGTGTCGAGGACAGCTCGTCGCCGACCAGCGCACAGACACTGACGAGACGCATCGGCGAGCCGATCTCCCAGTGCCACCAGTTGCCAAACTGGGACTGGTCCTCGTTGTAGACCCGATCGTAGAGGAAGTCGAGTCCGTCGACGATGTCTGCCACGAGCGCGCTATCGTCCTCCAGTGAACTCCCGTTCGTGGCGTAGGCCATGGCCATCTCCTGGAGGCGGCCGTAGCTGTCGGTGATGTTGCTCTCGCTCGCGCTCGCGCTGGACGACGCCGGGATCGGGAGGTCCGACCAGAGCCGATCACGGTCGGCGCTGGTGTCCATCGTCTCCCAGTGGTCCTGTGCCGTCTCGTCCAGTTCGGCCAGCGGATCCTGATACTCGAACTGTGTCGCGTCGAAGTCGCCACCGGTGAGCAACTGTGCCCACCGCTGTCTGAGCGTCTCGTACTCGCTCGCTCCGGTCACCGTCTCGGTCGTGCCAGACAGCGAGACACCGGCCAGCGAGAGTCCCAGACTGGACTTGAGTACCGAGCGGCGCGACCAGCCGTCAGACATCTGCCCCTCGTTCGTCGAGTGCCGTTTCCCCACCGCTACTGACTGATGCGAACAGTTGCCACATCCTTCGCATACGTCTGTTGTTGAAGATCGTTATATTAAAAGTTCTGCCAAGCAACAACGAACTGTCACTCTTACACTCGTCACACGCCGTGTCTCCGGTGTAGACCGCGCTGCACGCCCGATTTCCAAAAGAATGAATAGCGGACGGGGACAGTGGACAGACAGCATGCCCGACTGGACAGATCCGCGCGTAGTCGGTCGTAACAGGCTCGCACCACACACCGACGTGTTCCCGTTCCCGGACGAGCAATCCGCACGCCGGGACGGCGTGACTGCCTCGCCGTGGGTCCGGCGATTGAACGGCGAGTGGCAGTTTCACCTCGCCGAGACCCCTGCGGACGCGCCAGCGATCCCGGACGCGACGGACGACGTCGAGTGGGATCGCATCGAGGTCCCGCTGAACTGGCAACTCGACGGCCACGGACACCCACACTACACGAACGTCGTCTACCCGTTCCCGGTCGATCCGCCCAACGTCCCGACCGAGAACCCGACGGGGACGTACCGGCGCTCCGTCCACGTCGAGGAGGACTGGGACGGTCGACAGATCCGCCTGCGCTTCGAGGGCGTCGACTCCGCCTTCCACCTCTGGGTCAACGGCGAGCGCGTCGGCTACAGCGAGGGCGCGCGTCTCCCCGCCGAGTTCGACGTGAGCGACTACGTCGAACCCGGAGAGAACACGGTCACGGCACGGGTCTACAAGTGGACCAACGGGAGCTACCTCGAAGACCAGGACATGTGGTGGCTCAGCGGCATCTTCCGTGACGTCTCTCTGTACGCCGTGCCGGAGACCCACGTCGCCGATATCGACGTCCGCACCGAACTGGACGACGACTACGTCGACGCCGAGTTCTCCGCAGCGGTCGACATCGAATCGGCGGGCGATGAGGACGCGACCGGCCGTCTCCGCGCCGCTCTGGTCGACGAGGCGGGCGACACCGTCGCCACCTTCGCGGAGTCGTACGCGCTGGCCGACGGCGAGACGACGCTCTCGCTGTCGACGACCGTCGAGGACCCGGACAAGTGGACCGCAGAGACGCCCGACCGCTACACGCTCCTGGTGACGCTGCTGGACGACGGGACGCCCGTCGAGACCGTTCGCGAGA
>Ga0207754_100620_pt1 | contig 12232 bp, 11 predicted proteins | sample A23E1SouthBayCA_FD_187728 | JGI IMG/M metagenome (GOLD analysis project Ga0207754, IMG submission 187728) | Aerobic enrichment media microbial communities from Eden Landing Ponds, California, USA - A23 E1 (SPAdes) | ecosystem: Environmental > Aquatic > Marine > Unclassified | place: Emeryville... | reverse complement strand
GCCGCCGACAGCGACGGTCTATCCCGAAAATCATGCTCACTAGCGGTTCGAAGATGCTCCACAGCTAATTCAGTTTGGTTCACCGTCATCAGACGGGATTACGCGGCTGTCGATGTGATCGACTGATACTCCTTTTCACCACTCCTTGACCGGTGTCTCCTCATAATCTCGGGCGCTTTGTTCGTGGTAACTCGGTGAGTTCTCGCACTCAGGGCACTGTTTTGTAATAATGTGTGCCTAAATCCAGATCGCCTGCTCGCCCCCTTCGACGTGCTGGTTGAACCTCACTCTTCACATATTGTAGCCCGCCACGCGGGTTGTCTCGGGACGCTGTAGCTCGATTGGATGTCGTCTTCTCTCAGTGATCACTGGTAACTGTCCATTGAATGTGTATAATTATCTATATGAACTGCATACCAATCTACCTGTGAATCGTCGCGGTAGTCATGGGGGCACAGAATGCCACCGGAACCGCATTACAGTTTGTACCAGCAACTTTCACTATCACAGCACTGCTCACAGTCTGGTTTTTTATACAGCATTTTTTGTTTGCGAACTCAGCATTGAATCCACGGGATTTGGCGGTACATCCAGAGGCCCCATACCAGTTACTCACTTACTTCACTGCACTCATCTCACACTGGTCAGTTGAGCATCTCACAGGAAATCTATTCGGTCTCACTGTGGTAGGCACGTATGTTGAGCATAAGACAGACACCCACACCGTGATTGCGATTTTTTGTATTACTGCGTTAATCGTTTTTTCAAGCTATGTGACTGCTTGTGCAGCTATTTTGCCTTGTGGATACTTTATGGGAGCAAGTGTCGGTATATATGGGCTGTATGGTGCCGGTGCAGCTTTAATTTTCTCACATGTCACTAAACATTGGTCCAGCATATTTCGAACTGCCCCCGCTTTGGCCGGTCTCTTACTAATTTTTAGACAACTACTCACGCTTATTTCAGGGAACTATATTCCGGCTACCTTCCACGTAATTGGCGCGCTTTGTGGAATTGGTATATACGTCTTGTTTCGGACCGCCGCTTCAAATATTACGCCGTATAATAGACTTCGCTCTGGCTAAACTGGCTATTAGCTTTCCTGCCGTCGTGCCAGTAGTGCAACTGCAACGATGGCAAGAAGCGCCACAATCACCGTGAAGCCAGGCCCTCCTGCTGCAGTCGTTTCTTGCTCCTCAGTGGCTGGCTCATCTGTGACCGCCTCATCGGACTCCGTTGCTGGCTCATCAGCCTCGGTCTGCTCGTCGGTGCCAGTCTCAGGCGTCGAAGTAGGCGTCTGCGTGGCACTGTCCGGCGCAGTAATGGTTAGTGTCCCGATCTGACTATCATCAGCAGTGAAGATACCGTGTTCGTACTCACCAGGCTCAAGTTCGCTTGTACTGATATTGGTGAACTGCACGGTTGTACTCTCACTGCGATCAAGCGTCACAGTCTGTGTTGTGACCGTTTCGCCGTTGATTCGGACCTCAACATCTCGTGTCTGCTGTATAACCGCGTCTGATCTAACTGTTGCTGAGATGTCTATTTTGTTCCCTTGTGTTACTTCGACAGTCTCTGGGGACAAGTTAAGCACGGCAAACTGTGAAGATGAGCCAGCACTACTTCCACCGCCGCCACCGCCGCCACCGCCGCCACCGCCGCCACCACCGCCACCGCCACTACCACCGGAACTGGTTGTAGTAATAGCGAAGATCGAAAATCCAGGGGTATCGAATGAAAGTGTGACATCTGAGCTGGTTGACGACACAACGCTAGTGTCTAGCTCAGTGAACGCCCCATTATTGAATCGTGTGACAGTCAGTTGGCTTGGTGAACTTCCTGCCGGAATAGCGGATCGTGAGAGCGTTACAGTGGTAGTCACCTCACCGGAGCCCGGATCTGGTCCGTTAATCTGTGTGGTCGTCACAACCTGATCAACATCTGGGACATCAGACTGCAGTTGTGATACACCGCCGGTTGACGCTGGCAGTGAGTCAGTCTCACTCACTGAGATTTCACCATTCACTGCACTGGGATATTCAACATCTACTGTGCTGACGCTATTACCAGCACTTCCAGATGGTGTAAGCGAGACTGAACTTGAGGTTCCGGATATTGTCGCTCTACCAGATGCCAAGGATTGGGTTAATGAAACCGTACCGCTACGTGCGCTGATCACCTCGGAGTCATCATCCCGCATCGAATAGACAACAAATTGATACTCTCCAGAGGAGAAGTTCGAAAATGTGTCAACGCTAATCACTGCTTGTGGCGACTCACCGCTGATAGCAGTTACAGATGCATCGAGATCCTCAAACTCGTTGTCGTCAGCACCACCTAAGCGAGTTGCCGTTGTTCCAGGTGATGGGCCTCCAATATCTGCTGCGATGAAGTCAACGGTCTGCCCAGCACTTACCGTGCGTTGAACCTCGCCGTCAGAAAGATCTACGCCATTGACTGTAATCCCATCCTCAACCTCAGCAACACCATTGACGTTCTGTATGGAGTGCTGAAGTTCGCTATCGCTTGATACGTCGAAGTCTGAACCAAGCTGCGAGTTATCAACGTTCAATTCGAATCTACTATTCTCGAATTTGTCCTTATCATATATTGCGACGACATGTGTCATGTCCGGTGACCCGCTAACTGCACCTGAGGCATCGACATCGAATTCGACTTCACTGCCCGTGGCGCCTGCCTCAATTATCTCAACACTGGCTTGGCTCTCTTGAACAGCAACTTGATCAGCCCCAACCACTACCACGTCACCATCAATCGAGATTTCACTGTCACTAACCTCAAATCCGTCTCGCCCCTGTTCATGGACGCCTGCGAAAACGACATACTGGCCAGATTGGTCTGGGGAAAACTCGCTGGACAGTTCACCTGCGTTGTCTAATGAAACATTGTTCTCAATGAGTTCAAATGTTGCATTATCATTGGCGTTTTCAACATCGCCAAGCAGGTCAACTAGCTCAGAATACGTGTTGGGAACCCCCTTTCCACTTCCTGTGACTCGCGCTGCGACGACATCTACCCGTTGCTGACTGCCCAAGTCACCAGAATTTGCGCGACCATCTCTGTAATTAATTGTAATATCTGATCCGACAAGATGGACACCAGTCGGGTTCTTCTCACCAAACGTGGCTGTGAGCTCTTTTTCACCAAATCCAGTTGCCGCAATTACGTCTCTTGGCTGTTCTATCTGAGTACCAGCGGCAGTATCGTCAACTCTGAGTGGAAAGGCAGTACGCTCCCAGACTTGAATTTGCCCATCTTCGGTTCCATCGAATACCTGTCCATCTGGTAATTGTGAGGGATTCTCTGAACTGGCCTGCATTGATTCATATTGTCCATCGAAAGTTACCATTCCAACTGCAGGCGCTGTCGTTGAGGTAACCACTATGAACAGTGTGAATACAATCGATAAGGCTCTACGTCCTGTTGAAAACCAATTCATTTGTTTGGCTAAGATATGTCCCAATAGTATAATCTTTGTGTTCATGAGATGCCAGTGACTAATATTATAATCTTACCTCTGCATTAGCATTACACAATTATACGCGGAGCAGGCGCAATACCACGCCGTGGCGTGGATACGCGCCGTCACTGTATGAAACAACCCACCAGCTACACCACTGCTGGATATTCCATAATATTTAAAATAGCAATTAATAACAATATGTAACGGATGCCGACAACACGCCGTACCTACGTCCGCCGCATCAACAACCACTCGCAAGTGGCTGGTGCGCTGGACAGACACGGCTGGCCGGCATCCAAACTTTGGAACGTCGCTAACTACTACGCACGTCAACAGTGGGACAAAACCGGCGGAATACCCGATGAAGGTGAACTCAAACACGGAGTGAAAACCCATCGAAAATACAAGGGACTGCGTAGCCAGTCCAGCCAGAAAGCTCTTGAGCCCCGAGGCACTCGGCCTGCTCCGCCTGTAGACTCAGCAGAAAGGATAATGCGTGTGTGATGGTGCACGGGAGTAAGTTGACATCCTCACCCGCCTGAAGACGGAGTGAATCCCGAGCGTTGGGATATTAGGGTTTGCAGTCTACCTGTTCCTGTGGGTGGAACGCACCCGTAGTTGTATCGAACAGGTAGACTCCGGGCTGTGCCAAGTAGCCGTTACTCATATCCCTGGTTGCGGGAGTTTGAGTTATCTTGCGGCGGATATTCACCGCTCCGTTCACGTCTGCGTTCATCGTCGTCGTGCATGAATCACAGACGTACAGGCCACGCTCAACGCGGTTGGCGTCTCGAATCTGCCCACAACACGAACAGGTTTTCGAGGTGTTTTCTTCGTCTACACGGTCAACCAGTATTCCGTGAGCTTCGGCTTTGTATTATAGCAGGCGGGTGAAGCGGTCAAATTCCCATCTGTGAAGTTTCTTGTTTCCGCGCTGGCTCCAGTCTCAGTCGATCACATCGGCGGCCGCGTAATCCCGTCTGATGGCAGTGAATCAGATCGAACTGGTCGTGGAACGTCCTCGAATCGGTGGTGAGCGTAATCTTCGGGATGGACCGTCGCTGTCGGCGGCGGAGGCGCCGCCAGCTTCCACACTCCTCACAAGCAGACGCTTCCTCCAACCCGATGTGACCGACTGAGTCTCGTGAGTCGCCGTCGTCGTTCTCTCAAATATCGCTCAGGCCGCCCACGACTATCGTCCCGATACCTTCTTTGACACACCGCTGAACGGTGTGTTTCGAGAGGGTATGTAGTAAGTGGTCTTTCCGACGTGAGAGTTTCCGACGGCCACGACACGCCCGCTTTGACGGGCCGTTTTCGCCTTCGGTCTGGTACTCCTTGTGGGTGAAGTAGTGTTTGTCCTGCTTGAGCCGATTGCCTGGATACAACTCGCTGGGACCGTCCTCGTAGTCGATAGCGAGGTAGTTGCTAATGCCGAGATCGATCCCGGCTACGTCCTCGCCGAGAGCGTTATCGACGGGAATCTGCTTTTCGCACACGAGATGTAATTCCCAGCAGTCGCCGTTCCAGACTGCTCGCACTTGCTGGATGTTCTCGACAGTCACGTCTGGTCGAGTTTCATATTCGGCCAGGATGAAATCCGAGCGCCCGTCTTTGAGGTTCCAGCCTTTCGAGAGGCGAACCTGCCCGTGTTTGTCGTCGTGTTTGATGCCTTTCTGTTTCCATGTCACGGTCGAACGCGGGTGTCGATCGCCATGTTTCCGGTAGCCCGGCGGGTTGTTGCCGTCGTCGGAGTTGTACCAGCCTGTGAACGCTTCAGCCAGCTCTTCGAGAACTCGCTGACTTGACTGAGAATGGAGGTCGCTGTAGCGTTCGTGGTCTTTCAACTCCGATTTCAATTCCTTCTCGTCAGGAACCTCACCGTCGTCGTTCCACCGACCTTGGATGTAGTAGCGTCCGACGTTCCACAGTTTTGATGCTGCAAACTCACAGGCGTCGGGGTCGTCACGAACCTGCTGGTGGTTCGTGATTTTGACGACGTAGGTGCGGGTCATCTCCAGCATCGTCCTGATTTATAACCATGAGTAGAATACTATTAGCAGTGTCGTTCGTCGGTGGAATATCCTGTCGGGTAGTCACCCGGTGGTCTGTTGCTCACCGTGTCGGCTTCATCCCCCGCCTGTTCAGTCCTCGGTTCCGACAACTGGTGTCGGAACGCTCGCCCCTCACGGGAAGGCGAGGGTATTCGCCTCAAATCTGTATAACGCGACAAGCGATGAGCGTCATCAACTCAATACCAACGATTAAATCTGATGGGCGTATCAATATTACACATAAATGAATCGTCAAACCGGTACACTAGTAATACTGTGTATAATTATGGCATTGCTTGCAGTGTCTACAGTATCAGCACAGGCTGATGAGTATGATATTAGCATAGACAGCAGCATTGATACACCCGACCGAACTGTAACATTTGATGGGCAGTCGTATGGGGTAACCGCTGTTAAGCAGGCTGATCCAGGTGATTCTATCTCCGTCACAGCTGATGCCCCTGAAGAAAATTTTGTTGAAGTATACATCTATAATTCTGACAGACAGATTGTTGATTCAAAAGAAATTGAAGCTGGTAGCTCCCGTCCAGCAACAGTTTCGTTTGACCTGTCTGGATACTCTTCAGGGTCATACGTAGTTGCGCTCTCTTATGATGGTGAGATACGGGCTGTCCATCCACTCATTGTGAGGGCATACGATGTCTCAATTACTGCTCCAAATGAAGCACCAGCAAATGAGCAGATCACACTCTCATCAAACATTTCACAGATCCGGCCCGGAACAAAGAGTGGCGTTGAATTTGTTATCCTCAGCGATGCAGACACATTACGAATTAATGCCTCTGAAATAGACGGGATATATGAGGCAACAACTGATTTTAGTTCACTGAGCCCAGACGATTACTCAGTGTATGCAACTGTCCGTGGTAGTGAGGAGATAGCCGGAAATGATGTTCGGCTCGGACTAAGCCAGCCACAGTCGTTGTCGATCACTGAAGAATCAACGGACGACACCAGTGATAGCAACCCTGGTGGCGGCGGTGGTGGTGGCAGCACTGGTGATACAGTCAGCACAGACACTCCTACAGCAACCCCTGATAATCAAGAAACTGCCACATCCACTGTTATCACGTCAACCCCGGTTCCTGAAACCAGCACTGCGACACAGCAGACAACTGACAGCCAAATTGAGGAAAGCACAACTGCTCCATCAACCGCTACAGAGTCAAACGCTATTACACCACGCTCAACAGAGAGTGCTTCAAACCCGACTACGGATAGGAGTGGTCCCGGATTTACTCTGATCGCTAGTATTGTTGCTCTCATATCGGCTGGGATGGTATTCCTTATTCGAAGACAACAGGACTAGCTCATACGATCGTGCGTTAGTTTTTACCGGTGATTACGGACAGAGATAGTTCCAGATATTCGGTTCATCAACCGTAGGGAGTCCTCGTTGGATCTGCTGTTTCAGCGTCGCAAGATCAGGGATGAGGCGGTGCTTGAACCATTCGTTGAGTCGGTCCCAACATCCTTCCACCGGGTTAAGCTCCGGTAATTTCGGCGGAAAGTACCACACATCGAGATGCTCTTCACAATCTTCGTCTCCGCGCACGCACGCGACCGAACTGTCTCCGACAGTCTCGGTCGCGCGCTCACCACTGACGTACTCCCAGAGATCTCTGTTGTAGAAGTACCCAGCACGGTCGAGAAACACGACCAACTCTTCTCCAAACCGCTCTTGGAGCGCACTGAGCAGCCAGATTCCGTGCTGTGAGGTGAGATTCTCTTCGGTCCAACAGTAGAAGCTGTCACCGTCGCGAACCGATCGAGCCAGTTGCGAATCGTCTTCTCGACGACACCATGTCGTTCAGCCAGTGTCTCCAGTTCATCGCCCTGCTTTCGACCGATTGCAGCAAGAACACGTTCCCGAGGAATCTCTCCCTCTGTTCGTTCACGGAGGTCCTGAAGCTCTTCCAGAGTGATATCATCTAACCGCCCCATTATCGTAAATTGAGTCTACACTGGCAAATATTTTCGCACGGGCGTATCATATTCTTGTTACAAAAGCACTGAAAGGCTCCAAGCGGCATAGCTTAGAGGTTTGCAATTTAATATTTAAGCCGACAGCTTCAATCCATCTCATATATAAAATTCATATATGCCCACTAAGCGACGACAGCAGTTTGTGATTGGGAACATGGCCTGGCTGTTAGGCTCACTGCTTGCCCTTTCGCTTCTTGGCTCACTTTCATCTGAATTGTTTTTTGTCGTGTCGCTCATTGGGTTTCTCATTATCGTCGAACTCACTGCCCCATTTAGTGTTACCCCCGCATGGCGACAGCGTCTCAAGTGGCTCATTGGTATCGGACTGAGTGTATTCGGCTATATTGTTATCCGCCGAATTCTAGCAATACTACCATCGGGAGTCATCTGATGTTTGGTGAGCATTCGTATCCACGATTGTTGTTATTCGTGCTCTGTGCGACGCTGGCCGTGACACTAGTCGTTGCCGCAGGCACGTCATCAGCGTCACTTGGTGCATACAATGCTCAATGGGATGGGACCGCAGAGATAAGAGCCGTTGCAGGCGATACCGGAGCTGAAACAACTGTTATACAGAATACGACTGAGTACGGACGACAGACGCCGAACGAAACTCTTGCTATTGTTCTCTCCCCGGCTGAAACGTACACAGATAGAGATACTGCGGCTGTTCGCTCTTTTGTCCGTGCTGGTGGCACGCTACTGGTTGCTGAGGACTATGGTAGTGGCGGCAACCAACTGCTCAACGCTGTCGGTGCCGAAGCACGGGTTGACCGACGTCCGCTACGTGATGATCGTCGAGCTGGGCCAAGCCCGGCGTTTCCACGCACGACACCTGCTACAAACCACACCTATACCACAGGCGTTGAGGAACTTATGTTGAATCACGGAAGTGTTGTGAACCCAGCAACTGCGACGACACTGATACGCTCATCAGAGTTCAGCTATCTTGATGAGAACCAGAATGAGGCTCTTGACGACAGTGAAGAATTACGTTCACAGCCAGTTGTGACTGTCGAAACAGTCGGCGAAGGAACAGTAATTGTGATTAGCGACCCCAGCATTTTCCTCAATTCAATGCTTGACCGGAGCGGCAATGAGGCGTTCCTCATGAATGTCGTCGACCCGCATCAAACCGTGGTGCTTGACGTCTCTCACGCTACATCGTTGCCGCCGCTTATTACACTGCGACTCTTATTTCAGCAATCTGGTGTCGCGGCGTTTATTGGCGGTTGCGTGTCACTGCTGATTGCCAGTGTGCTGATGACGCCGCCACATATTGTCAGTCGCGTACAAAACTGGCGAGCAGACGAGACGACACTACCTAACGCGTCAAGTGCTGAAATAAGCGAAGCCGTCCGCCGTCGTCATCCTGAGTGGGACGATGAGCGTGTTGATCGCGTCACGGACAGATTGATGAAACACAAGGAGAGAGACAGTACCAATGAGTGATCCCGCAGAGTTGGCTTCCACGATCGCTGATGAGACCTCGGAAGTCCTGATCGGCATGGATACTGTGGTCGAGCAACTAACCATCTCGCTGCTCACTCGGGGGCATGTGTTGCTCGAGGGCGTCCCAGGTGTCGCAAAAACGACGCTTGCGAACGCGTTCGCACGGGCAAGCGGGCTCACATTCAATCGTATCCAGATGACGCCTGATATTCTCCCAGCAGACATCACCGGGGCCAGTATCTATCGCGAACGGACTGGTGAGTTCGAGATTCGAAAGGGCCCAATCTTCGACAATGTGGTCGTCGCAGATGAAATCAACCGTGCAACGCCGAAAACGCAGTCTGCACTGCTGGAGGCAATGGCTGAGAATCATGTTTCTATCGAGGGCGAGACGCTTGCGTTACCACAGCCGTTTCTTGTCATCGCGACCCAGAACCCAATCGAGCTGGAAGGCACGTTTGAGTTGCCAGAAGCACAGCGTGATCGCTTTCAGCAGAAGATAACCGTGGACCTGCCCGACGAAGACACGGAGCGAACGATGCTCAAGCGGTTTGGTGGGTCCCCTGCGACAGGCCCAGATACTGTTGAGCAAGCTGTTTCGCCCGCAGAGATTGTCGCTGCCCGTGAGGCCGTTACAGAGATTAACGTTGAGGAGGCCGTTCATGACTACATTCTTGCATTAGTCGCTGCAACGCGGGACCACGCCGACACAGCACACGGCGCGTCCCCACGTGGGTCACTTGCCTTGCTCCGGACGGCAAAGGCCCGAGCAGCGATTCAAGACCGAGACTATGTTCTCAACGACGATGTCAAGGAATTAGTTAAACCAGTGCTTCGACATCGACTTGTTCTCACTACGGATGCTGGGCTAAGCGATGTGACGCCAGCTGACGTTATTACAGATATTCTCTCCTCGGTCGTCCCACCAGAGGGGCAGGTCACTGATCATCCGTTTTAGCTGATAGCAGGCGCTATGCCCCCTCCCTCAAGGAGCACCGCAGTCCGCGCAAGCGGACAAGGAGCGCAGTGGGGAGGGGATACAGCGCCGTCATCGTCTTTCATACACTGTTCTATTTCCGGCCCACAGGCCCACGCAGTTGTAATTTCTTTCGATTAGGCTCTACAAATATTACCGAACCCAATGGAGTACGACCTCAATACGGGAGCACACTCGGTATATTCACTCCACTATCACCTGATACTCACCACTAAGTATCGACGTGGTGTGCTTACCGAGGAGCGAACCCAATATATTCGCGGGGTCATCGAGGGGTTCGCGGACAAGTATCAGTCGATCACATCGACAGCCGCGTAACCCCGTTTGATGACGGTGAACTAAACCGAACTAGCTGTGGAGCATCTTCGAACCGCTGGTGAGCATGATTTTCGGGATAGACCGTCGCTGTCGGCGGCGGACTGCCGCCGACGCGACAGTGTCACCACTGACGACTGCTGTCCGGCCCGATGGACAGCTACCGGAAGGACCGGTCGTCAAGTGGTTGATTCGCTGGAACAGACCTGCGGACACCGAGTGCTGTCCAAGCTGCGCGAAGCGTCATTTCGCAAAACTCCGTGAACGACTACTGCAAGAGGCGGCGCCCCCCGCGGCGGGGCGCCGCCATGCTTCACACCGCATCCAAGACGCTTCCTCTAACCCGATGTGATCGACTGATCGTCTTTATCCCACCGACAGGTCACAATATACTCTGCCCGGTCGCCAGTTGCCTCGGAGATTCCCACTGAGACAGGAGCGTCAAGCCCTTGTGCCAATCCAGTCGCGAATACTGATGGAATTGGGTGGTCAAATCGATCAAGTGGCCCATAGACAGAGCCATTCACCGCGATAATTACTTGTTGATTGTCATCGTCGAGTTCCGTCGTAACTGTCTCCGCGAGTTCAAATTGCTCAACGACAGCGTCACTGAGCTGTTCAGCAAGCGACTCGGGAGCCGTTGCAAGACTCCCGGTCAGTGCATCCTCGAACGCGTCGAAGAGCCGCTCACCACTCGGGTCAAACGCAAGCCCGCGTGGAGTCTCATCGCTTGGCACGACAACAGTCTGCTCAAGCATCGCGACCTCGGGGAGCGAATCTGATTTGTGCTGTGGAATGAATAACCGGACGGTATCGTTACTTGCAGGCACATACAGACGCGTGTCTGATAGGCCAAGTTCAGAAACAATGGCTGCTTCGTTGCCAGCGAGCGTTGTATAGATGTCCCGGCCGACATCAGCTGAGACGAACTGTTCGGGGGTGATGTAATACGTCAGTACCCCGCCGAACAGTCCGATACCGCCCAGTATAAACAGGACAGTGCTCGCACTCTGGACGACGAACCCACCGATAATAGCGACCAGACCAATCAGATTCAGACCGGCAGCTGTTCGCTGGTACTGTGTCTGTTTCGCCTGCGTATATGAGGCACGCAACCGCTGATTCTCTTCAGCGAGTAACTCAAGTTGTGTTAGTAACTCCTCACGTGAAGATTCAGCAGCGTCGGTTTCGTCCTCGTATTGGCCTTCGAGACTCATCGGGGCACAGAGTTCTGTGACTCTATCGCTTAGTTCTCGCCTGTGGTCGGATTACTGTGTCGCTTCCATCAACTGCGTCTGCCACACCATTCCACGCATACGTTTTTTTGTGGTATTGGAGAATATCTCGGGGGTTAAGCCCGAGGCGATTCACAGGCGGTACGAGGCGGATGCCCCGACCCTTGAGATCGGGGAGAAAGCCGGCAACCGATAACACAAGCCACGCTACGATGGCAGGCCGACTCCCAAACGTATGGGTAACACCGTGTATGTATGTGAAAACACAGTGGAATACCGTCGTACCGCCGTCATCAAACTCGACACTCCCGAAGGAGCTGACGCCTCCCTTCGAGAGACAGTCGAGCAGTTCAAACACTGCGCCAACACCGCGAGCGAATGGTGCTGGCACGGCGACGACGGCTACCACGTCACCTCAAAAGCCAAAGCCGAACGAGCCCTTTACCACCAACTCCGCGACCAAACCAACCTTACCGCGAATCTTGTCCAGAAAGGGATTCGCAGGGCGGTTGAGGCCGTCAAAAGTGGAGTCTCGCGTCTCGAACGTGGCGAGAACACGTTACAACCGCACTTTTCTGCCGATAGCGCGGTCTACGACAAGCGGAGCGCGACGTTCCACCGCGACCACGTTTCGCTTTCAACTGTAGACGGGCGCGTCGAGTGCGAATACATTCTTCCCGACGACTCG